>CEUK01179418.1_pt1 | contig 12999 bp, 9 predicted proteins | sample 356451 | NCBI WGS metagenome assembly CEUK01 (sample SAMEA2622843, study PRJEB7988) | marine metagenome | isolation source: saline water (ENVO:00002010), including
TTACTTTCCAAATCATTTATTAACTTATTTTTCTCTTAATCCTAACTATGAATTAAAGGTAACTGAAAATTTATTTAATAGACTTCTAACCTTACCTTTACATCCTGATTTATCTGAAAAAGATTTAGAATATATAGTTGAAAAATTCATATCAATTTTAAATAAATATACTAAATAAATTTTTAATATAAAAAATTAATGTAAAGATAATTTTATATAAACAAACTTAATATATAAATTGTTAATCCTGTTATAATTTATAAATATAATTGAACTTGAAATAATTTAAAATAATTGAATTAATCTAAAAAGGAGTCAATAAGTAAGTTGAATCCTCAATTAGAAAAAACATCTAAGTTTGTCCTTGGTCAAATTATAGTAGTTGAAAAAAGTACTCTTCCAGTTAAAACTGTTTAAATAATCAAATCTATCCTATTATCTATTTAGCAGAATTTAAATAATAATTATAAAACAAAAAATTTTTCAGTTTTATCAAATCCATCATTTCTTGTTGAGAGTAATTTTATTAATTATTTGTAAATCAATAGTTAATAGGTTTTTCTCATAACTAATTTTAAAATTCTTAATTAATAGAAAAATTTCTTTTAACAATAACTTGCAAAAAATATGATTCAAAATTAAAAATTTACTTGGAGAAAACCTTTCATATTTATTTGTTAGTATTAAATAATATTAGATTAATTCTAAATTGGACTTTTCTTCTTTCAAGAATAAAAAAGTTTTAGTAACTGGACATACAGGATTTAAAGGATCTTGGTTAGGCTTGTGGCTCAATATTTTAGGTGCAAAAGTAGTAGGAATCTCTAATAAAGTGCCTTCTATGCCTTCTCATTACGAATATTTGAAGGATTGTTTTTATAAAGATTTAAGAATGGATATTAGGGAGAAGGATTCAATAAGGAAAATCTTAAGAAGTTTTAAACCTGACTATCTATTTCATTTGGCCGCACAGCCTTTAGTAAGGCATTCTTATATTGAGCCTATTTTGACATGGGAAACAAATTTAATGGGAACAATAAATATCCTTGAGCAATTAAGGTATGTAGAAAATAAGTGTTGTGCTGTAATCATTACAAGTGATAAATGTTATGACAATTTTGAGTGGATATGGGGTTATAAGGAAACTGATAAATTGGGTGGATCTGATCCTTATAGTGCATCAAAAGCGGCTGCAGAGATAGCAATAAGTTCTTATGTGAAGTCTTTTTTTATTGATGAATCAAATGTAAAAATAGTAACTGCAAGAGCAGGAAATGTCATTGGTGGAGGAGATTGGGCAAAAGATCGAATAGTGCCTGACTGTATAAGATCCTGGAAGGATAATCTGAAAGTTAAACTTAGAAATCCTAGATCTACTAGACCATGGCAACATGTATTAGAACCTTTAGGTGGATATCTTTTGTTAGCATATTCTTTAAATAAATCATACAATCTACATGGCGAGTCATTTAATTTTGGCCCTGATTCATTACAAATTAGGAGTGTAGAGGAAGTTGTTAATGAAATGTCAAAATATTGGGAAAAAGTTAAATGGGAAGTAAATGTGAACAATAATAAGGATGTATATGAATCATCTTTATTAAAACTTAATTGCGATAAAGCTTTGCATTATCTTAATTGGCATTCTTGTTTAAGCTTTAGTAAAACTATAAAATTGACAGTTGAGTGGTATAAAAGTTTTTTTGATAATCCTCAAAATATTTCTTATTTATCAAGAAAACAAATAAATGATTATATGTTACTAATGAAAACCATATTGGATTTTTAAATTTCCTTTATGAAATCAATTAAAAGTTTTGACCGATTAATTTTTTAAAATTAAGAAACTGACTTTACTAAGATTGATCAAATATCGATATTTACTTATTTTTCGTAAACTTTAAATTTTATTTTAAACAAATCACGAATTTATTTATTCCAATACTAAGACCAGTATTTAGAGAATTAAAAAATCTTTCCTTAAATTTTTAATTTTTAAAAGAATTAATCCTCAAATTCAAATTAAAGTTAATAGAAAATATAAATTTTAATTTGGATAGTTTTTAAATTAGATTTATAGTTGATTAGATTATAAATATAATTCTTTTGGATATTAATGAGAATTTTTATTAAAGGTGGGTTTGTTTGTTTATGCGGACATATGGCTTCATACTCTATAAAAAAAGGTCATTAAATCATAATTTCTTTAAGAAAAAAAGGAAAACTGTACTATTGTTCCCCTACACAAAAGTATTAAAAATAGATTTTTTTGATTTGGATAGTTTAAAAAATGGTTTGAAAGAGCTTGATCAAATAATTCATGCTGGAGAATTGAAAATATTAGATGTCAAAAAGATCATAATCACGTATATAAAATTATAGTTAAAGCTGATCCGAAATAAAAATACAAAATTTATACTTGATTAAGAAATATACTTCAAAAATTTTTTATAAAAATTATTTATACTTCGCAGTTATAATAAAAGTATGACTTTCTGGACAAAAATTTTAATAAATTAAAAATGAATAATTGTACTATACATATAATAAATGATCTTAAAAGAGGGGGCTCTACAAAAGCATGTTTAAGAACTATTTCTTATTTAAACTTAAACGCAAAAGTAATTATTCTTGATGATAGAGAAATTGATAATGATATTGATTTGCAGCAAAATAATATTCATCTTTACTCATTAGATTGGAGTTCAATTAAAAATTTCAAGAAGTCATTCTTAGATATTTTTATTTTGTTAAAAAAAGAAAATGACTGTATTATTAACTGTTGGCTTTATAAATCAATAATGTTTGGTACGTTGATGTCAATTATTTGCAAAAATAATAAATTAATATGGCATATTAGGCATGAAGACGTTAGATTTGATATTAGAAATTTTAAGAAATTTTTATTAATAAGAATTTTAGCTTTATTAAGTTTTATAAAATTTAAAAAAATTTATTTAATATACAATTCAAAAAAAGCTCTAGAATCTCACTTACGAATTGGTTTTCAGACCAAAAATAATTTTATTATAAATAATGGATTTGATACAAATAAATTTAAAAATGATGATAATTTAAAAGAAAAATTTTTAAATAAATTTAAAATTAAAAAAGATATTTTCTTGATATCTATGTATGCTAGATTTCATCCAATAAAAGATCATTTGATTTTTTTTAAAGCTATAGAAAATATTTTATCTAGAAATAATAATATCCATATTTTTTTAGCTGGTAGATATATTAATAATTCAAATAATAAGTTAATAAGACTTATAAAAAAACATGGATTATCGAAAAATATTACCTTGGGTGGTATGTTAAGTGAAGAGGATCTTATTGGTTCATATTCTGCAACTGAATTAACTGTTTTGACATCTAATTCCGAATCTTTTCCTAATGTAATAGGAGAGTCTATGTCTTGCTCAACTCCTTGTTTATGTTTTGATGTTGGAGACTGTAAAAAAATAATAGGTTCATCTGGGTGGATTGTAAGAAATAATAATTTAAATGATTTGGTTTCCAGTATTGAAAATGCAATAGAAATATATTCATGTAAGGAGTCTTGGAATAAAATTAGGAAAGATGCAAGAAAAAATATTTATAATCTATATAATGACTCTCTTGAAAAAAGAAAATATTTGGAAACTTTTGATAAAATCTTTAGAAATTAATTAATCATTATAAAAATAAAAATTATTTATAAAATATTTAAAAATTAATTATTAATAAAAATAAGTTTGAATTTTTTATATTAATTAATTTATGATTTCTGCAAGTGATTTTTCTAATAGTACGACAATGCAAAATTAAACATAAAAGATATTATTTAAAGTTTATTTTTTTATATTTTAAAGAGAGTTATGAAAGTTCTCTTACTGAAATAATTAATACTTTAAAAATTACAGATATGTATATAATTATTTTTAATAAAGTTAATATTGCTTAAAATGTTTTATCCAATTTGATGTCATTAATAATTTCCAAAGATTACTTATCTCTAAATAATCAACTTTATAATTTTCATCTCTTAAATTATCAATAGTATTTTTAAATTTATAAGCATCTATATCTATTCCATATTGCTCAAAATCAGATAAATTTAAAGAATGTAATAAATCGTATAATGGGCCAGACAACCAAGATCTAATTGGTAAACCGTATCCTTGTTTTGGGATTTTTGAGAAATCAGAAGGCAATATATCTCTTGCTAATTTTTTTATCGCTGGTTTAGAAAATGCTTTAGGCAAAGGTAATGATTTTCTATTTCTTAAAATAAAATTTACTAATTGTTCATCTAGGAATGGTACCCTGGCTTCAAGACTAAATAACATAGTTGAGTTATCAACTTTAGGCAAATATTGATTATTTAATAAATTTTTAAAATCAGCTCTACTTATAGAATCGAATAATTTAAATGAATCAAGTTGAGATGGCTTTTCTAGAAAAGAGTAATGTTGAGTAATTATCTCATCTTTAAGATATTTATTAGTATTAACAATATGATTCCCTTCACCTATTAATAAATTATTAAGAGAAAGCAACTGGCTATATAATAATTCTGGTGAATTTATTAATGAAATCGTATTAATTAATCTTCTTATTTTTGGACTAAATTTAAATTTTTTTAATAAATTATTAAAAGATATTTTACTTATTTTTGAGAATTTATTAATTAAATAATAATTTGATATTAATTTATATCTTAAGTATCCTCCAAATAATTCATCAGATCCATCTCCAGTTAAAACAACTTTATAACCCTGCTGGTGTGCTATTTCACTTAAAAACATTGTAGGAATAATAGCTGCATCTCCTGAGGGTTCATAGAGCTTGCTTACAAAATTATCTAAATATTTAATTAAGTTATCATTTTTGAAATATAAATATTCAAAGTTATTTGCCCCTAAAACTTCTCCTCTTTCTTTTGCATTTAAAATATCATTATTTGAGTAATTTATTTCTTCTGGTAAAAAGGAAAAAAGCTTAATATTTTTGTTTATTTTTAAAGAATAATAAGTAATTATTGATGAATCAATTCCTCCACTATAAAAAATACAAGTTGGAACATTTGTATCTGCTTGTTTTCTAACTGATTCTTCGATATTTAATTTTAAATCAGAATAAATGTCTATATCTCCTTTATAAAAGTCTGATTCCAAGGAATTCAAATTAAACCATTTGCTTATATTAAATTGATAAGAATCAATTATTATTTGATTACCTGGTGATAATTTTTTTATTCCATTAACCAAAGATTCCTCAAAACAGTTGTTATCAAATAAAAATATAGATCCTAAAGCTTTACTATTTATAGTTTCTTCATTATTTATTTTTAATAAAGGTAATAATTCGGATGATCCATAAAATTTATCATTAAGGAACCTATAGTAAAAAGGTTTTATACCAAATTTATCTCTTCTAATTATCAATATATTTTTTATCCTATCGTATATAGAAAATACGTACATTCCCTCTAGAATATCCAAACCATCTATACCCCAAATCTCATAAACAGCTACTATAACTTCTGTATCTGAAAAGGTCTTAAATTTATAACCTGCTGATAAAGCTTTTTTTCTAAGAAATTTAAAATTATAAATCTCTCCGTTAAAGATAATAATTGATCTTGAAGTTGTTGAAGTAAATGGCTGATTAGCTGTTACGCTATTATCAACGATTGTGAGTCTATTATGTCCAAACATAAATTTATTTGATAAAAAAAGTCCATTATTATCTGGCCCTCGATAATTAATTAATTTATTCATCGTGATAAGATAATTCTTATCTAGTTCATTTAAGTTACAATTTTTACTAACTGAAACTATTAAGTTTATTCCGCACACTTTAATAATTATTTTTTTTTAATATAGCATTTATGAAAATTCTTAATTGATAAATCCCTTCAGCGAATTTAATAGGGATTTGATCAAAAGGTTTATAAAAAGTATAGTTATCACTGCCAAAATAAATTACTTCAAAATTTTCTTTAAAAAGTTCATATCCCTTATTTGTTTTATGACTTGATATTACTAAATCTCTCTTTGGATTTAATAAATGTTTAATAGGATTATTTTTAAAATTATAATTTGTAAAGTTCGGATGAGGGAAGCATATTATATCGCAATTTTTTATTTCATTCTTTAGTTTTTCAGCCAAACTAAATAACTCTAATGTAAGATTTTTATCCTTAGGCATAAAAATTAAAATATTCTCAAATTCTTTTTTTACTATCTCTTGATTTATTTTTTTTTGTAAATATATACTGCTGAAACTTCTTACAGAAATATTTGAGGGGATTTTTTTAAATTTATTTTTTAAATGGGCTTGATAAGAAAAGTTATCTGCAAATATAAGATTATTAGGAATGAAAATATCTGAATTAGAAAAAAATTTATTTAGTCGCCAATGATGGATAAGAGAAGTATGAATATAACCATAAATATTTAATTTAATGTTATCCTGAATAATGATTCTATCTCTTGGTTGATCTTCATATAAAATATGAAGATTTTCAACTGAAAAATTTTTTAAATCATTTCCAGCAAGAAAATATTTAAAAGTATAGAACATATTCAAATTTCTTGATATTTCAAGTAAATAAAATAGAAAACCTAATTCTTTATAAGGCAAGTAAAAAATTGAAATTAATATTTTAGTTAGGAATGAAAGTAATTCAAAAATGCTAAATTTTTCTAACTCCTTATCATAACCAATATTTGAATCAACTATCCAAACTAATGGGTCAATAATATTCTTATAGTGAAATTCAAGTATTGTATTATTGGTGTTTTTGTTCTTATAGTAATCAACAACTAAAGATTTATTATTTATTTTTCTTTTAGTTTTAATTTTTAATTGACTTTTAAAAAGTAGGACAAGAAATGTTTTACATCCAATAATTAAATTCTTAAGAATTGACTTTATTAATGTGTCTTCATAATTAGTACTTTTATATTCTTTAAAATTTTCTCTTGCAATGAATTCAAATGAAGAATCTTGGTTATCATTAATTTTTGAGAAAAAAGGAGAAGCTAAAACATACCAAGGAAATTTATCTAAATTATTAATTTCTGAATGTATTTTTTCCATTATCAATAATGGAGGGAATTTATTTTTCATTAATTTTTATCTGGACTTAAAAATTTTTCTAGATAAAATTTTGCATATTCTAAATCTTCCTTTGTATCGATATCAATTGAGGAATTTCTATCCATAATATAAGCAATTGCATTTGTATAAAAAGTTTTTATTTCCTTATTGATAAGTTTTTCAGCTTTGACAATATAAACGCCTCCATTAGGGTGATAATATTTAACTTGATCTTGACTTCGAGTATTACCTGTAATAAGGGGTGATTCATCAAATAGACTATCCCACTCAAGTGTTTGAGGATCTAATGAAAAAGAGAATGGAACGTGAAAATCATATTCACATGCTGAAAAAACAGATTTATTAAATTTATTGAATAAATCAAAACAATCTTTTATATGGTTCTTATTTCTAAAAGGACAAGTCGGTAGACCAATTGTAAATATATCACTTGATTTCGCCCATTTATTAATATTATCTGAGATGTAATCAAAGATTTTAATTTTGTCACCAGCTTCTTTTGATGACCTATTGTCAAATTCTAAATCATTAGATTTTATATTTCTGGTTACCAGCTCAAAATATTCTTCAGAGTCACTAGAAAATATAATTTTATCAAAGCAATCACTTAATATAAACTCATCAATAGTCCAACAGACTAGTGGCTTATCTCCCAAAACAGAGATGTTTTTATTTGGAAATCTCTTTGAACCTGATCTGGCAGGTATAAATCCAATCCTCTTCACTAAAGATTTAAATTATTTAAACTAATTTTATCAAAAAAGTTATTAAAAAAAATTGATCTTAATTTTTAATTATTTCATTAAATCTTATAATCGAATTGGCAAATTTTTCTCCATTTTTTAAATGTCCCTGCCATATTTCTGGGATCATAAGTATATTTTTATTTTCTTTCATGATTTCCTTATTTAAAGTCAAAAAATCAATATAACCCTCTCCGATTTCTAAACCTTCTGAATTTGTAGATGATGCATCTGATAGATGAATATGTTCTATCCTTGATGAGAGGATTTTTAAATGATCAATTAAATCCTCTTTAAAAAATTGACAAGACATAAAACTATGAGATACATCAAAACAAATATTTGCATCTGTTAGGTTTAAGAAATCCTCTAATCTTTTTTTATTAGTAAGTAAATTATGAAAACTTCTTCCACCCTGATGCCATGGAAATGGTGGCATCGTTTGAGGAAGAAATTGACAATCTTTATAAAGATCAATTATTCGATTTAGATTTGTTACACCTAAATCTAATTTTTTTCTATATTTATCTTCATCAACGAAATTATTATTTGTAAATCCTCCTAGATTTAATACTATTGGAACTTTTGCTGATGGTTTGAAGTAGGTTCTAAGTTTTTGTATATGCGCTACAAGCTCATTTATCGCTGCAAAAGATTTCTTTATAGTCAGATTATCATCACTACAAAGATCAAATATAAATCCATCTTCAAATTGTTCAACTGCATGCACAACTAATTTTATTTCTTTAAATGTATTATCTATAAAACGTTCTGGATTTAATTTTAAATCCCTATCTGACATATGAAATTCTAATAAAGGAACTTCAAAAATCTTCCTTAATTTATTTACGTCATGATATCTCACTGGGATTCCTGTAAGATAGCCTTTTGATATTAGATTTTCTATTGATTTTGTTAAAGTAGTCTTACTAAATCTTAGTTTATCTTCTATTTCATCTGGCAAAATTAATGATTTAGGATTCTTATTGACTAAGATTTTTTTTCCTATAATTTGATCTCTTTTATCTATATTAAATCCATGTCCAGGTGAAATTAAAATTAAATCCTCCTTCAAAATTGTTTGACCTTTGAAATATTTTTTTTTCAGCGCAAAACTCTTGCCTAAAGCATTTCTATTAGTGATTTCACCTTGTGAAGGAAATCTTGGGATACTCTTACCTTGAACTGTAAAAGCAATCTTACAGTTATCTACAAACTTTTTTAATTCTTTTATTTCTATAGATGCTCTATGGTCTGTTCCTTTAGAGTATTTAGATCTTGTTATGTGAAATTCTAAAATATGGGCTCCATATCCAATTGAAAAAATTGGTATTTCAAAATTCCCATCATGAGAAGAGTAGCCTACTACTGTTTTTGTTATATCTTTGAGTCTTTTGATATAAGAAAGATTTATATCTTCAGGTGGAGCAGGATAAGTAGAATTACAATGTAAAAAGGCATGCTCAACCATAAGTGACTGCATTAATAAACTTGTTTCAGAGATTTCCCTCTCAAAGCTCATACCTGTTGAAATTATTATTGGTAAGTTATATTTGCAACATGATCTTATAAGAGGTTCATTAGTAAGATCGCAAGAAGCTATTTTAATTGCTGATAAAGGTATTTTTTCTTTCATTATCTCTTTTAAGGCCTCCTCATCGAAAGGGGTTACAATAACTTCTAATTTGTTTTTAGCTGCAAACTTCGCACATTCTTTTAATTCATCAATTGAAAGTCTTGTTCTCTCTATCTCAGAAATAATATATTGGGTACCTAAATCATAAGTATCTATTTCAAATTTATTATACAAATTATTACTTCTATGTTGGAACTTAACTGCAGAACAACCAAATTCGGCTGCCTTTTTGATTAAGAATTTTGCTTCAGTTAATAAACCATTATGATTAACTCCTATTTCAGCTATAAGGAAAGGATTATAACCATCACCAACTTTATATTTTCCTATAGTTAAAGATGGCTCTTCAGAAGTAGCAACTTTTTTTACTATTCGGTTGAAATCGATAATAGGTATTGTCCTTATTTGTGGATTTTTATTAGATAAATATCCCTCTATAGTTTCATATTTATCAAGAATATGAGCAACTTTTGGATTCTGATTTGCTATGTCTTTAGCAAAAATTAAATTCTTATCAATTGAATTATGCTTTCTTATTAAATTTGAAATATCACCATTAGATATTATCCCAAACAAACTTTTATCATCATTAATCACAACTATTGGAAAACCTTTTGTAGCCTTAATTAGAGAAAGAACTTTATTAAATGTAGTATTTTTATTACATACGAAATTACTATTCAGATTATGGTATTTTGTCATCTTTTCTATAATGTAATTGAGATAAAAATAATTATTTTTCTTTAGTAATATTTTACATTAAATAAAGTAATGTTCTTTAAATTTTATATTTTTTGAGATTAAAAAATATTAATATACAAATTTTTAAATCATAATTTTAATGATTTAAAAATAAAAACTTAATTTTTAATTTCTAAATTATAAATCTCTTCAATAGATTTTTCAATTTTAATCATTGTTTTTTTCACCATATTCATTTCTGTATCAGATATAGCCATTAATGGCATTCTTTCAAATCTTGGAAATATATTTCTTGCTTCTAGACAAGCTTTTATTCCTATGTGCCATCCAAATTTAGCAACAACTTCTTTAAAGAAGACATCTTCAACATTATTTAGAATTAAATCAATTATTTTCCTATTATTTTTTTTATAGGCTTCATAAAAAATTATTGGTAAATTAGGTTCGAAAACACCAATACCATTTAACCATGCCTGACAACCTTCTTCAGAAAATTTAAGCCATTGCCTTTTACCTCCTCCTGAAATAATAATTGCTAGTCTATTCTTAAGACAATTAATTACCTTATATGAATAATTATCTTCTTTGGCATCTTCTTTAATCGCTATTACATTTTTAATATCTGCAATTTGATCTAGGAGTGAAACGGGCCAATTCATAATTTCACCCCCTCTTCCATTAACTAAAGGCATTTCATGTATTAATATTCCAATCTGGGTGGTTTCAGCACATTTTTTATAGTGACTATAAACTTGTTCATTGCTATAAAATTTTTCTCTGAATATCAATGATATTATGTCTGCTCCTATATCTTCAGCATGCTTACAAAACTCAATTGATTTTTTGGTTGAGCAATGCAATGGATCAGCAACAATAACAATATTGTTAGTATTTAATCCTTTTACTTTTTTAGTAACAAATTCATTTAAATCCTTTATTTCAGACCAAGATAACTCACTAAAACGGCTATTGTATGCCATTACAAAGAAAATTTTTCCTCCAGAATTATATACTTTTTTAATATATTTCCCTAAAGCATCATAGTCTATCTCTTCATTTTTTTTAAAAGGGGTGATGATACTGAAAATTGGTCCTTTCAATTTTTCTCTTAAAATAGACAAATTTTTTATCATAATATTTTTAAATTTATTTAGGAAATTACTTAAATTATAAGAAGTTATGATTTTATAATTTCTTATATTAGAACAATTATTGTTATTTAAAAATTTATATTACAAATTTATTAAATATTTTGAAAAGTAATTTTTTATTTGGTTCCTATTTTTATATTATTCAAATATACGCTATCAATATAAGTGAAATATTGTTGTTTTATAAAAGATAGTCTTCAATATATTGGCGAATATTCTGGTAATATGATTTTAGCATTAGAGAATAAATTTATTAATTATGATTTATTCTCAGAATTTAATATATATAAAGGTGAACCATTATTTATCAATGATATAAGAATTGAATCTCCTTTACCAAGAAATAAAATGGTATATGGAATAGCAGATAATTTTAAACAAGATAATTTTCCATTGGTCTTCTTTAAAGCATTGAGCAGCTCAAGTGTAGTAATGAAGAAGAATTTTGATTTAATTATAAACTCTAATATTGAAAAAATTTGGGCTGAAACTGAATTGGGATTTGTTATTTCAAAGGATATTAATTATAAGACTAATGAAATAATTGATAAAAGCTATATTTTGGGATATTTTCTAGCAAATGACTTAACAGGTTCAATAAGAAATCAAGACCACCATTTGATTTGTTCAAAATCTTGTCCAGGTTTTTTACAAATTGGAGACTTTATAGACACCTCATTTAAGCCTAAATCTCAAAAAATTTTTTTAACTCAAGATGATATTAAATTAAGAGAAGATCAAATCGATAAAAGAAATCATGCTGAAATATCTATACTTAAATATTTAAGTAAATTTTTTAATTTAAAAAAGGGAGATTCTATATTAACGGGTGCTCCAAAAAGGTGTAGAGATAGAATGTACTTAAATAAAAGACATAATTTAAAACTTGAAATAGAGGGATTAGAAAAAAAGGATATCTCTATTAATATAATTAAAAATTAAATGATTAATTTTCTTTGCCTTGATTTTGATGGAGTCATATTAGATAGTACAAAAGAATGTATATATGTAGCATTAGAAGCATATCAAGAGTTATATGATTATAAAATCACAAATTTTAGTGATAATCAACTTTCCAGACTTAAGTTATTAAGACCAATGGTTAAGGGCGCTGGAGAATATCTAAAAGCGATTAAAATAGTTATAGATGAAATTAATATAGAAAATATATTGGATTTCCAGGAATATACTTTCCACTCAAAATATCTTATTAAAGACATTGAAAAATTTAAGGAAATTTTTTATCAAAAACGCAGCTTTTTAATAAAGAATGATATTAATTCTTGGTGTGAAAAACATGAATACTATAGTGAGATAATTTATTTTATTAAAAGCTTAAAGAAAGAATATTTTAAAAATAATTTTAGCTTTATCTCTTTAAAAGATAAATATTCCATTGAAAAATTATTAGAATTTAAAGGCTTAAGCGATAAACCAAAAATTTTGGATTTTAAAGATATTAAATGTAAGTCAGAAGGTTTAAATAAGATTTGCTCAAATCATCAAATTAAAAAAAATAATATTTTGTTCATCGATGATAATCCAATCCATTTAATTGAATGCCTTAATTCTGGTTATAAAAATATTTTTATGCCAAGCTGGAATGAAAATTGTTTAAGATCAATTAAGGATTTTCCAAACTTAGAATTGATTAGTA
>CEUK01050289.1_pt1 | contig 12998 bp, 13 predicted proteins | sample 356451 | NCBI WGS metagenome assembly CEUK01 (sample SAMEA2622843, study PRJEB7988) | marine metagenome | isolation source: saline water (ENVO:00002010), including
TACTAATGACTGGTTCTTCATTGAGATGAACCCTAGAATTCAAGTAGAGCACACGGTTACCGAAGAAATAACTAACATTGACATAGTAAGAACACAAATCCTAATAGCTCAGGGTCATGACATGCATTCTCCGGAAGTTGGACTCCCTCAACAAGAAAATATCGAAAGAAATGGTGTAGCCGTTCAGTGCAGAATCACCACTGAAGATCCTGAAAATAATTTTACTCCAGACACTGGAAGAATTTTGACTTACCGATCTGCCTCAGGCCATGGAATCCGGTTAGATGGTGGACTAGGAACAACTGGAGCAACCGTTACTCCATTTTACGATTCGATGTTAGTAAAGCTAACAACTCATGCCCCTAATTTTGACATCGCCTTACAGAGGGTACGACGAGCATTAAGAGAATTTAGAATTAGAGGAGTTAAAACAAACATTCCTTTCCTATTAAATGTTATACAAAATGATAAATTTAGTTCTGGGGATGCTACAACTAGGCTTATCGACACCACACCAAGTCTTTTTGAATTTAACCCAAGAAAAGACAGAGCAACAAAATTACTTAAATTTTTAGGTGACGTTATAGTTAATGGTAATTCAAACGCCAAGGGACAAAAACCTGAGAAGACATTTCAACACCCACGCCTACCACAATGGGATTCGAAATCTTCAACGCCCAAGGGCACAAAAGATAAACTGAACGAACTAGGCCCTGAGAAGTTTTCAGAGTGGATTCTTGAACAAAAGCAACTTCTTATTACAGATACAACTCTAAGAGATGCTCATCAATCATTATTGGCAACTCGAGTTCGCACCTATGACATGCTGAATGTTGCAGATGCTATTGCAAAAAACACTTCTTCACTTTTCTCATTAGAAATGTGGGGTGGAGCTACCTTTGATTCATCTATGAGATTTCTCAAGGAAGATCCATGGGAGAGACTAACCTTACTCAGAGAAAAAATTCCTAATATACTCTTCCAAATGCTTTTTAGAGGATCTAATGCTGTTGGTTACTCTAATTACCCAGACAATGTCGTCAAAGGGTTCGTTCATCATGCTGCTGAACGTGGCATGGATATCTTTAGAATCTTTGACTCACTTAATTACGCTCCAAACATGAAAGCAGCTATGGAGGCTGTAAGAGAAACGACTAATTCAATATGTGAAGCCGCAATTTGCTATACAGGCGATATCCTTGATGAATCTAAGGATAAATATTCGCTTAAATATTATGTAGATCTTGCAAATGAATTAAAGTCCATGGGTGCACATATTCTTTGCATAAAGGATATGGCAGGCCTGTGTCGTCCTTATGCTGCCGAAAAACTTGTCAAAACCTTAAAAGAAGAAGTTGGTTTACCTATCCATTTTCATACGCATGACACCAGTGGAATCAATGCCTCATCGATTTTAAAAGCATCAGAAGCAGGAGTTGATATTGTTGATGTAGCTCTATCGTCAATGTCTGGATCCACGAGCCAGCCATGCTTAAATTCTGTTGTCGCTGCTCTAGAAAACACGGAACGAGAGAGTTCACTCAAATTAAGTAAGCTGGACGAGTTATCTGATTACTGGGAAGGTGTTAGAAAATATTATTTCCCATTTGATACATCACCTCCACACGGTACCGCCGAAGTGTATTTACACGAGATGCCTGGCGGCCAATTCACTAATTTAAAAGAACAGGCAGAAGCCATGGGATTAGGAGCTAGGTGGCCAGAAATTGCCCAATGTTATTCAGAAGTAAATGATTTATTTGGAGACATCGTTAAAGTTACCCCTTCCAGTAAAGTTGTTGGAGACATGACAATGTTTTTGGTCACTCAAGATATAAAACCTTCTGATGTGCCAAATTTACCAAAGGGAACAGCCTTTCCTGAGTCTGTCGTCGATATGCTTGGAGGTGGATTAGGTCAACCAATTGGTGGTTGGCCATCTGAAGTTCAAAAAGTAATTCTTGGAGATAAAGAAATTATCACTGATAGACCTGGAAAACACGCTACCCCTATAGATTTTGAAGATATTAAAAAAGAACTGGCTGACAAAATTAACAGAGTCCCCACTGACGATGAAGTTTGGAGTTATTTGATGTACCCTCAGGTCTTTTTAGATTTCAATGAAAGTTTAGATAATTTTAGTGATTTAAGCGTATTACCGACACCAGCATACTTTTATGGTGTCAAAACAGGCGAGGAAATAAGTATTGATATCGAAACTGGAAAAACCCTATTTGTTGAATTAGTCCATGTTAGTGAACCAGATGAAAATGCTAATAGAAATGTGATCTTTGAATTAAATGGGTCAGCCAGGCATACCTTAATAACTGACAACACGCTCACTCCCACTGCGGTAAAAAGGAAAACTGCAGACCCGACTGATTCCAGTCAAATAGGTGCACCTATGCCAGGCTTAGTTGCCGAACTCAATGTAAGTGTGGGCACCAAAGTTAATGAAGGGGACCCTTTATTAACACTTGAAGCCATGAAAATGTACACAACCGTTTCTGCCCCACATTCAGGAACGATTGAATCAATCGAACTAAAGTCAGGAGAAAATGTTGATACTGGTGATTTGCTGATGATAATTGCTTAATCAGAAATTTCCACATTCTCTGAAAGAACCACTTAAAACGTAGACAAAAAAAATCGCATCTCCTAAAAGATGCGATTTTAAACTAATTATAGTTAATTAATAAATTAATTAACTCACCATATCTTTAAGTGCTTTAAGGGGACGAACCTTAACAATTTTTCTTTCTGGCTTTGCAGAAACAGTAATCATTTCACCTGTGAAAGGACTTTTCATCTCTCTTTCTGGTGTTGCAGGCTTTATCTGCCTTACAATTTTGCATAGCCCTGGTATTGTAAATGCACCTGCCTCAGAATTTAGAGCGGATGAGATTTGACTTCCTAATGAGTCAAGAACACTGACTACATCCTGTTTTTTGAGTCCAGTTTGTTCTGCAATAGTGTTTAAAACTTGAGTCTTACTTGGTGGTTTTGCTGACATGGTAATAATTTAATCTAATTGTTCGTTGTTTTGATCTCGTTTAAGAGTTCTTAAATATATTATAACTTAACCGATTCTTGAAAAGGTCAACCAGTAAAAAATGCTAAAAATGACTAAAAAATTCATTTTTACTAAAAGATAATTAAAAGGAAATCTTCTTAAGGATGTGCGATTTTGGATGAAGTTTTTAAATTTAATTCACTTTTCTAAATAATTATTCATTTAAAAAGATGCATTAATTCGGCTGAATCCTATTTTTATAGATAATTTTCTAAATTCATGAAATGAATCCTTATGTATTACTAAGCGTCAACTCATTGAAAATTTTAAAAAAAAGCTGAAATATTTGGCTAAACTATAATTTATTTAAAATTATAATTATATATCAAAAGACTATTGATAAATAGGCTACATTAAAAAAAATCATTAAATCACCCAATTTTAAGGATAGAGAAAATAAAAATAATCTATTTACTATCTATTACATTCAATTAAGTCATTAAAACCTCGCCAAATTTTATATCACTAATGAAAAATAGGATTAACGAAAAGTTCGATGATCTAAGCAAGTTAGATAAATCCGCATTCGTCGCATATTTATGTGCTGGTGACCCATCCTATCATAAGTCATTGGATTCAATGCATGCCTTAGCTAATGCTGGAGCTGATATTATAGAAGTAGGAATCCCATTTTCTGATCCACTGGCGGATGGAATTGTAAATCAAATGGCTGCTGCAAGAGCATTAAACGCCGGAATGGATGTCAAAAAATCACTGGAATTGATTAGTGATTTTAGAAAAAATTCAAATACACCAATTGTGATTTTCACATATCTTAACCCAATATATAATTACGGCTTTGAAAAATTCCACGAAGACGCATCATCAGCTGGGGTTGATGGAATTTTGATTCTTGATTTGCCTCCAGATGAACAAATCCTCAATGTCGAATTATGCAAAAATGAAGGTCTTTTACCTATCAGGCTTATTGCTCCCACAACACCTAATGAAAGAATTGCAGATATTTCTCAAAAAGCTGAAGGATTCATATACTATGTATCAAGGGAGGGAGTAACTGGCATACAGACGTCTCTATCCAATGATTTAGACTCACAAGTTGAAAACTTAAAAAGAATAACTAATCTACCGCTAGTTGTAGGTTTTGGCATTTCGACTCCAAGCCAAGCAACTAAAGTTTCAAAAATTGCTGATGGAGTAGTTGTTGGCAGTGCAATTGTGGACTTTATTGATCAGAACAAGCAATCAAGCGAACTTCCTCAGCTCTTGGAGGATTTTGTCAGACCCTTAATCGAAGCAACAAAATTTTAATAGATATAATGATGAACTTCACAAAAATGAATGGTGCAGGTAACGACTTTGTCATAACTGACAATAGAATTACAAAAACAAATTTCACACCCAAGACCATTGCTAAACTTTGTGATAGAAATAGAGGGATAGGTGCTGATGGGTTCATGAGCGTAGAATCTCCAGAGAACGATGGGGATTACAGAATGAGATATTATAATGCCGATGGAAATGAGGCAGAGATGTGTGGTAATGGTGCTAGATGCTTTGCTCGATTTGTTTTTAATAATGTCAATAGTGACAATGTTTCCATGAAAATTGAAACAATTGCTGGAATCATTACTGCCGAAATTAAAGAAGATCTCGTTGAAATTCAACTAAGCGAACCTTTCGACCTAAGATTGAATGAAACAATCGCCCTAAATAATTCTAATGAGAATGTTCATTCAATAAATACAGGAGTGCCTCATGCCGTAGTGTTTTCAGAAAGAGTTCATGAAATAAATCTTAAAGAAATTGGATTTCACATCAGAAACCACCATCTATTTGAACCCGATGGAACTAATGTCAATTACGTTCAAATCGATGATGACAACCTTTTAACTATAAGAACCTATGAGAGAGGTGTAGAGGATGAAACATTGGCATGTGGAACTGGTATGGTTGCATCTGCTCTAATACACCATCAGCTCAATGAAATTGAGCCACCCGTGAAAGTAAATGTCCAGGGTGGCGATACACTAATGGTATCTTGGAAATACGATGACGGACAATATTCAAACGTCACGTTGACAGGACCTGCTTTATCAGTATTTAAAGGAGAAATCAATGTTTGAAGGAGCACATACAGCCATAGTTACACCATTCCTCGACGGAAAAATCGATGAACCCGCACTTCGCAATCTCATTGACTTTCAATTTGATAACAAAATTTCAGGCATTGTTCCTTGTGGCACAACTGGTGAATCTCCAACCCTATCAAACGAAGAACACAAACGAATTATCGAAATAGCAGTCGAGACAACAGCCGGAAAAGGTAAAGTAATTGCTGGAACTGGATCTAATTCAACAAAAGAAGCTATAACCATGACTCAGCATGCTCAAGAAGCTGGTGCGGATGCGGCTCTTCTTGTTTGCCCATACTATAACAAACCATCCCAGGAGGGACTGTTTCAACATTACAAAGCAATTGCATTAGAAACAGACTTACCCATCATGCTTTACAGTATTCCTGGGAGATCAGTTATAGAAATCTCTGTTGAAACGCAGTTAAGACTTCATGAGCAATGCCCAAATATTAGAGCTATGAAAGAAGCCGGCGGAAATGTATCTCGGGTTAGAGAAATCAGAGATCAACTCCCCCTAGAGTATGAAGTTTTGAGTGGAGACGATGCCTTAACAATGTCTTTTATGAAGAATGGAGCCGTGGGGGTTGTTAGTGTTGCCTCTAATCTAATACCTAATCAACTTTCCGCATTAGTTGAGCATCTATTAAATGAGAGATACGATGAAGCAGAAATACTCGATGATAAATGCAAACCTTTATTTCAAGGCCTTTTAAGCTTAGACACCAACCCAATACCTATAAAGGAAGCCATGGCTCTCTGCGGAAGATCTACCAACGAGTTGCGCCTTCCATTGGTTGGACTAAACAATGAAAATAAAGTTAGATTAGCCAATTTAATCAACGAGCTCAATCTATTAGATAATGATTAAATGAACAAACCAATCAATATTCTTGTTACTGGTTGCAATGGAAGAATGGGGAAAGCCATAATAAATTGTGCCTCAAATCATAGTGAAGTCTTGATAACAAAAGGGATCGATATTGGGGACGTCCTGGATGATCATATAGATGACAGTGATGTTGTTATTGATTTCAGTACACACGCTTTCACCACTGAGTTAGTTGGAAAATGTGCATCAAAAGATAAATCCATTGTAATTGGAACAACTGGGCACTCAGATGATGAATTGCTAGCAATCAAAAAATCGGCAGAATCAGTTCCTATTGTCATGGCACCGAATTTCAGCGTCGGTGTTAACACTCTATTTTGGTTAACTAAAAAAACCGCTGAAATTCTAGGTGAAGATTTTGACCTAGAGGTTATCGAAATGCATCATCGTCAAAAAATTGACGCTCCTAGCGGCACTGCTAGGAGGCTTGGTGAAATTCTTGCCGAATCAACTGGAGTTTCATATTCAAGTGACATTATGCACGGTCGTGAAGGCATCGTTGGTAAAAGAACAAAGAAGGAGATTGGCATGCACTCAATGAGAGGTGGTGACGTGGTAGGTGATCATACAGTCATCTACGCTAATGATGGAGAGCGAGTGGAATTAACTCATAAAGCATCTAGCAGAAACACCTTTGCAAACGGATCTCTTCATGCAGCAAAATGGGTTTATAAGAAAACCCCAGGTCTCTATGACATGCAGGATGTTCTTGAACTAAATTGAAAGACTTAACAAAAAATAATTGTTTTGGTATAGCATTCGGTTCAAACCTTGGAAATAGGCTTAAGAACCTCACTGAAGCAAAAAATTTATTATTGAGCAAAAGCTCAAACCCTTCTGAATGTAAGTTTTCAAGCGTATATGAATCTGAACCAGTAAATTGTATTCAAGCATGTGATACATTTTTAAATGCCACAGCTGAAATGTATTTTGACTTACAGCCAGATAACTTACTAAAGTTATGCTTAGATATTGAATTAAAATTTGGGCGCCCCAAACAAAGAAAGAAAAATGAACCAAGGATTATAGATCTGGACATACTTTATGCTGGTCAGAACATAATAGAGTCCGAAAATTTAATTATCCCCCACCCTGAAATAGTAAATAGACGATTTGTTCTTGAACCACTCTCCAAGATTAACCCTAATTTAATTTTGCCTAACCAAGAAAAATCAATCGCAGATCTCCTCGATGGACTTGAATCAGCTGAGCCCCCTTTAATTGAGGTCTGCAATAACTGGTAATACAATTGAGACTAAAAAAAAGAAATAAATTAGATTCAAAAATTTGTGCTTTAACAGCATACGATTACCCAACAGCAAGAATTCTAGATGAATCAAATGTCGATATGATTCTTGTTGGGGACTCCCTAGGAATGATGGTATTCGGCCATGAGGATACTACAAATGTTTCAATAGAAATGATGATTCATCATACTAAAGCATGTAGAAATGGAGTTAAAAACACTCCTCTAATTACAGATATGCCGTACAAATCTTATGAAACGATTGATTCTGCACTCAATAATGCCAATCGATTAATGGAAGCTGGTGCCGATGGAGTGAAACTTGAAGGAGGAAAACAAATCATTACCCAGATTGAAACTCTATTATCAAATAACATACCTGTTATTGGGCATTTAGGATTTCTTCCTCAGTCGATAAAAGAGGAGAAAGGTTATAAAAAGAAAGGAAAAATAGAATCAGAGAAAAATGAGATATTTAATGATTCTATTCTTCTCGAAAACGCAGGCATTTCAGCTCTTGTTCTCGAAAGCGTAGAAGAGAAATTAGCATCCAAAATTACAAACTCCCTAAAAATACCTACGATTGGAATTGGGTCTGGTCTCAATTGTGATGGAGAGATCAGAGTAATTGATGATATAATTGGATCATATCCCTGGTTCACACCTCCTTTTGCATCTCCATTTTGCTCAGTATCAGATAATATACGAGAAGCTGTGAAAACTTTTCAAAAGGTAATTAATGAGGATTCTAATTAATAAACTCTCCAATTTTTCGATACTTTTGATACCTTTCTTCAAGCATCTCATCAGTTGGTTTATTTAATAGTATTTTGATTTCATCTAATATAGCTGTCTTAAGATTTTTTGAGGTGCTTTTTGGATTTGTATGTGCCCCATGTGATGGCTCTTTAACAACTTTATCAATAACACCAAACTTTTTTAAACTTCTTGCATCGAGTTTCATCGCATTAGCTGCATCAGGCGCATATTTCCTATCTTTCCATAGAATTGCGGCACAACCTTCCGGACTAATTACAGAGTAATAAGAATTCTCCATCATCAAAACTCTATCCGCAATTCCTATACCTAGGGCACCTCCAGAGCCTCCTTCTCCAATCACAACCGCAATGATTGGTGTTTCAAGCATAATCATTTCTCTTAAATTAAAAGCTATGGATTCTGCAATATTTCTTTCCTCCGCTTCAACTCCAGGATACGCACCAGGAGTGTCAATAATTGAAACAATAGGGATATTAAATTTTTCAGCCATGCGCATCATTCTTAGCGCCTTCCTGTAGCCCTCAGGACCTGCACAACCAAAATTTCTTTTTAACTTATCCTTAGTTTCACGCCCCTTCTCATGACCAATAACCATACATTTTATACCATCGATCCGAGCCAACCCACCTGGCATAGCCCCATCGTCTCCTATATGCCTATCTCCATGAACTTCAATAAAATCTTCGAAGCAAGAAGCAACATAATCTAACATCATCGGCCTCTTTGGATGACGAGCTAATTCAACTCTTTTCCATGAAGATATTTGAGCTCTTTTTGAAGCTATTTTCTTCCTCGCAGTTTTTTTCGTTGCCATATTGAGTTTAATTTAGTTTTCAACTTCTGATATAAACATTAATGCCAGACTTTAGCAAAATTGCCAACTCTTCTAAGTCAACAGATGTGACGAAGAATCCAGTACTATATTTACTATTTTCATTATTTTGAAGAATTGAGACTATTGAAACCCCTCTTCTTTTCATTCTAATATACTTCTCCGAAGAAACATGATTTCTAGATCCCAAGGATATAAATTTACTTCCATCCCCAAGAACCAATCCATCAATTTCTGTATCAAATGACTTTGGGACACCCTGAGGCAATTTAAAATCCAGTAGTTTATAGTTCTTGAACAACCTATTGTCCTCTGTCCGAAGGCTAATATTAGATTCTTTCAAATTAATAATTACACTAAAGTTCAGCGAACATAGAATTAATCTTTCTCCTGGTTGTATATTTGTTCCAACCCTTTTGTTCATTTTTAAAATAAAGCCTGTAGTTGTATCAAACCTCTTCGCTATTGAATTCAATGCATCGCCTCTCTTGATTTCGTATTCTGATTTAAATTTATTTTCAGTACGGGAAAACAAATTATCACAATTATACTCACCAAGTATGTCTTCAGCTTCTCCACACTTATCTGAATCGGGATACAAGGTTAAAAGTTCATGTAATTTAGATATCCCTTCATATAGTTTGTCACTGCGAATTAAAGACATTGCCTCTTCATAAATGGGAAGACCATAATCAATATTTTTTTTGGGCAGATTCTTTAATTTATTTACCTCTTCTGAAAGTTGCTTTTGAGGCTCAATTTTATCTCGCCAAATATAATTAACTGAAAAAAACGTAAGCGCTAAAAAACAAGCACCTAAAAAAGCAAATAACAGTCTTATATAGACTTTCACCCTCAGAAGAAAAACTTACAACAAACCTCTTCGTTTGAAATCAAATACATTTATCCCCTGAGACTTTCCAATCATCTCCACTGTGAACCTTAAAAGACAAACTTCCCAAGCGTCGTCAACTCCATGTATTACAGCTGCAAGCGGATTTGAGCTCTCATTAGCTCTATCTATAACCTTATCACGAACTTCATTAAATGGTTCATTGATAATATCTTCCCTAACTTTATCTTTTCTAAAACTAAAACCGTATTTTAAAATTGATAGATCTGCAGCATTTTCATGCAACCATTGAGTAAAAGCCTCAGCCTGTTCACCAAACCCCTCAAATTCTAAATCTGTGTATGGATCCGGTTTAATAATTGTTGGTCGATCGGCATGAATAATCCCCTCTCTGACACGTGTTTCGTTTGCACTGTCCATCAATTCTGAAATTAAATGAAACTCAAAAGAAGTACTGCCAAACGTATCTATACGACGATCGGGCTCTAATAATATTTGTGTAAACTCTAGCGCATACTGTATATCATCTTGTGAATACATAAATAAAAGGAGAAGGCTACATTACAATGATATGTAATGCAGCACTAAATATAATACGTTAGACTATTCGCAGGAAGATTTACTCTCCCTTTAAACCTTCGATGTAACTGACAACAGCTCCAACACTCAGTAGCTTATCTGTCTCTTCTTCTGGAACTTCAATGCCGAATTCCTCTTCAAACGCCATTACGAGCTCAACAGTATCAAGTGAATCAGCTCCTAGGTCTTCAACGAATTTGGCTTCAGGAACCACTTTGTCTGGAGATGCTCCAAGCTCAGTTACGATTATATCTCTAACTTTTTCTTCAATACTTGCCATGAAATTATATTTTAGTTTTGTTAAGTGTTAATTTTTATAATCCCTTAAGAGCCTCTTAGCAAATCATTTAATATGTCTAATTTTTTTATAAAAAAACTCTCTTTTATTAAAAAGTTTTAAATCTTCCCTTCGGCAACTTCAAAAACTCTAATCTTCGGTTAACACATCAGGAATATTTTCAACCAACTCTCCCGTAAATTCATTTTTAATTCTTTCCAAAATTTCATCTGCACCTTTGTATTTTAGATCATCTATAACTGTTTTAGACGGCAATCCCTTCTCGTTTACATAGAAAACATAAGCCAAGCCCTTTTTATTCCACTTTCTAGTATCAATTTTATTTATTGTTTTAAAATTAATTACTAAACCTTTTTCAGTGGTGAATGAAACTTCATCGGAACCAATAGATCTACCTCGATTAATTAGAGTGAGCACCAAAACATAAAGCGCAGAAAGTAATAGAATTGATCCTATAATTATTTGTGCCAAGATTTCGCTCGAATTATGATATTTTGGCTCAGAGTCGCTCCAGCCCTTTTCCCCAGACAACGTGCCATAGAGCGACCATTTTCTTTTAGCCTTTGATGATTCAAAGGCATTATATAAAGATTCAAATTTCTCAACCCCCACCTTTGACTCTAATGATTCATCCTTAGTCAAAGGATATTCATTATTTCTTGCAAAATCCTCCCAGCTAAGATCTAAGCGTTTCCCAGACAAAAAGGCCTCTTTAAGTTTGTTTAATTCAATATTTGCAAGCCCCCTTTTACCCTCATTTGATATCTCATATTCAGCCCACTGCATGGGAATTTTACCATCTTGAAAAACATTTTTTATTAATTCAAGATCCTCTTCTGATAGTACCGTATCATATTCTTCAATTTCCCTTGTAAAATCATCCCACTGCCTTTTTTCTGAACCAGCTTCAAAAGCAACCTTTGCAAGATAAATCTTATTTTTATTAGGCCAATTAATCAGACCATCATAATAAAACCAAGCACCTCCACCAGTTAACAACAAAAACATAAGAGCCATTCGGCGAAAATACCAAAATGCAACTTTGCAGATGATTTGTTCTGACTGAACCATTTATAATCAGTTAATATCAAGATTCGATTGAATCAAGTATTCAGTGACTTGTATATCAATTATCACAAACTACAATATCTCATAAAAATGAGTTTCGTTGAAACATTTGAAAATTTATCCAATAACATTAATTCTAATTTGGTAAAATTTACCAAATTTTTGTCACCTTGTGATGATTATGAATTGGAAGAAATTATTGAAACATCAAAAAAAACCACAAGACAGCATTTTGGTAACACGATGCGACTTTTTGCTCCATTGTACCTATCAAATGAGTGTATCAACAACTGTACTTATTGTGGATTTTCCAGAAGCAACCCGATACTAAGGGTCACCCTGACTGTTGATCAAGTTTTAGCGGAGGCTCAACATCTACACGATCAGGGGTTCCGCAGCATACTTCTTGTGGCTGGTGAACATCCTAAGTTTGTTTCTAATGGATACTTAGAGGATTGCATTAATTCAATAAAGCATTTGTTTCCATCCATTGCACTTGAAATAGCCCCCATGAAAGAAAAGGAATATTTTAAATTGGTTGATTCTGGCTGTGAAGGTTTAGTTGTTTATCAGGAAACGTACAACAAAACAGTCTATAAGGAATTACATACAAGTGGACCAAAAAAAGATTTCAACTGGAGACTTGATTGCCCTGAAAGGGCATACAATGCGGGATTCAGAAGAATAGGAATTGGTTCACTTTTTGGTCTGAGTGACTGGAAAAAAGAAGCACTCTCTCTAGCTGCTCATTTAGATTATCTTCAACGAAAATGCTGGAAGGCAAACTACACGGTAAGCTTTCCCAGAATACGTCCAGCAGCAGGAGGTTTTCATCCCTCTCATTCTCTTGAAGATAGAGATTTTGTTCAACTCGTTTGTGCGTTTAGAATTTGCTTCCCTGATGTTGGTATTGTTTTAAGCACTCGAGAATCTAAAAAGTTTCGAGACGGTCTAGCTTCCATTGGGATAACAATGATTAGTGCAGGAAGTCACACTGAACCTGGAGGATATACAGGAAAAGGGAAAGATGATCTTCACTTCACTATTAAGGGCAAGAGAGTAGAAATCCAAGACGCAGACGACATTGCTTCATGCAATTCTAGAACGGCCGCAGAGCAATTCGAAATTAATGATAATCGAACACCAAATCAAGTATGCGATATGCTTCGTTCACAAGGCTTAGATCCAGTCTGGAAAGATTGGGACTTATCCATCCTCAATAATTAAATAAGAAGCTGTTTAAATATTTTTACATGATCATTACAATAAATGGAAAAAAATATT
>CEUK01184808.1_pt1 | contig 12932 bp, 9 predicted proteins | sample 356451 | NCBI WGS metagenome assembly CEUK01 (sample SAMEA2622843, study PRJEB7988) | marine metagenome | isolation source: saline water (ENVO:00002010), including
CTGTTCAGATAAAAACACATTTTTAAATTGGTTTTCAGTTATTACTATCCTTTTCATTTTTTAATTTTTTAAGTTTATCACTTATTTCTTTTAATTCTAAACTGAAGGAATCTATGAATTCTGCGCTTATATCTTCATTTTCACTCAAATGATTAGTAATAAACGTAATTCTCTCCTCAATTTCATCTAAACTTTCTGTTTTCATATAGTTTAATCGATTGTAAATATTACCGTTCTACCATCATTTTTAACTTTAGCATTACCCTTATCATTTGCCTTTATTATTGCATCTACTAACCCTTCAGGTAATTTATTTCTAGGATTTTTTACATACCTATCAATATATCCATCACCAATTCTATCACTACCACGTCTAGCAATTCTAGCACCACTATCCGCTTTTATAGCAAATCTATTACCTTTTTGGTATAATTTACCCCATGGTATTGAATTGTTAAATAATATCCATTTATCTTTAACACCGTCATCCGTATTTATTTTAACATTTCCACTATTATTAGTTGTAGTATTTCCAGTAGTGTTAGTGGTTGTATCATCAATTGTCGTTTCATTGTCGTTAGTTTGTGGTGTTCCGTCACCCATTTTAACCGACATATGAGTTTCTTTGTCAATATCGCCTGATAATACACCAGCAATACTATCTAATCTATCCAAACCATTTATGAAGTTACCACCACCAAACCTATCCTTAACTTTAGGTATTTTAATACATGCCTCAAATAAATCAATTTGTATTTTTTCTTGACCTTTTTCAATAGCTTTTACCCAAGCATCTTTAGGTATTCTTCTAGTTTTAATTTTGGGTAAGAAGTAATTATCAAAGTTTTTGATTAATTGTTTACATAAAGCGAATTTATTTCTAGCATCACCTTTTATTTCTCTCTTAAGTTTCCTATTTTGTTTTCTAATATCCCCCTTTTCCCCTATTGTTAAAATATCTAAATCTTTAATATCAAAAGGATCCGTAACTGTTGTTCCTGTAGAACCAGTAGTTACTGTATCAGTAGTACCACTATTTACTGTATCAGTAGTACCACTATTTACTGTATCAGTAGTACCACTATTTACTGTATTATCCTTATTATTATCTGTATTAACAGTATCATTATTTGTATTATTAGTATTATTATCTGTATTATCAGTATTATTTTTACTTTTTTCTAATGTATCGGGATAATCTTTATTTAAATTATCTGCACCAGCATCATTAATTTTTTTCCAAGTACCAGTACCTTTTGGTCTTCTATAATACCACACCCCATTCTCTGCTTTATAATCGCCCCAATTATCACGATCAGTAATTATTATTGGTTCTGATTTTTTAGGTGTTTCTTTCTTTTTTTCTGGTGTGTCTTCATCATCCAAAGAAGGATCCATCCCTCCAGGTCCTGCTTCCACTAAATTACCATATAATCTTTCTTCAGTAAATAAAGATTTTATTCTATCTATTTCTTCGTTTATTGTGGTTAGCTTATTTTTCATAATCTTTTTCTTTATAAATACATGATAATGCATAAAAAATCCCCTTTAATATAAAAATACTAACTAAAGGGGAAATTTAAATATTTTATAAATTAATATTTAGAATACGTTAATCGCTCTATCAAATCTTAAAGTGCAAGTAATGTCCGCTAAATCAGAAGATGAGTAATCTAATCCACCAAAATCTGCGTCATTAAGTTGTGTTCCTTCTAAAATCCATTTTTGTACAACTACACCTGTTGGGTCTAACATTTCTAATTCTACATTCTTTTTGTATCCTGCAGCGTATCCTTGTCTACCAGTTACTGATTCTGAGTGTAATCTTACCCACTCCATAAGTGCTTGTGTTGCCGAAGGACCTATAGGATCTCTAAAAGTAACTGATATAGATTCCCATCTAAATCTACCGATTACATAAGTCTCAGTATTTAGAAAAGGAATAGATACCTCATCACTTGTATATTTAGGTCTACTTGCAGTAGAAATCCACCACTCTTGAATACCTAATTCATCTGGAAATCTAAGAATCCATCTATTCTTTCTTAATGGTTCATAAGGAACCGGCATTCTCATTAATAAATCTGCCATAATTTCTTTTTTTTATATTGTTGTTTTATTCTTTAATTATAAATATTCAGTTTTTCAAAAAAATTTATTTTTTGATGATAATTCTTTTTTTCTTTGGGTTATTAGGGTCAGATGTGTCATACACCAAAAACCTAACATCGGGATATAATTTTTTTAATTCTTCTTCTATATATTTTTCCGCACTTTCAATATTACCTAAATCATCATCACTAAACCCTATACTCATTCCGTTGTATTTAGGGTTTTCTTTCATCTCTTTTACTGCACTAACTACCCTATCTACAAAAGTCTTTAATGCAACCATTTTACCAACTTCTGGACTAGTAACACTTACATCAGTATCAAATTCTTCTATAAACTCATCAGAAGTCACAGGATAGTAATCTTGTAGGTTTAAATATTGTTCAATTGAAGTACCATGTAGGTTAGATAACATTTTTTCTTTTTGTTCTTCACTAAAAATAGTATCTATTATTACTTTTATACCATCTTTTATTGCTTTAGGTGGATTACCTCTTGCAGTTATAATAGAAAAATCATTACCATATTCCAACGCCTCTATAAACTTATCAAAACTAGGTCCAAAAGATTTTTTTTTCAATGCCTCTTTAGTGTCTCTAATAAATGCATCATAGTCTCTAAAATCTTTAAAAGCGTAGTATAAATCATCTTTACCATATCTATATTCTTTACCAATTAAATTACGAATTTCCCTAAACTCTTCTGTCCCTACTAGTACTGGCACCCAACCATCACCTACTTTTTTATCTAGGTATATTTGTGTTGGCATAAATAATAGATTATCATCCCAATCAAAAGAATACGCTCTTTTTTTAAATTCCATTAATAAACTTTTTTGTTTTTGGTTAAGTATTATTTTCATTTATTGTAATTATTTTTTAAATATTCTCTAAAATCTGTTATTCCATATGACTCAAACCCACCTCTAGATATTTTACTATAATTGTTTGTTCTTATTGCGTCATTTATAACTATGTCATACTCTTTTATATTAGTTGCATTTAATATTTTACTCCAATCAATTTCGCTAGTATCACCAAATTTAGTAGAAAGGTAATTTATTGGTATAGTTTTAGTTATTTTATTAGAACTAAATATATCCACTACATTATCTGGTTTATATGGTCCACCAGAATTTTTATTATAAAAAACATTATAATACTCATCTTCATTTTTTAACCCACCTGTTGGAAGTGGTGCGTTTAATTCATATCTATAATGAATTTGAGGTGTAATCATTTTATCTCCCATTATGTTACCACCTTTATTATTATATCCTTGAATTGCAGACTTAATATCTGATAACATCGCACCATGTTGGTTTTTATCAATTACGGATGTAGGTATATAAATGGTGGCCCCTTGTTTACCATGTTGAGGTGTGCCGGGTTTCATATTAACATGATTGACTTGTCCTAACCCACCTACCTTAGCATGTGCACCATATTTTTTAGTTACCGGAGTTAACCTCTCTATTAAAAAGGCAGAATCTTCTAAAGTAGTACCAAATATATGAAATTTCCACCCACTATGGTTAGGCCACTCCACTTTAGAACCAAATTCTATAAAACCTGTTTTTTTATTCGGATTACCCCACCAATAAAGTATGTCAAGAGAATCTTCTGTTGTTTTAATACTCTTACCACTAATTAATTTTAAATCCGCCTTTTTAGTGTTTAATAAAATAAATTCTGGTTTCCCAAAAACATTTTTACCACTTATGTAATCATATCCTTTCTTCTGTAAATCCATTAATGTACTTATATCTATTCTTTCTACCGTACCAAGAGTGTAATTATACCCTTTAGAACCCGCAGGTAAAGTTATTTTATGTAAACCACTACCCGGATTAGCCTGATGATATTGTAATGCAAAAGAGTTTTTTTCTATATCTGGTGACATATAGAAACCACCATAATTAGAATTTTTTTTCTGTTGTCTTTGAGATCGTCTTAGAACATCAATATCCGCAATGGTTGCCTCTTTTGGTAAACCACCGTGATAAAAAACTAATGGTTTATTATTTATAATAGCATCAGAAACAACTTTTATTGGTTCGGGTGAAAAATTTTTATTATAGAGTGTTACTCTACCATTATATTCTACAGAGTTTACAACGTCATCAATTATATCTACTGGTAAAAACATAAACATTGTTTTGGATTTTTTACTCATATTTGTTTTAGAAATTTGAAATCTATAATCATCATTCAAATATCTATGTGGGTCAACGAATAAGTTATAAATATCTACAATCAAATCATCTAAATTATCTTCGGTGGCAGTTGACCAACCAGGATATCCAGTTTTTTTCATTGCGTTTAATACGTCTTTTTTATTTTTTGTAAATAAATAAAGTAATTCTTTAATATTTCTATAACTACTATTTTTTAATCCATCTATATTTTTAAAAGGATTAAAACCACTACTTAGTGTCATATCACCTAAAGAAGAATACTTACCTTTAATCGTAGGTTTTTTTCTTATTAAGTTTTTTAAGGCATTTATATTTTGTTCTTTTAAAATTTTTTTAAATTGACCTTCTGTTATTATAAGTTTCATATTAATAAATATTTAACGGCATAAAAAAACCCACATAAAGTGGGTTCTAATATCTTTTATATTTATTTAGTTCATTACTGGAGTACTTGTTTTTTTCGCGACACACCTAGAAATAGGTTCTATTTTAGATAATATCATTTGTACACTATCTGAATCCATTTCCATCATACAGGCATATGACTGTGTAATATCTTTATCTAATATCATTTTAATACATGCTTGTGGCACACTAGAAATATCTTTTAAAGAACAATTTTCCATAATACAATTCATTACTATTTCTTCTAAGCTAGCACCAACAATATCTCCTTTAGGATCTCTGGGAAACTTAGTGCAATCTGTTTGTTCTTTAAGAACTCTTTTTACGATTCTTTTAATATCCGATTCTTTTAATTTTATTACTTTTTTCATTTTATTACTTTTTTAAAAGGGGAACATTGTCCCCTATTATTATTATTATTAAATATCGTCAAAATTTGCTCCAGTGTTAGTAATATTAAATTCAATACTAATATATTCTAATGTTCTGGTTGGTTTGATAAATATTCTACCGTTTAATTCATTCCTATCAATTGATTCAGGTGTATCATCTAATACTACTCTAAAGTCAGTTAAACCTCTTTCTTTTCTAATATTATCTAAGATTGGGTTAACTAATGATAAGAATTGGTTTCTCACTACTTGATCATTTTGTTCGAATAATAATCTAATAGAAACTGCAGAAATAAGTTTTCTCGCTTGAAGTAATAGTCTTCTAACATTAATTCTATTAAGTGCCGTTTCTTTAGTTTGTAATGTTTTATTACCCCATATAACTACACCTACATCTGAGAATGTTGCCATTGGGTTAATTTTACCTTCATAAAGAGTGTCTCTTTGATCTAATGTTAATTTAACTCTTGCAGCAATTGCGTTTGTAGTACCTCTATTTAAACCTGCCGCTGCGAACCAAGGGAACGCAACATTATCAGTCAATGCGATGTTTCTCATAACTTCTAATGTTGGTGGTAACCATACATATTGGTTATTTTCTGTATCGTTCATTTGTAACCATGGCCAGTAAGTGGCAGAATAATTACTATCTATTCCAGAATCCTCAATCATATCTGTTGCCTCTTCTGGTGTCAGTGCGAAACCTTCAGAATCACTATCAGGAGTGGTAATTACATATAAAGAATCTGCTCTATCCACCTCAACCACATCAATTGCAGCTTCTACTAAGTTAGTTTGATCTCTTAAATCAATTCCAGGTGTCGCAAATACGTTAATGTTTACATCTTCAGGATTATTAAACGTATAAATACCATTTAAGTATGAATAATAATCTGATGTTATTCCTAAATCACCTGCAGAATCAGTTATTTGAGAGAATGTACCTACAGTTAAACCTGCACTACCTTTAGAACCATTTATTCTATAAGAATCAGTATTAGTTCTTTGTAATCGATATTCATCCCATCCATCCCATCCACCGAATGGTGCGAATGTAAATTTTCTTGTGTTTATTTTCTCATAAGGACCATTTTGTAATGATGCAGTAGTAGTAAATTCTGAAATACCGACCTGTAAGTTAGGATAATAACTATCACCACCTGCAGATATTTCAGCACCTTTAGCGTTTACATCTAAATGGAATCCATCTGTTCTACCAGTATAATAACCATCATTAACTGCGTTTAATCCTTTATAAGTAAAGAAGTCTTTATCGACACCAATACTTGTATTCATACCTAAGTAAGTTTTTCTTATTTTAGCACCACTAATTTGTCCATATTCATTTTTATATTCAATTTGTGGAGGTAAAGAAGAACGAGAACCAATATAAGTTCTATTTAGAACCCCTTCGAAACCTGCTGGTATACCATCTATTGGAAAATCTGTAGCCATTTCAACCATTACACACTTACTTCTTAATGGGAATTGCCCATCTGCAGTACCAATTTTTCTACCAATAAAACCGTTGGCGGTTGGGTCTAAAGATAATTTACTATATTTTTCTACAACAGAAATGTTATCATCTCTATCATAAAACTTTCTTATTAATAAATCGAAGGTTTTATCATCTGGTTTAATATTAACAATAGAAAACTTAATGTCTTCATTTGCCGCATTACCATCAGAAATGGTTATAAACCTAAATAATCTTTGTAATTTATTACCTCTCAATTCAGATAAAACATACGGAGACGACGCTGATTTCCATTTTTCTTGATAATCATCTAAATTATTTGTATCATTTTCTAATATTTCATTAAATGTTACATCCAAACCTCTAACTTTTTCTGCACTTATTAAATCATCTAATGTATTAATGTACATTTCTTCTACAAATAATTCTGTTTCTTTATCTTGTACTTTAGTACCTAATAAACCTGGTAAATAATTTTTATTTGTTCTATCTAATGAAGTATCATAACTGAATGTATTACCATTCGTAGTTGTACCACTAATAGTAAATGTTGCTAACGGATCGTTAGTTATTAAATTAGTATTAACCATTTCCGCAGTTGCTACTTCATAATCTAATATTTCATCACCATTATATCCACCTCTTGATCTTAATGTAGAGATAACACTACCATCTATGTCAGTATGACAAGTTGCAGTATATGTTACCACAGTACCTGTTGTTTGTCCAGTAACAAACCCACTACCTGAAGGCCCTATAGAAGTAACCTCTAAATCAAATGTTGCACCTAAGAAATCACAACCAGTTTTATTGTATTTTGGTTCACTAATACTAATATTATCACCTGTAGATAATACACCAATGTTATTAAATGAAGAACTAATTTCTCCACTATCATATAAAGATTGTAAAGTAGAATCACTAAAAGTCATAGTAACTGGTATACCACCAGTAGTTGCACTGAATGTTAAAACACCATTAGTTGTTGTACTTATAATTGTTTCTGTAGATTTGTCTTCTGCAGAATCTAAAGTGATACACCATGCACCACCTGCTTTATATCCTGAATACCCTAGTACCCTACTAACGTATAATTGATTTGTTTGTGTTAAAAATGATTTTGCAATGTAGTTAAGTTCGTATTTATGATATCCCGTACCTTTAAAAGTTTCAGGATTCAAACCACCAAAATAACTAATAAAGTCATTATAATTTGAAACAAATACTGGTTCTTCGGCTGGTCCTTTAGGTGTCTCACCCACTAAACCTAATGTAGTTACACCTACTTGTCTAGTAACGAATGTTAAATCTTTTTCTGAAGTGAAAACTCCAGGACTCACAAAAATTTTATCTGTTGATGCCATTTAATTAATATTTTATTCTTTTATTATTGTTTTGTTTTATTTATAAATATGCAGATTTTTATGAAAGTATTTGTTTTATTTTAATAATCAGATATTTAGTAGGTCATTTTTCATACTTTTATCATACTTATATAAAAAAACCTATGAAAAGGACTAAAAATCTTAAGATAACACCTAAAACTCATACCATTTTAAAAAAGTATTGTGAGGACAATGGATTAAAGATGTTCGCATTTGTAGAAAAAATAATTAAAGATAAATGTTCACCAAAAAAAGATATATATGGTGATATTGAATAAAAAAAAGAGGGAGATTTCTCCCCCTCTTTAATGTGTTTGTAAAACTTATAAAAAAGTTTAAGTTATAAAAATAAAAATAATATTTTTACGCTATAAACTCTTCTCCACCTTTTCCTTTGGATTTGGCATTATCCTTTTCTCTGTACTGTGATAATCTTGTTAATAGAGTTTCGTCACCTTCTGCATGAAAAGGGTCGATTCTCATATTATCTGAAGGATTTAATAAAACTTTGGTTGTACCTGCCGCAGGTTCTTCATTTATTGTTTTAACAAATTCATAACCTTTACGTACAGTTGTACCACCTTTTTCTGTGGGGTAAACACTATGCATAAACTCATCTAATTTAGAAAAGTTTGCATTAATGGCTACATTTTCACCACTTTCTACATCCTTACATATACTATATACAGTTCCGGGGTCAAATGGGAAATCATCTAAGTGGTCAACAATACCATCTAAATCATAGTCACCAAATATATTAGGATCATTCGGATCAAAATCAATTTGATCATAATATCCATCACCATCAGTATCTACACATTCAGTGAATTCGTAACTAAATTTACCTGTAGCATCTGGTTGTCCGAATCTTCCGAATCCCCAAGATCTTAACTCATTAGTAATTTGGTAAATAATTTCACCTTCATCACCTATAGAGGCTCTAACAAAATAGTTACTATAATTATCTAATAATTTACCTACTGATTCAGTAAACGGGTTGGCTAAGTTACTTTCGTTAAAAGTTTGTCTACCTAATTCAACTCCATCCACAGATTTCCATACAACAGTTGTACCAATAAATCTTTTATCAATACCGAAATTATGCTTTAAATAGTGCGAATACACCATAAGAACATTACTTCTTTCATCTCCATCACAATCCATAAAACCTCTAGCTTGAGGATTTACACCGAATTGATACAGTTGACTTCCCTGATACAAACCATTTATTGATAAATAATGGTTCACATCTGCTGATGCTCTGATCTTATCTCTAGTTGAATAGTATACATTAGTTTGCTTAGTATATACCCATCCAGTGTATGGTACGTACTCACCATCTACTAAATCATAAACCATAGTTGTATTAGTATTACCTATATCATATTTAACATATAGTGGATTACTTAATTCATCCTGATTTGCACCTTTGTTAGTTACTGTCTTATATAATCCATATAAACCATCTGCTAATTCATAACCACCACAAATGTCTTGATATGAATTATTACTAATACGGAATGGATTATGATTCTGTAAGGAATTATTTTCCTGCATATAGTATTCGGTTCTTGTCATAGGAGTCGTAGGGTTAGCTTTCGCATATTCCTCAACACTACTCCAAGACTCATTTCTCGACATTATACCCCATACCGCACCTTGTGCTTCATTTGCGTTTTCAATATAACTTCTTAACAATAGTTTAGGGCTATATTCATTAAAAGATTTATGTAATATATTCCAACCAGATTGGTAACAACATGAATTACTTCTTATAATCCAAGTTTCTAAAGTTAGTTCATCATTACAATCTGAACCTACAAACGCAACTCTACCCATTGTTCGAGTTCTATTTTGGAAGTCTGATTGATTATCACTAGATTGTATAACTACACCAGGTAAATGACATCTAACATCACTCACGTTAGTTGATAATTCACTACCCACAGAAATTACAAAAGTAGACTTTTCACCTTCTTCTGAAATTGATACACACTGATCTTTCTCTGCGATATATACAAAATTATCATAATTATGATTATTATTTTGTAAATCCGATAATGAACCTTTTACTGTTAATGTAACTAAACCTTTAACTTGGTCAAAACTTGATACCGTAATATCAGAAAAACCTAATTTATAATTTGTATCATCATTAACTTTATTTAAAACTAAATTAGAGTTACCCATATATTCATTTTGTATTCCATCAAATATTAAATCATATGTTGCTTTTCTTGCGATATATTGAACTATACTTCTAAGTCTCCAAAATTGAGTTATTTTACCTCCTCTAGTAATTTCATCCTTTAACGTATTTTTTTCACTTTCTATTTGTGATTCTACATTGTTTAAGTTGTTTTGAAAACTTTCTAATTTTTGTATAACAGAAGGGATAGAACTATTAAATACATATGCTCTACCATGTAAGTCAATAAAATCATATAAAGCACTCATTATACCATAATTTGCTTCTACAATTTCTCTATCTTCTTCAGATGCACCTCCTCTATACATTGGTTCAGTTGCCTGACTTCTCATTTGTTCAAAAATTCTTTGTACAAAATATGCTTCAGCAATATTTGAATATAAATCACCTTTTTCTACAGTCTCTTTAAAAGTTTTAAGTCCCTTAGTTGCTTTATCTACTGCATCTTCTACAAACATATCTATCTCTTCAGTTGAAGTAGGGCATTGAACGTCTAATAAGAAGTGTTGATTACCAAATGACTTAATATCCTCTATCGACTTTTGTAAGTCGTTAAAATCAACTAATTTTCCTACTGGTTCCTCCTTTACTGGTGTTTCTAATTCTGGAACTTCAATAGGTCCATCAATAGTAGGTCCATCAATAGGTAAATCACCATAACCAGGATCTTTAGGTCCAACAATAAAGTTACCACCTAATGTGTTACAACATTTCCCCTTTGGGGCAACGATACAACAAAATTTACCACCTGTTATCTGTGAACGTAATCTATTAACCACATCAAAAGATCTAGTATTAAATTTAAGACCTTCTTCTTCGATTTCCATCTTAATTGTTTCAATTAATTCGTCAGTCGATTCTTCTGTATCATTAAATTCTTTAACTATTTCTTCTTCATGTTTAAATAGATCGTAAACGTCCGGTTTTCCAGCTTCATCTAAATATTCCATAAATGGTTCCTCACCTTTTCTTGCATTTACAATACAAATTTTATGGTCGATATCTATATGATGTGGTGGAGTATTTCCAATACATGCTTGTACTGCTTCTTCTACTCTAGCAGAAGTAAACTTAACTTCAAGTAGTTGAATAATACTACAAGACTCTAGTTGTTTTTCTGCGTTTTTAAACATTCTAAGTGTTGAATCAAAACTAGCCTTAACACCATCTAATTGATTTTGTTTAATCTGTGTTTGTTTAGCACTTTCTAATTTAGAAACATCAAAAGTAATTGGAGAAACATAAGTTCCCTCATCTTTTTTCTTTTCAATTAAGGATTTATGTTCTTCTTTAGAATCCATTTTCTTAGTGAAGTTATCTTCGACTTTTTGATCTGCACATTCTTTATTTCCTGCACAAGACTCAACGTCTACTTTAAATACTTCTTTCATCATTTCTACTTCTATATCGGCATCTTTTCTATTCTCCTCAACCTTTTGGATAATTTCCATAGCTGATAAGTTTAGAGATGAGTGTTCACGTACTGATCTTAACAACGTTTCCTTATTTTCAACAAGACTATGTGTTAATTTCTCAAAAGAATTTTCAGTATCTATTGACGTACCAACTAGTGATGCATCATTTTCAACCATTTTCTTAAGTGATTTATCAGTTAATTCATCGATATCTATTCTTTCACCTTTTTCAACATTAATTGTTCTAAGAGCTTTAACTACGTCTGTTAAAGAAGTTTTTCTATCTTCAGCATTAGTTGCTCTTAATTTAGCACCAGATCTTGCATCGGCAAACATTTTTAAGGAAGTTTCAATTGCTTGAAATGCAGTAGCTTTTATAGCTATCTCCTTTTTATCTTCACTTACTAACATGTCGTTCATAGTTCTTTCGAATAAATGATCGTGAGTAATCTCTCTACCATCTATTTCATTACTATCTAATAATGATTTAACGAAATCTACTACTCTTACTTTTGCAAATTCTGGATCTTCACCTTGTTTTACTAATTCAGTCGCCATTTTAGTAACAGGAGTTACATTAGTACCAAAATGTTTAGGTTTAACTTCTGCAGTAAACTCCGAAGGTTCATTTGTATATGCATTAACACCACCAGATACACTGATAGTTATATCATCCATATTAAAAGAACTTGGAATTTCAGCTATATACCCACCATTTTCAGATGTAGTAGTAGTTGTTACAGTTATTCCACCACCTTGTGATTTTTCTTCTTGAAGTATTGTCATACATTCACTATGTGTTAGACAATCATCTTCACAACCTTGAGCTTGATCTAGATTTACTAAGAAATTACAATATTCCTCATCTGTTTCTGTTGGGATGTTATCCGTTCTGATGACTACAGTTGCACCATCTACTGGAGCATCTTCAACCGTACCACTTAAATCAGTAGTTTCTATTGAGTCATCATCGGTGTCTCCATCAGGATCACCGTCACCTTCTTCGTTGGCTTCAGTGATTCCTAGGAAAAATCCACAGTCATAAAGTGTGCAAAGTCATCTTCACCACCTTCAAAGAACATTTCAAACGATACTGTTGTTTTTTCACCTTCTTCATCAAAAGATGTAGTTGATGGCACATATAAACCATTAGCAAATACTAATACCACACCAGCATTTCCAGAAACTTCGAAAGATACAGTTTCACCTACAGATTTTCCTAATAATGAAATAGAATCTTGTGTAAAGTCTTCGTTTTGTACTGCTTGTGATACCGCAGTTGATATTGCTTGATTTAATTCAGCTTTAGTTTCATCTATTTTAACAAATAACTCTTTATC
>CEUK01108501.1_pt1 | contig 12911 bp, 8 predicted proteins | sample 356451 | NCBI WGS metagenome assembly CEUK01 (sample SAMEA2622843, study PRJEB7988) | marine metagenome | isolation source: saline water (ENVO:00002010), including
ATCAATACTTTAAAGGCGGTAAAAACAAAAAACGAGAGACAATCTTTGGATTACCTCCCGCTTTGTGCCCGAAGTGGGAATCGAACCCACACTCCTTGCGGAACACGAGTTTGAGTCGTGCGCGTCTACCAATTCCGCCATTCGGGCAAATAGGAGGAGCAAAAGTACGTTATGGATTGCAATCTCGCCACGGAGATGTTGTGGGAGTGATGCATAACTTTTTGAGAGTTGGGTTTGCGAGGGAGGCGTAGCGGCGCTCGAGCCATAATTTGCGTTCGCGCAGGGCTTGATGCGACGAGGAGCTAGGGAAGGATCGCATTTTTTGGGCCGGGTTGAAGGATTTATGGAGGGTTGATTTTCCGAGTTTTGATAGGAGGGATGTGCGGAGGGTTAGTTCTGCGTCGGCTGAAACTCTAACAGGTAGGAATCCGCCAAGGAGTTTCCAAGTTTTTTTTGAGTGAAGTGATTGGCAATGGCCAAAGTACATGGAATTCCTTTTGCTGAAGTCAGGTGTCCAGCGTTCTAAGACTGGGAGTACTGTGCCTTGGTGAGTGCCGAGAACGTCGAGTAGGTGAGACAGCCAATTGGTATAAGCCTCGTCGTCGGGATCAATAAATGTGATGTGGGTCCAATCAGGGTCGGCTGCCTGAAGAGCTGTGTTTCGGGCTATGTAAGCTCCGGAATTATTCTCGAGTTGAATTGCTTTGATCCGAGAGTCTTTTGAGGTTTGGGTGGTTAGCTCGTGTAGAGTATTTGGATCGGTTGAAGCGTCGTCTACTATGATAAGTTGCCAATTGGGGTGAGTTTGGGCCAAAACTGAATCAACACAGCCCGGGAGCCAATTTAGATGGTTGTAGTGCGCACAAACAATTAAAACCTTAGAATTTGAATGGTTTGATTTGGTGGGTGTAAAGGTGGCTGCAAGGCGCTTTGATTCCGAAATACATAGAGCTGTTTGCACAGCTGCTGTTATGCCCGATTTGCGTAAAAACAGGGCAAGGGGGAACCTGATAAAATTTGGAAGTATTTTATGAAATAGGCTTACTTTCATATTTAAATATCGTAGCCTAGGGAGTGCGAGTAGTCTTGAATTTCGATTGTTAGGCCAGAGTCTATTTTGCGCAATTCTTCCCATGTTACAGGTTGCTTTCTGTTGTGGTAAATAAACCTGCGCCATTGTGTAATGGGCCCCACTTTGGGGTTGAAAAGGGCATTTGACGATCTAGAGGCTCCGGTGTTAGCACCGCGTTTTGCACGCTTATTGGCTTCCTTCCACTGTGTTTTACTTACCTCCCACCCTAGTGTTTTAAGTATTTCTGGGGGAGCTTTTTCAAGGTCCTCTAGCTTCCAAGTATGAGAAGACATGTCTCCTGCTCTTTGGTTCCAATCAAGCCAATGCACCATAGCTCTATGCATGATTTTTCGTGGGAGCGAGTGTGAGTTTTCAGTTATATATCTCCAGCTTGATTTGTTGAAAGTAGTTAGCGATCCAATTGCTTTAAGAGGGTTTCTCACTTGGTGCCCAACAACAAAGTCGTTCGATATACAATCGCCCCCTGGTCCATAAACTGCATCCTTTACATTTGGCACAATGCACCAAGACGCTATTCCATCAGCTCCCATTGCTTCGTGCTTTACATCCTTCCCCAATTCCGAAAGAACAGTGGCAAAAAAATTTGTTCCAGACCTACCTGTTCCTGTTACCGCAATTTTATTTGCCATCTTTGCTAAGAATTATTCTAAATGTTGTCCCTACTCCTGGTTCCGACCTTAGAAGGGAAATACTTCCCCCGTGGTACTCCTCTACAATTCTTTTTGTCAAAGAAAGCCCTAGTCCCCAGCCGCGTTTTTTAGTAGTAAATCCTGGGGTGAATACATTCCTTGTGTCTGATCTTAATATTCCCTTTCCTGTATCCTCTATATCGACAATTGCTTTGTCTCCTATAGTATTAATTGAGAGTGTAATCTTGCCTTTCCCCTCCATAGCATCTACAGCGTTTCGAAGTAGATTCTCTAAAACCCAGCTAAGAAGACTTGGGTTAAAATGTGCTGTTAATGATTTGTCTGTGTCACATCCAATAAGTTCAAGCTCGACTTGCTTACTGATTCTTGGCCTCATGTATGCGACAGCGTTTTTGAGAGCTAATACTAGGTTTTCGGATTTGAGTTCAGGTTGAGACCCAATCTTACTAAACCTATCTGTTACTGTGTGAAGTCGCTTAACATCCTTCTTCATTTCGTCAAGTTTAGACTTGTCAACTCCTTCAACCTCTAAGAGCGCAACCCAAGCCATTAAGGAGCTAAGGGGCGTTCCTAATTGATGAGCTGTTTCCTTTGCCATGCCAACCCAAACCCTGTCCTGTTCAGCGCGCCTAAACGAGCTAAAAACCAAGTATGCAACTATCAGAAATACAACTATCAGGATTAGCTGAATTAGTGGATAATATTGCATTTGGGATAGTACATAGCTGTCCTCAAAAAACACAAGCCTCAACCCCTCTCCAGGAAGGTTAACCTCTATGGGCTCATCAGACTCAGACATGCTTTTAAGCCTTCTATTAAGCTTCTCTGGAGTGTCAATGGCGCTATGATCAATGCCTCTAGATTCTATAACAATTGTCTTAGTAGAGTCAGTTAAAATAACTGGGACAGATGCACTGTTTAAGACTGTTTCAGAAACAAATGAAGAGATAAGTTCAGTCATCGCCTTCTTAAGCTCCTTGAGCCTAAGGCTCTCGTCGTAAAAAATTATATGCCCTTCCTCTTCAAATATTATAGGGTCAAACCTCGAAGCCATAGAGTCCCTAAGTACATCGTATTGCTCAGGCGTTGCATCAGGGCCAATTGCATCACCAAGATTGAGTGAAAAAAGCTTCTCTCCAGAATTGTTATAAATCAAAACTGGAACAGTTTTATTGGCCCATAGGTAGTCTGTAACAAACGTAAGGTCCATACCATCAGGCGGATTATCAATGATGCGATATGCGTCTGCCAGCCTGTCTGCCTTCTGCCTTTCTTCTGCCTCTAATTCCTTGAATAGTTGCTCAGTATAATTAACAAGCTTCGATCTCTGAGCAATCGCCTCCGTCCAAACCCTAATCTTAGCCATCTCTTCGTTTCTTACACGCCTAGAAATATCGCTTGCAAACCAAAGTGTTGCCCCGGCAATAACTGCTGCAGCAATAAGAAGAACATGCTTCCACCTTTGTTTATTTAATCGTAAGCTGGGCATGCGTGCACTCTTGTTGCTTTCATATCACAGGCGCTGAAAGCAAGTGTGAATTCATGCGAACTTCTCGAGGCAACGCCAATTTTTGAAATGCCAAAGTCGTATGAGTATCCCACCTTCATATAATTAAATAAGGCGATTTGAAGTGAGCCAATTAATGCGCTTTGGACTCTGTAGCCCAAGCCCACCGCAATCATATCATCATACACAACAGCTCCATTCATTTCAAAGCACACAGGCGCTCCACTAGCATACCTAAGGTTTGCCGATGGCCTAAACATATATCTACCATCTAATTCTAACGACGTCCCTCCTGTGGCAATAAATATTTTCGACGTTTGTGAGCCCTGAGTTACCCCTGAAAGAGTTCCAGATGTAACATTCAAAAGTGAAAGTCCTGCAAAGCTTCTTTTATCCTGATACCATAAACCAGCATCAACCATTGGAAAAAGAAATTGTGAGTTTTGATCTCCAAGTATGGCGGGATCAGAAATGGTCACGTCAAGACCATCTGGGTTTAGCCTAAACTGGCTCAGCCCAAGAGAGAATCCAGCGCTAATCCAACCTTGATTATTTAGCTTGAGTTTGTGTGAGTACGCAACGCTAGCAGAAGTTGTGCCCCACGGACCTGCTTCGTCTGTATCTACTCTAATCCCAATACCTTGAACGGCTCTCGGGCTCTCGCCAAGTCTGCCTGAAAGGCTGATAAATGAGCTCGTTGGAGCTCCAGGAAATCCTACCCATTGATTTCTGTGTCCAAGTCTTAGGTCTAAACAATCCTTGTTTCCGGCTGCTGCGGGATGGTCCATAAAAGACGTGAAAAGATAATTTGACCTCACTGGAATATGTTGTGCATTTGCAGCAATAGATACTGCAATGAGAAGCAAAGCCGCTAAAGATATTTGAGCTAGATACTTCATCTGATAATTGCAACATTTCCTGTTAGCGGTTCAAGGCTAATAGATGGGTGATTTAAATCAATGACGTAATAATAGGTGCCTATTGGAGCATCTTTTCCAGAGTAAGTGCCATCCCAATCCATGTTTCCAACATGTCTGAAAACCTGTTGTCCCCATCTATCGTAAAGTGTTACAATTGTTCCAGGATAAGCGTCTAGCCCTGTAATATTCCATGTATCGTTAATGTTGTCTCCATTAGGCGAAAAAGAATTAGGCACATCCACAACAGAACCTACCGTTACAATTACTTGATCAAAATACTCGCAGCTTTCAACAAAACCACTAACAGTGAAAATTGTGGTTTGGTCCGGAGTAACATCAACTTGATAAGACGACGGATTGTCTACATATTCAGCAGGCTCCCATTGGTATCCAACATTTCCATCTCCTCCTAGCACTTCAAGAGAGGCGCTTTCGTCGAAATCTATACTTTGAGGGCAACACGCTTTTATGCTTAAGGGATCTCCTGACACAGTGATTGCAAGCTCACACGGAGTCGGAACTATACCTGCTTGGTGGCAAAATAACACTAAATAATCGGTGTTGGTATAAAGCTGATCCGTAACAAATGTGATGTCTGATGTCACTGTTATGCAATCCGACACAACCGAGAATTGGCTTAAATCACAATAATCAAGTTGGTTTGGCAAAACAACAACCGCCTGAAGTGTTGTGTTAAGACAGTCAACATTTTGAAGATTGACCGTTACCCCATTAACTGTGTTTAAGTAGGTCGTATGAAACCTCGCCACAGACCAGGAGTCGCCCGTCAAACAATTTTCAAGAGGGGTGCCAGAAAAGTCAATGGGACTATAGGCCTCTACTGCTGCAATTTCTCCGCCACACAACGATGTCGGACTATCACACGTTTGCGCAAAGGAGGCCAAACTCAACATCAACGTAGTCAATAAAGACAAATATGATTTTTGTGTTTGAAGCATTTTCTAAAGTTAAGCGTTACTCTTGAGAGAATTTAACTAAAAGCTCTCCCTTTTCCACAGCGGAATCGGCATTAGCAGGAACGCTTTCAACTGTTGCTGAAACCGATGATTTTATTACGTTTTCCATCTTCATCGCCTCTAGAACGATTAAAGAGTCGCCTTGTTGTACAACGTCACCTGGTTTTACAAGAACGCTTAAAACTTTACCAGGCATTGGTGCGTACAGCTCAAGGTCTACGGCAGCATCTCCTGCTGACATACCCATTCTGTCTAGCAAAAGAGCCCTATCGTCTAGAATTTCCACCTCTCTTTCTACACCTGAGATCCTTACAACCATTTTGCTGTTTTCAGGCCCTTCAACAGCGCTAACTGTGTAGTTTTTGCCTTCAACATTTACTCTATAGCTTCCAGGTCCGACTTGGGTCCAAACCCAGCTTTCCCTAAGCTCTCGATTTTTATCCTCACTTACCTCAACGACTTTGTCGTCCCAACGAATTTCCATTGCCATGCCGCAAATTTAATCTCTTTACTACGACCTTGCGAATATGTCTGGCATCTACCTCCATGTTCCTTTTTGTAGAACTGCGTGTCACTATTGTGATTTCCACTTTTCTACTTCCATGAAAAACATGGATTCTTTTGTCGATGCTGTCATTCGTGAGATTCAGATTCGCTCAGGCCAAGCCCCTTGGCACTCTTCTCTTTTTCGCACTCTTTACTTCGGTGGCGGCACCCCATCAGTTTTGTCTGTAGATCAAGCCCAAAGGATAGTTTCTGCCATTGGAAGTTGCCTGAATAATGAGGGTTCTTGGGCGGAATCAACAATTGAAGTTAACCCGGAAGATGTTTCTAAAGAGTCATTACGTGGATGGAGAAAGTGTGGTTTTAATAGAATTAGTATAGGCGTGCAATCTTTTGACGACGATCAGCTCAATTGGATGAACAGAAAACATTCTGCAGCTGAGGCAATCGAGGCAATATGGTTAGCAAAATCCGAAGGGTTCGAGAAAGTGTCTATCGACCTTATATACGGGATTCCTCATAGATCTGAAAAAAGTTGGACAGATACTATAGAAAAAGCTTTTTATCTTCCTATTGACCACATCAGCTGTTATGCTCTTACAATTGAGCCCAAAACTGTATTAGGCGCTAGGGTTAAAAAAGATATAGAAAAAGCGGCTCCTGACAAGCTAATTGAAAATGATTATTCAGAGTTGTGTTTAATGGCGCAACACAATGGGTTTATACATTATGAGGTCTCGAACTGGGCAAGAAGTGAAGAAAACAAGGCCATACACAACACTTCATATTGGGAGGGTGTTCCTTATTTGGGATTAGGCGCTGGTGCTCACGGTTTTGACGGGAACCGACGGTATTCACTTGTATCAAATAACTATAAATACATAAGCTCGATAGAATCTAGGGTTCTGCCTGAAAAGTTTGAAGAGCTCACTGCGCTTGACCGTAGTAACGAAATGCTTATGACCGGATTGAGGACTTCAAACGGTGTGGATTTTGAAGAATTAAAACAGCTTTGGGGAGTGGATCACATTTTAGACAATGCTAGCGCATGGAAGCGTTGGGTTGAAGCTGGCGCAATAATTCCCGTTGATGAAAACAGATACAGAATTTCAGAGAGGTGTTGGCTTATTGGCGATTCTATCTCAGCAGATCTTATCTCAATATAATCCTTATTGGAGAATAACCTTCGCCAAGTATTAGAGAATATATTCCTGTTGAATACCCCTCCAAATCAAGTGTAATTCTTGAGACGCCGGGTTCCTTTTTTGATAATACTAAAGATCCTATTGAGTCATAAAGCGACCACGACGATACGGGTTTGCTTTTTAAATCAATTATAATCGACCCCTTAGTCGGATTAGGGTATGCAGAGACTTCATTAGACTCAATCTCATCGACGAATACCCAATTAGACTCTATTTCTCCTGTTATTTGCGAGCTGCATTCACCATCCTCACTCAATGCTGTTAGTGTAATTGTAAAAGTGCCATCAGATGTATAGAAGTGTTCCGGTGTAGCGTCTTGATATGACGTTCCATCCCCCATGCTCCAAAGATAAGAACCTGCTCCGGTACTTAAATTAAATATCTCAACATGACCGTTTGATCCGTCCCAAGGCGATACAACTAAAAAGTCAGCTAAAACCGGTTCTGTTAAATCAAATTGCCCTCTTGGTGTTATTGTGTATCCGTCAACATATGGGGCGTTGTAGTCCCTTTGCCCGCCTATTCCCGTCACGCCAAAAACTCCAATTGGGGCAGGTTGCCCAAAAAGATTGGTGTTTGCATCTATTCTCATAATCAAATCTTGTGATCCAAAAGTAATTGCAACCTCAAAACCTGGAGTTGAGTTAGTCCATTGGTTTGGGTCGACAAGCTCCACGCATTTTAGTTTTACCATTCTCGACTCGGTCTGCTCGTCCATCTCAGCGACAAGAGACGGTGTCTCGGTATCGAAACCACTACCCTCGTAGATAAGTGTGTCAAGCCTAATTTGGGCAAGCCCTAAGTATTGATCTATTACTCCTCTAACCCTAACACTGTCGCCTTCTTCAACATCGTAGCCAAAATCACTAACGGGGCTAAATGCGTTTATTCCATTCGTTTCATCAATAAGTGTAAACTGTAGCCCGCTTGGGTAATCATTCCATCCATGTACTATGCCTCTAAGCTCGCAGGCCGTGTCAATACTGTCCAAAACGCCTTGGATGTTGGTGCCTCTAACTTGGTTAATTTGGTATACTGGGTATTCTAAATCTGATGGTAAAATGTGAACTACAACTGTGTCGATTCCCAATTCAGCTTCTCCTGAAACAGCACTCAAAGCAAGCAGAACATCCTCTTGAAGCTCTGGGTCTTCTTCATCAATTGCAGTGAATGTGAACGTTTGTTGGTTTAATAACCCCATGTCAAAATTGAATTCTAGAGGAAAAACATCCGGATAGTCTATGCCTATTGTTGCGTCACCTCCTACAACACTTACCTGCATTACTACATCTTCAAGAGGGTAGGTTGGAGACATGCTTACCTCTACTCCTCCGCCTTCAAACACATATAGTTCAGGAGAGTCAAAACCTATTTGCATCGTACCTAATCCACCACAAGTTGCCGTGTGAGATCCAAGAAAATCAAATGTGTCTTGGGGGTAGCTGTCCCATTGTGTCATTCCCTCAGCCCAATCTGTGGTTCCGTGACCAATGTTGGGCTTTCTTACAAGGGTGAATTCTGCCATAGCTCCTCCAGAAGTTACTGTCCAAGGCTGGCCTGGGTCTTCACCAATAATCCCCATTATATCAATAGGCTCGCTGTTTTTCAAGAGTACAATCGCGTCGTTTCCATTGTACCAGGTGACTTGACTAAGGGTGGTCGAAAGGTTTTGGATTAGCGGTGTTGCTTGACTGTTTCCAATTACAAAAACCTCACCCGGCAAAAGTTGGCCTTCTAATTCTAGTTGCTGTGTGGGGTCCGTTGCTCCATTATTATAAACTTCAACCGAATATGGCTCAAGATTTATTGTAATAGAGGAGGGGTTGTGAATTTCAATCGCCTTGTTGTGGCTGTCTCCCTCAACGTATTCTGAAATAATCAAGTCGTCACAAAGTCCCGCATCACCACATTGCAAAACAGTCACCTCTAATGCAGAAACCCCAACACTATCACACTCTATTGCAGACGCTCCAAATACTAACGCTCCTTGGTCTACGGTAGTCGAATCAAGTTCCCCCTGGGTGCTTACTCCCCAAATATGATAAACGTCAGCCCCAAGGTCTGTAAAATCATAATAGGGTTGTGTCGTAGTCGCCAAAATAGTGTTTGATTCGTCACAAATTGCAAATAGAAAATCATCCTCAACCGCCTCGCTGTAATATCCAAAAGGAACAAACGTTCCCTCATCAGAAAGGCAAACTAAGACTTCGTTAGATCCGCTTGCATCGAGCATCGTTCCGCCATCACATGCAGGGGTTTCACAAGTCATTGCAAATATTAAATACGGCTCATTTGAAATACTAAAGCAACCCTCCCCTGTTACGTTTTCTAACAATTCTCCCTGCTCTATAGATGTTGGGTCAAGTGGTGTGTCATGAGAAATGGCAATAACCTCAAACTCACCATCGCCAAGGTTTTGGAAATTAATCGCAGGACCATTTGCGCTTGCCACAACCTCGCCTGTAGATGGGTCTACAACTAGGAGCGTTAGTTGAGCAAACGGCGCGTCAGAAAAGTGTATAAATGTTGCAATTGCTGGGCCTTGGTCTGTACAAAGAGTGTCGTTTATTAGGTTAGTTAATTCTAGGTGTCCTCCATCACAAGCAAGGATGTTCGTAAACCCTTGGGTTGGCGCTTGAAGCTGGTAGCTGTTTACGTCAAAAACTTCACCGCCATCGGGGATTCTAGCAAGTGAGTGTCCTTGGGGGTTATCCTCTAGTCCTTCGTGTATCATCACGCTTCCTTCTGGCATTAAAGCGTCAAGCAATACGCTTGCTTGTGGGTTGTTAGCTGAGGTGTTTCCATAAACTAAGGCGTCTACTATATCGTCGGTTGGAGGAGCTTCGTTAGTCGGCACCTGAAAAGACTCTATCTCATATAAAACCACAGCTGCAATTGTGGGATTCAATTCAATGGGAAATTGGGCAAACCCGTCTTCATCCAAATACTCCATATTCAAATCGATAGTGTAGTAAACAATTGGCTCATACTCTCCGCCTCCTAAAAAGCTACTGCTTACTAGCGCCAAAGTGTATCCTCCTAGGCTTTCCCCTGGGGCGCCGTAGAGCTCTACAAATTGCTCCCCCTCCCCTACTGTTGCGTCTATTTCATTAATTACAAGCCCTTGTGTGGATACAATCAATGGGGCGCAAATAATGGCAACAAAAGCCATTAACAAATTCTTTAAATTATTAAATCTATTGGTCATTTTAAAGTTTTTACTTCCTGTAGCACAAGGTACGTACCTTTACATATTCAAAATGACTCAAATCTCGCTCATAGAAAAGTTAGATGACTTCATCCGTAAATACTATAGAAACAAGTGTTTAAAGGGTGTGTTAATATCTCTTGGGCTTTTGGCTGGGGGGTTGTTGTGTGTGAGTGTTGCCGAACATTTTGGGAATTTTGGAACTTCTGTCAGAACGGCTTTGTTCTATTTAGTTTTAATCTCTAGCGCAAGTCTTCTTTATTATTTAGTCTTTTCACCTCTTTTAAAACTCGCTAAGCTAGGCTCAATAATTAGCCACGAATACGCTAGTCAAATCATTGGGCGTCATTTTCCCGATATAAAAGACAAACTATTAAACACCCTTCAGCTTCAAGACCAAACAAAAAACTCGCCGAACGATGCTCTGCTTCTTGCAAGTATTGAAAAGCGTACTGAAGAGCTCAGGCCCGTTCATTTCGCAAGTGCCATAGATCTAAGCGCAAACTTGGTTTATCTTAAGTACTCATCTGTGCCGCTTGCCATAATTGTAGCTATCCTTTTGTGGTCGCCGTCCATGATTTCTGAGCCGGCAGAGCGAATCATACAGCACAGAAGCGCATTTGAAGCGACTGCTCCTTTCAGGTTCGAGGTTCTTTCGTCTCCGCTTACTGTGCCTAGGGGAGGTGATTTTGATTTTTCAGTTAAGGTCATTGGTGACGCTGTCCCTTCCACTCTTTATTTGGTTGATCGCGGAGGGCGCTATAGAATGGAGCGTGTAAATGGTGATGTGTACCGCTTTTCTTTTACAAATGTTGACTCCAATATCGAGTTTCACTGCTCTTCTGGGGGGTGGGGCTCCCCTACTTATAAGCTTTTAGCGCTCCCTGTCCCAAATGTTGCTGAATATTCAATCGTTGCTACACCTCCTGCCTACACTGGTTTAGATATAATCAACCAAACCAATCATGGAGACCTTATTATACCAGAGGGCTCAACTATTTCATGGGAGTGTCGTGTTGTTGATTCAGAATCTTTAGATTTTAGGTTTGGCGATTCTCTTGTCGTGGGTGAGCCGGTTCTTGGAGGTTTATTTAGAGCTTCTTGGAGAGCTAGATCTTCAACCCCTTATTGGTTAATCCCATCTAACAGAGACCTTGGCGCTGTTGATTCTTTGCGTTTTTCACTTGGGGTTGTGTCGGACACTAGGCCCACAATAAAAGTCTTAGAGGCTGAGGACTCAATTAGTAGAGGACTCCGATATTTCTCAGGAAACTGTAGTGATGATTACGGGTTTACAAAGCTCGTTTTTGCCTATAAGAAGCCCACAGAAAATGAGGTTACTAAAATTGAGCTAAACAGGCCTACTGGCAAGTCTGACGTGTTTTATCACACGTGGAACCTTGAAGATATTAGCCTCTCCCCTGGCCAATCAATAGAATATTGGTTTGAGGTTTGGGATAACGATAGGATAAATGGCGCAAAGTCTTCGAAGACATCAACGAAAATCTTTTCTGTACCATCAGAAGATGAACTCAAAGGAGAAAGAGATTCAGCAAACGAAGAAATTGAGTCTTCAATTGAAGACGCTGTTAAAAAGGCGGCTGAGTTGCGAGATGAAATTGATTCTTTTAAAGAACGTTTGAGAGAAGAACGTGAGCTAGATTGGAAAGATAAAAGGGCGTTGGAAAACCTTTTAGAGCTGCAAGAAGACCTTAAAAAGACGCTTGATTCTATCAATCAGAATAATGAAAACAAAAACTCTAGGTTAAACGAGTTTTCTAAACAAGAAGAGAGAATTCTAGACAAGCAAGAGGAGCTTCAAAAGTTAATGGAGGACGTTATGTCTGATGAGCTTAAGGAGTTGTACGAAAAGATGCAAGAGTTAATGAAGGAAATGAACCCTGACGACCTTCAAGAACAAATGGACCACATGGATGTTGGGCAAGAGGCTCTAGAAAAAGAGCTTGACAGGGCTCTAGAGCAGTTTAAACAACTCGAGTGGGAGATTAAAATGGAAGAGGTTGTTGACGAATTGAAAAAACTGGAAGAAAAGCAGCGCGATTTGGCCTCAAAAACAGAAGCGGGAGAAAAAACTTCAGAGGAATTAAAAAAAGAGCAGAATAAGCTGAATGAAGAGTTTGAAGATCTGCAAAAAGACCTAGAAGACCTTCGTAAAAAGAACGATGAGCTAAAGAATCCAAACAGCATGATGGACTCAACGTCAGAGGAACAGTCTATCAAAGAGTCTCAGCAAAAAAGCTCAGAGCAGTTAGGAAACAACAAAAAGAAAAAAGCTGCAGAGGAGCAAAAGAAGGCTGCAGATGAGATGAAGGAGATGGCTCAGCGTATGGAAAGCATGATGTCTCAAGAGGAAGAGGAAAGCCTCGAAGAAGACATGGATGCTCTAAGGGCGCTTTTAGAAAACATCATTTCTTTAAGTTTTGATGAAGAATCGTTGATGCATGAAATTGTAAGGACTGATTCGCAAGATCCACGTTATATAGATTTGGGTCAAGCCCAAAGAAACCTAAAGGATGACGCTAGGCTTGTTGAAGACTCTTTGTTTGCCCTAAGTATGAGGGTAAGGCAAATTGCCGGCGCGGTAAACCGTGAAATTGGTTTGGTTAACCACCATATGGAAAAGGCGCTTGGTGGTTTTGGCAATAGAGAAAGCTCAATGATTGCAATGAACCAGCAGTATGTGATGACTTCATTCAACAACCTTGCTCTTTTGCTTGATGAGGCGCTTAAGGAAATGCAAAACAAGCAAGAGTGCAACAACCCAGGGACGGGGAATTGTAATAAACCTGGTGGTTCGGGTAGTAAGCCGTCTTCGGCCAAGGCTGG
>CEUK01069846.1_pt1 | contig 12869 bp, 7 predicted proteins | sample 356451 | NCBI WGS metagenome assembly CEUK01 (sample SAMEA2622843, study PRJEB7988) | marine metagenome | isolation source: saline water (ENVO:00002010), including
TAATGAATATGAAAAACTTATTGCTGAACAACTTCCTGAAATCCCAAAAGACAATGTTCTTTTTGAGCCGGTTAGAAGAAATACTGCTCCATGTGTCGCATATGGTTGTTATAAAATTCATGATAAAAATCCTGATGCAACTATTCTTGTGGCTCCCAGTGATCATTTAATCACAAAAGAAGAAGAATATTTAAATACCATTCGAAATGCCTTCAAAGCCGCTGCCGAAAATGATGTTTTGATTACTTTGGGAATCACTCCTACCCGTCCGGATACCGGATATGGATATATTCAGGCAACCGACGAAAAATTAGACGCTAACCCTGATATCGTAAAAGTCAAAACCTTTACTGAAAAACCAAACCAGGAAATTGCTCAAGTATTTTACGAAAGCGGTGATTTTTCATGGAATTCAGGTATGTTCATATGGAGTTCAAAAAGTATTGTAAAAGCATTCGAACAAAATATGATGAAAATTCACAAGCTGTTCATTGATGGTTTTGGAATTTACAGTTCTGAACAAGAAAAAGAATTTATTAATCAAATCTATGCTCAATGTGTTAACATTTCTGTGGATTATGCTATTCTTGAAAAAGCAGATAATGTTTACGTTCTTGCTTGTGATATAGGCTGGACAGATCTGGGGACCTGGGGCTCATTATACACCCAGGTTAATCAAGACGAAAAAGAAAATGCAATTGTTGGTGATAGTGTCAAAATATATAACAGTTCAAATAATATCATATCCAATCCAACGGATAAACTTATGGTAATTGACGGTTTGGACAATTATATTGTTGTAAATACAGAAGAGGCCTTACTCATATGTAAGAAAGAAGACGAACAAAAAATAAAACAATTTGTTACTGATTTAAATTCAACAAAACAATACAAGAAATATATCTGATGCAACTTGCTATTGACGCTGGAAATTCAGGGATAAAATTTGGTTTATTCGATTACAATAAATTAATATCAAACGGAAAATTACCGAAAGGAAAATCCATAAAATCAGTTATTTCTGAAAAGAACTACAAAAAAATAACAACTGTAATTTCTTGTAGCGTTTTAAATAATTTGAATATAGCTGATTTGCCGGATGCGAATCATATTCTGATTGATAAAAACTCAAATTTCCCCTTCCCCATTCATTACAAAAGTCCTGAAACACTTGGTATTGATAGAGTCGTTGCATGTGCGGGCGCTTATTCAGATGAGGCAGACCTTTTAATCATTGATTCAGGAAGCTGTATTACTTACGACTTTGTAAATCAAAACAAAGGATATTTAGGAGGGGCAATTTCTCCAGGCATTGAAATGCGATTTCGTTCAATGAACAATTTTACCGATAAACTTCCGTTCATCTCAAAATTTCACCCTAATCCAAAAGTTTTGGGAACTGATACTACATCGTGCCTGACATCAGGAACAATTCATGGAGTTGTCCACGAAATAAAAGGATTTATTCAATATTTCACCTCAAAAAGTTCAAATCTTAAAGTTTTTTTAACAGGAGGTGATTCCATTTTTTTGGGTACTGAATTAAAAAGTGGCATCTTTGTGGACCAGAATTTAGTCCTCAAAGGATTGAATTCTTTAATACAGTTAAATGAAATATAGTATACTGAGCATACTATTTGTTTTAATAAATGCTTTAGCATTTTCTCAAGGAAACTCACCTTTTTCAAAATTTGGACCAGGAGACTTTTACTCGAGTAATTTCCAGTCTAATTTTTCCAGAGGTGGCATTGGAGTAAGTAGTTATTCAGGTAACAATCTAAACCCTGTAAATCCAGCCTCATACTCTCAAATCACACTCACAACTGGAGAGTGTGGTATATATTCGACAACAAACTTTGTAGAATACGATAACAAAAGTAGTTTTTTTAGCTATGCAAATCTTAGTTCATTTGGATTAGGGTTACCCCTAAAAAAAGGAATGGGACTTGCTTTTGGATTAGCACCTTATTCTAAACAAAATTACGAATATTCATATATCGACACCCTGTCTGATAATACTCCTGTAGAATACATTTACGCAGGAGACGGTGGTCTCTCAAAAGTCTTCATGGGCTATGGATTTGATATAAAGAATCTGTCCTTTGGCTTTAATGGTCACTATATTTTTGGCCGATTAAATTCAAAAAACAAAGTAAAACACCCAACAGACAATTCAAAGGTATACAATAGTTTAAGGATAAGAAATTACAGTAACGTAGGAGGTTTTGGACTTAATACGGGAATGCAGCTAAACATTAATACAGGAAACAATAATTATTTAAAATTAGGAGGAGCTTTTGATTTTGGTAAAGAGTACTCAACTTCCAATTATACTTTGGGTAATTACTTTAATGAACAACCTCACCTTGCTAATCCAGATAAATTAGGCGATGTTGAATTTCATTTGACTGAAAATATTATTGATACCAGAGAAAATCCCTCTGATGGCCAAATCATATTACCTTCTCAAGTTCAACTTGGTATTTCAACCGGAGAATATGAAAAATGGGAAATGTCCATAGAATTCAAACATAATGACTTGAGCACATTCAAACTCAACAATGAAATTGCGAATTTAGTAAACAAAAACAAATTTATTTTGGGAGGTAGATTAGTTCCAAACGCCAAGGCTTCAGGCAAATCAAATTACTGGAAAACAATGACCTATTCTGTGGGAGGTTTTATTGGTAACTCGGGCTATTTTTTAAATAACAGTGAACTTCAAGAATTTGGCATTAATTTTGCTTTCGGTTTGCCAATGAAGAAATTTAAATATCAAACAGAGACCTTTGGATCAAAAGTTTTCTTAGGGTTTGGTTATCTAAACAGATCGAACTCAGATGAAGGCCTGTATGAAAATTACCTAAACATTAATGCAAGCATTATTCTGAACGATAAATGGTTCATAAAACGCAAATTTCAATAAGACATGAAAACTATCATCAATACTACTTTTCTAATAATCACTCTGTGTTTTTCAAGCATAGCTCAGGAATCCAAAGAAGTTAATTATGGCGAAAACCCAGAAGAATGTAAAAAGAACCTTACTATAATGCAGACCTACTATAAGCAGAAGGCATATGAAGATGCTGCTCGATCGTATAGAAAATGCTTAAACGAATGTCCCGAATCTTCAAAAAACATCTACATAGTTGGTGAAAGAATAATGAAGCATTACATAAAGAAAAATAAGGATAATAAGGATTTAAAAAGTAAATATGTTGATTCTTTATTAATGGTTTACGATTTAAGAATGAAGCATTTCTCCGGAGACAAAAAATCTCAGATGAAAATACTTGAATCCAAAGGAAAAGCATTAGCACAATATAGAATTAATGAATTGATGGAAGAAGCATACACTTTACTTGACTCGGCAGTTGATTATACCTTCCCAAAGACTAAGGCTTCAACAGCTACGCGTTTTATGTACGTTTCAAAAATAATGAATAAAAAAGGGAAACTATCTTGTGAAGATATGGTTAAGAACTACCTTAAAATAGAAGATATTGTAAAGGAATATTCTGAAAAAAAAAGCTACACGAAACTGAAACAAAAAAGTTTGGATTATGCTGATGAATGTTTAGGGTGTGATTTATTGGATTCCTTGTATACTGGAAATTTTGAAAAAAATCAAAATGACACGAACTGGCTTGACGCTGGAGTAAGCTTGTTGTACGAGAAAAAATGCACCTCCAGTGAAATACTCGTGAAAATGATGGAAAAAAGATTCGAAAGTTCTCCCGCGGCAAAAACAGCTATTGTGCTTGCATTATATTTTGGAAATAAAGAAGAAAATAATAAAGCTTTAAGTTATTTTGACAAAGCTATCGTAATGCAAAAAGATTCAATGAAACTAACTAAATATTTAATTAAGAAAGCAAAATTCCAGAATAAAATTGGAAATTATTCAGGAGCAAGATCAACAGCAAATAAAGCCTTATCTATTGACCCCAAAAAAGCTGAAGCATGTATAGTTATTGGAAACGCAATCAGTTACGGAGCAAGTAACTGTAAAACACTGAAATTTGGAGGCCCTGAAGTTTTCTGGGTAGCTGTTGATTATTACAATAAAGCTGCTTCGATTGCTGAAGATCCAGAGATCAAAGCCAAAGCATTAAAAAAAGCAGCCACAAATTCAAATTACTTTCCTCGTGAGCAGGATATCTTTCTTAAAACTTTAAATGTTGGTGACTCTTACCAGGTAGGATGTTGGGTAAATACCTCTACCACTATCCGAGCAAAAAAGTAAGTGAAAAGCCTTTTGAATATATTAATTAGAAACATTAGTATTTCAATACCAATACTTTTTGCTTTTGCATGTCAAAGCGATTTAGATCGACTGAATAAAAACGGTATTGATATAACCGGAACTGTTCCGGATGCTTACTACACAAACTTTAACATCATATATTCCGATTCAGGAATTCTAAAGGTTAAAATAACTGGCCATACACTAGAGCAGTATTCAAAAACAAAAGAAAAACCAGGCAAGGATATTATGCGCGATAGTATACATGTTCGGTTTTACAACCAAAACCAGGTGGTTTCAAGTGAATTGTTTGCAAATTATGCAGTTCGCGACAACAGTACAAATGAAATGCATGCTAAAGGAAATGTTGTTGTTGTAAATAGTAAAAAAGAAAAATTAAATACTGAACGCCTAACTTGGAACTCTCAAACAAAAAAGATAATTTGCGATACCGCCGTATTGATAACTAAACCGAATGGTCAAAAAATAATTGGAAGCAGTTTGGAATCTGATGAAAGATTTGAAAATTATAAAATCACAAAAGTGACAGGAGAAATGCCTTTTAAACGTGAAGAAACGCCTGAATAAAATATTTGAAATTGCTTGGTTAATTATTGGAATTAGCTCAACAATTGCATTTGTATACTATTACTTTAATTTTGGTTTAGAACCTGTAAAACCTCTTTTACTTATCATTCCGGTTTCTGGAGTATTTTATTATTCAAGACGCCGAAGAGGAAAAAAAATGGATTCTGAATAATGACTTGGATTATTTTAATTTCTACTATTCTTTTGTCCGCAATCTTTTCAGGCTTGGAAATTGCTTTTGTTACTGCCGACAAGATGCAAATTGAGATCATTAACAAACGAGGGGGGTTAATTGCAAAAGTTTTGAATTCTTTTATATCCTCCCCCTCAAGGTTCATTGCTACATTATTAATTGGGAATAATTTAGCTCTGGTAACCTTTGGGATCTACATAGAAAAAATTTTAGAGCCTAAAGTAAGTCTGTTTACAGACAATACTATTCTTGTATTACTCATTCAAACTATAATCTCAACCATAATCATTCTATTGTTTGCAGAATATATTCCCAAAACTATTTTTCGTTTAAAACCAAATCATGCATTAAGAGTTTTTGCTTACCCTATGTATATTCTTTTTTGGAGTTTGAAATGGGTAGTAAATAGTGTTGTTGGGTTTTCTAAATTCATTTTAAAAAAATTTTTAAAAGTAGATCTTCAGGAAGACCGTCCAATCATCGGCAGATTAGAACTTCGGCAATATCTGGAAAAAAGGGTTGAAAATATAGAAAATACAGAGGAAATAGATGCAGAAGTGCAGTATTATAAAAACGTACTTGATTTTCAATCGGTAAAAGTTCGGGAGTGTATGGTCCCGCGGACTGAAATTATTGCCCTGGATTTAGAAACATCAATTGAAAAATTAAATAAAATATTCATTGAAACTGGCCATTCAAAAATTCTGATTTTTAAAGATTCTGTTGATGAAGTGATTGGCTTTGTTCATTCCAAAGAAGTGTTTAAACAGCCGGAAAAAATTTCTTCCATTATTCTTCCAGTTGGTTTTGTACCTGAATCAATGACAGCACAACGAGCATTGAATACTTTTATTCACCTCAGAAGAAGTGTACTGGTTGTGGTTAATGAATTTGGAGGTACGGCAGGAATGCTTACAATTGAAGATATATTAGAGGAAATTTTAGGTGAAATTGAAGACGAACATGATAAAATAGACTATATTGAAGAAAAAATTTCTGATTATGAATTTTTATTTTCAGGTAGATTAAAAGTTGACCTGCTAAATGAGAAATACAACTTAGATATCCCTACAGATGAAAGTTATGAAACTTTAGCAGGATATATTTTCACATACACTGAAGCTATTCCCAAAAAAGGAGCTGAAATAGAAATGGATCATTTTTTATTTAAAATTGAAAAAGTAGGAGAAACAAGAATTGAGCTGATAAAACTATCAATAAAGACTGACAGCTCTAAAAAATAAATCAATTTCTCAAAACAACCGCTTTTAAAAACCAATTATCGACTGATATTTTTCTTTTATCAATGAAACTGTAATATATTTGTGCACCTTTAAATTTTGTATGAAATGGGAATAATTCAAAAAACAAGAGATAACTCAGCTTTAATGTTAATTGTTATTGGAGGAGCTTTACTTGCTTTTATTCTTACAGAGTATTTAAGTTCAAGTAACTCCACTGGTGAATTTGATACTACTGTGGGAGCTTTCAATGGAATCGAAATATCAGATCAGGAGTTTGCTGCTGAAAGAGAAAAATTGGTATTTCTAACTAATGGTGGAGAATCCTTTAACTCAACCGTTCAGAAAGGAAAATTCACAAACGATGCCTGGAATAGCATATTAAGAGACAAGTTCTTTAAAAACGAATCTGAAGAATTGGGAATTAAAGTAACTGGTGATGAAGAAGAAGAAATGTTAATTGGAAACCCAGAAACTAAAACTCAACCTTTTCCGTTTTATGTTAATTACTTGTTTGGTGGTTCAGAGTCTTATCAAAAAAACAGAGATAAAATTGCTGAAAATCCATCTGATATTTCCGACTATGCATACATGGCGGTTTTTAATCGTGAAAGAACAAAAGTAATTCAACAAATACCTTTGAGAGGAAGTGCAATATGGGTAAGAGACTTTGGAATCAAACTAAAGGAACAAGATAAATTTCAGCGAATTCTTTCAAGTTGTTTTTATACAACAACCAGTTTAGCAAAAGATGAATTTTTAGCTAATAATTCGAACAAAGATGTAGAGGTCGGTTTTGTAAAATACAGCTCAATTGATGATGAATCCATAGAACCAACCAAGGAAGAAATAGAGGCCGCTTATGAAGAAATAAAGTATCAGTTTGTTGAAAAAGAAAACTCAAGGAAGTTAGTTTTTACAATTTTTGATTTAGAACCATCAAAGGAGGATAAGCAAAGTGTTTTAGAAGACATTGCAGGTCTTAAAACTACTTTACAAGAGGAAAAAGATCCTAAATTATTTATTAAAAATGAAACGGATGCGAGTGAACTGGTTGATTTTAATTTCTATAAGAAAGGAGAATACCCACAAAAAATTGCAGGTATTGACACCCTTTTATTCGGATTAAAAAAAGGAGACACCTATGGACCTTTTACAAACCCAAATCAAAGCAAATATGGTATTGCAAAAGTGTTAGACGTAAAACAACTTGCTGATTCTGCTAAGTTTGAATTAGCTTTTGTAAAACTTCAACCTGTATTTGACAAAATCGCAGCCGGAGATTCAACTTACAAATATTCGGCCGAAAACGATCAGGCTAAGGCACAAAAACTTTATACTCAGCTAGTAGACAGCTTATTAGAAGAAGCACAATCCAAACAACTTTCTAACTTATCAAAAGATCTCGTCTCAATTGATTCCACTTATATTAAAGAAAATAAATTACAATGGGCTCAATTATCTGCCAATACCTTAGGAAGAAACTTCATGGACACTATTGTGACATGTAAAGTCGGAGATGTAAAAAAAGTTTTTATTCCCACAGAACAAGGTGGTATTTACGCCATAATTAAATTGAAAAAATTTGGTGTTAAATCGCTTAAAATGCAAATCGGAACTATTGTTAAAAATGTTTATCCCGGAGACAAAACACAAGAAGATTATATGTCCAAGGCAAATCAGGTTGCCTTCGCAATAAAAGAAGGAAAAGAGTTAACCTCCTTCTCTGATAGTCTCAATTTTGTTATCGACTCTGCAGATGTTAAAGGATCAACTTACAGTCTAAGAGGTATCACTGACTCAAGAAAAATTATTTATTGGGCATTCAATGCTGAATTTAACGAACCATCAAACGTATTTACTACCCCAGATAAATATATTGTAGGTGTTGTTAGAGATGAAAACAACAGTAAGTTTAAAACTTTAACTGACCCATATGTAAAATCGGTTTGTGAAGCTTACGCTCGTAAAGAAAAGCAAAAAGCAAATATTCTTGATAACTTTCCTGAATTAAATGCAAACAATCTTCAATCCCTGGCCGATGCTTATGATGCGATTACTTTAACTAAAGAATCATCCGTAAATTTAAAAAGAGGTTCTTCAAAATTCTCTCGGGAATTTGAAGTAAATGGAAATATTGCCGGACTTTCTAAAGATAAAACTTCAGATATAATTGAAGGTGAAGAAGGGATTTATGTTGTAAAAATTCTTAATGAATATGATGCTGAAATAACAGAGACCACTACTTTTGACAAAGAAAAAAATCAATTAAAATACGCCGCTCAAAGAAATGGTAATTTACTGGTCACTGAGTATATTACTGAAAAAGCAGATTTAACGGATAACAGAAAAATACTTAAATAAAATATTTGTATGCATAAATAATAAAAAAGCCGTCTAAATTAATTTAGACGGCTTTTTTTAATGCGTATACAAATACATTTTATGTTTTTCCACAACATTGCTTATATTTTTTACCGCTACCACAGGGACACGGGTCGTTTCTTCCAACTGTTTTCTGTGCTATAACAGGTTGTTTTGACCGTTCACCTAAAGATCCGTTTGTATCTCCTCTTGATGCAATCACCTTCGGAGTTGATGCTGCTTTTGGTGCTGAGGCAATAGCCGCTGCTTTTTGCTGGTTTGGGTCTTGCTGTAAGATACCTGCCTTCATTAAAAAAGACGCAACTTCAGTATTTATCTTATCCATCATAACCAAGAAAACGTCATAAGACTCTCTTTTGTATATGAGTAGAGGATCCTTTTGTTCAACAGATGCATTCTGAACATTCGTTCTCAAATCATCCATCTCTCTTAGATGCTCTTTCCATTCTGCATCAATAATAGCTAAAGTGATTCCTCTTTCAAATTGCTTAACAACTTCCTGACCTTTTGACTCATATCCCTTTTTAAGATTTACAGATATATTAAGAATCTTCTTACCGTTGGTAAAAGGAATATTCATTGAGGAATATTCACCTCCTTGATTTTCATATACATCTTGTATAAAGGGTAAAGTTGTAAGTGCTAAACCATCTTTCTTTGCCTTATAGGATTCTGAAACTTTTTTTGCAACAGATTCAAATATTATTTTATCCGAAGCGGTTTCAAATTCTTCGAGTGAAAGAGGGCTTTCTATGCCTAATTGTGTAATTAAATCTACTTTAAATGACTCAAAGTCTTTTCTATGTGAATATTTCAGCACCAAAACCTCAATTGCATCCATAAACATATTCGATATATCTACAGATAAACGATCACCATATAATGCGTTTCTTCTTTTTGTATAAATAACTTCTCTTTGAGCATTTAAAATATCATCATACTCCAACAAACGCTTTCGCATTCCAAAGTTATTCTCTTCTACTTTCTTTTGAGCCCTTTCTATCGATTTTGAAATCATAGAATGTTGTATAACCTCCCCTTCTTTTAAGCCCATTCTATCCATTAATTTCGAAATCCTCTCCGAACCAAACAATCGCATCAAAGGATCTTCCAATGCAACAAAAAATTGAGAAGAACCAGGATCTCCCTGACGTCCTGAACGCCCCCTTAATTGACGGTCAACTCTACGAGATTCATGACGCTCTGTCGCAATTATTGCTAAACCTCCCTTTTGTTTAACCTCATCAGAAAGCTTAATGTCGGTTCCCCTACCTGCCATATTGGTAGCAATAGTAACCATATTGGCCTGACCTGCCTCACGAACAATCTGGGCTTCCTGGCCATGCCTTTTTGCATTTAGTACATTATGTTTAATCCCTCGCATTTTCAGGGTTCTACTTAACAATTCTGATATTTCAACCGAGGTGGTACCCACAAGAATAGGACGTCCTTGTTTTGTAATTTCTCCAATCTCTTCAATTACAGCATTGAATTTTTCGCGTTGTGTTTTGTACACTTTATCGTTACGGTCATCTCTTACAACAGGTCGATTGGTTGGAATTTCTACAACATCCAATTTATAAATATCCCAAAATTCTGCTGCCTCGGTAATTGCTGTACCTGTCATACCACATAACTTATGGTACATTCTAAAGTAATTTTGAAGCGTAACAGAAGCATATGTTTGGGATGCAGCCTCTATTTTCACACCTTCTTTTGCTTCTACCGCCTGGTGCAAGCCGTCACTCCATCTTCTTCCATCCATTATCCGCCCTGTAGACTCATCAACAATTTTAACGGCGTTGTCCATTACGACATAGTCTTTCTCCTTTTCAAAGAGTGTAAATGCTTTTAACAATTGCTGCATGGTGTGCAAACGCTCCACCTTAACACTATATTCTTGAGTAACTTTTGTTTTAGCCTGAGCTTTTTCCTGATCGGTTCCACTCATTTGATCAACTCCAGCAAGCAAACTCCCTAAATCAGGCATTACGAAGAAATCTTTGTCTTCAATAGATTGAGAAATCAAATCAACCCCCTTATCTTTTAATTCAATAGAGTTGGCTTTTTCATCAATCACAAAGAATAACTCATCATCCACAACGTGCATGTGTTTTCCCTGCTCTTGCATGTAGTGGTTTTCTGTTTTTTGAAGAAGTTGTTTGGCACCAGGCTGAGATAAAAACTTAATTAACGCTTTATTTTTTGGTAAACCTCTAAATGCACGTAAAATTTCAATTCCCGCTTCCTTTGAGTTTTCGTCTTTAAATAACTTTTTGGCTTCAGCCAGCTTTTTAGTTACAAACTGACGTTGTGCCTGGACCAATTGGTTGACAAAAGGTTTTAACTTATCAAACTCCATATTGGTTTTCCGTGTCATTTGACCAGAAATAATCAATGGAGTCCTCGCATCATCAATTAAAACAGAATCTACCTCATCCACTATAGCATAATGATGTTTTCGTTGAACTAAGTCATCAACATCACTCGCCATATTATCCCTCAAATAGTCAAATCCAAATTCATTGTTTGTCCCATAAGTAACATCACAGTTGTAAGCCGCCCTTCTTTCCTCACTATTCGGTTGATATTTATCAATGCAATCAATTGATAGACCATGAAACTCAAAAAGTGGTCGCATCCACTCGCAGTCACGAGTTGCCAAATAATCATTCACAGTTACTAAATGAACTCCTTTATTTGCCAAAGCATTTAAATAAACGGGAAGAGTTGCTACTAATGTTTTACCCTCTCCGGTAGCCATTTCGCCAATTTTACCGGAATGCAGGACAATTCCTCCAACTAACTGCACCTGATAGTGCTCCATATCCCATTTTATCTCATTCCCACCAGCTTCCCAGGTGGTTGAGTATATAGCCTTATCGTCTTGTATTTCAAAGTTATCCCTTAAATGAGCAATACTTTTTTCAAATTCAGAAGCAGTAACTTTAATGGTTTCATTGTCTTTAAACCTTCTTGCTGTTTCCCGAATATTCGCAAATGCTTTAGGCAAAATTTTATTCAGAACTTCTTCTATTTTCTCATCGATTGCTTTATTTATTTCATCAATTTGCTTGTAGAGTGCTTCTTTTTCTTTTACGGGAACTCCTTGTTTATCAGCATCGGACTTAATTTTGAGAATCTGCTCCTCTTCAGGCTTTATATATTCTTGAATTTCTTTACGAAATTTATCCGAATTCGCTCTTAACTCGTCTGATGAAACATCCTTTAATTTTTCTTGCTCAAGTAAAACTTGATTTACAAGCGGAGAAATATCTTTAACGTCTTTATCACTTTTCTTTCCAAAAAGTTTGGTAATCACATTTCCTATTGAACCTATCATTGGATATTTATTTCTAGTATATCTTATGCATGCTTATCAAAAAGAATGCAAAGTATAAATTTAAACTAATTCCCTGTAAAATCGGCAGGAAAAGTGGGATTCTGCATGACATTTTGTTGGCTGAAAATTCTGCTTTACAGAAGTTTTGACCAATTCTATAAATTCTTTGAAAAAAGTAGATTTTACTTTTGAAATTAATCGTCTAACTTCAAAACAGCTAAAAAAGCACTCTGAGGTATTTCTACAGAACCTATCTGACGCATTTTTTTCTTACCTGCCTTTTGTTTTTCCAATAGTTTTCGCTTCCTGGAAATATCTCCACCATAGCACTTTGCAGTAACGTCCTTTCGCAATGCTGAAATAGTCTCTCTTGCAATTATTTTTGAACCAATAGCTGCTTGTATAGCAATGACAAACTGCTGACGAGGAATTAATTCTTTTAACTTTTTACATATTTTTTTTCCCAGCGTAAATGCATTATCTGAATGAATCAGGGCTGAAAGAGCATCTACATGGTCTCCGTTTAAAAGAATATCCATTTTCTTTAAACTGGATTGACGCATTCCTGATGGATAATAATCAAATGATGCGTATCCTTTGGAAACAGATTTTAGTCGATCATAAAAATCAAATACAATTTCCGCCAAGGGCATTTCAAAGGAAAGCTCTACTCTTTCTGCACTTAAATATACTTGATTGCTCAATTCTCCTCGCTTTTCAATTGCTAAGGTCATAACGGATCCAACGTAATCAGACTTTGTTATAACCTGGGCTTTGATGTATGGCTCTTCAATCCAGTCAATAACAGATGGATCGGGTAACTCTGAAGGATTATTTACCAAAATTTCATCTCCTTTTTTGGTATACGCC
>CEUK01186628.1_pt1 | contig 12855 bp, 10 predicted proteins | sample 356451 | NCBI WGS metagenome assembly CEUK01 (sample SAMEA2622843, study PRJEB7988) | marine metagenome | isolation source: saline water (ENVO:00002010), including
CTGCATATTCTCTTTCTTGTGGGGGGCCTATTTTAAGTCCAAGTTCAGATAATTTTGTGATTACTCCAATTGCTCCTCATAACTTGAACCTTAGGCCTATGGTGGTAAATGATGACGTTACTATTCGTCTTCAATTAGACTCAAGAGAAGACCAATGCTTAGTAGCTATGGATAGCAGATCAGTCACAATAGAAAAAGAATTGGAAATTGAACTTAAACGAGCTCATTTTAACATAAGTTTGATAGAATTGCCTAATCAAAACTTTTTTAAAACCATAAGAAATAAGCTGTTTTGGGGAAAAGACGTTAGAAACTGATAATTATTGTTAATTCTTATATAATTTAAGAAGAAAAATTGTTAGTTTTGATTTCTTGACAAGAGTTGGTTTTTACATATTATTTTTATCATTTTCGTTTTCTTCATTTGGTCAGATAAAAGAATTTGGTCTTTTTGCTGGAGGGACATATTATACTGGTGATTTAAATAGATCTCACATGAGTCAAGTTGATTATTCGCTTGGAGCTATTTATAAAAAAGATTTTAAAAATGAAAGGGTAAGTCTTCGATTTCAATTAATGTACAACAGCGTTAAGGCTTCAGACTATAAAACAGGATTATCCTCACAAGTTAAAAGAAATTTATCGTTTAGATCAACTGTTTTAGAGTTTGGACCAGTAATTGAAGTTAATTTTTTTTCGTTTAGGCCTGGACAGTCAAATCCTGAATTGTCAAGTTTCGGAACACCATATTTTCTTTTGGGAGTTAATTATATGAAAATGAACCCTAAGGCTTTATATAATGGGGAATGGATTGAACTTCAACCATTAATGACCGAAAATCAAAGCATTCCATATTCTTTAAATCAAATTGTTATTCCTTTTGGAATTGGAGTTAAAGTTAATTTTACTCCAAATACTGTTTTATCGATTGAATATGGCATTAGAAAAACCTTTACTGATTATTTAGATGATGTAAGTGGAATGTATCCAAATCCATCTAATATTTCCTCACTTTCTGCTGAATTAGCAGATAGAACCAATTATGGCGAGCTATATCAACCTGAAGGAATTAATGGAACAAGTTATGGTCTTCAAAGAGGTAATCCATCTGATAAAGATTGGTATACTGTATTTGGTTTTATGTTAACTTATCAATTTATAAATAGATCAACTTGTCCTTCTTGGCAATAAATTTCCAATTCTCACCTAAATTTTAGACATTCGCAGATTCTTTCATGGAAGGTATTAAATTAAATAAAGATTGTATTCCAAAACATGTTGCCATAATAATGGATGGTAATGGTCGTTGGGCTAAAGAAAAGGGCGAAATGAGAATTTTTGGACATACTAATGGTGTTGAATCTGTTAGGGAAGCATTGACAGCCGCTGGAGAGATTGGGGTTGAATTTTTGACACTTTATGCATTTAGTACTGAAAATTGGAGTAGACCAAAAGAAGAAATAGATGCTCTTATGGATTTACTTGTTCATTCTATTTCATCAGAAATTAAGGAATTAAATGACAAAGGGGTTAAGCTCCAAACTATTGGAAATATTAAAAATCTTCCAAAGTCGTGTCAAAAGGCATTGTTAAATGCTATTGATGAAACTAAGCACAATAATAAAGTAACTTTAATCTTGGCTTTAAGTTATAGTTCAAGAAGTGAAATTGTTTCCGCTTTTAAAGAAATGATAAAGGACATTGACTCAAAAAAAATTAATTCCGATGAAATAAATGAAGATATAATAAGTTCTTATTTAAGTACAGCCAATTATCCTGATCCAGAATTGTTAATAAGAACTAGTGGTGAAAATAGAGTCAGTAATTTTTTAATGTGGCAATTGGCATATACTGAATTGTATTTCACATCAACTTTATGGCCAGATTTCAAAAAAGAACATTTTTACAAAGCAATTGAAGATTACCAATCAAGAGAAAGAAGATTTGGTAAAATATCAGAACAGATTTTAGGAAATGATTAAATACAAGTTTTTATATATTATTTCTATTGTTTTTAGTGTATTTAATTACAATGCGCAATCAGAATCATATATAGATTATGTAACTCCAAGAGATTATACATTAGCAGGTATTATTGTTGATGGGGTTGTTCATTTAGATCATGAATTAATAATACAAAAATCGGAATTAGTTAGAGGAAGTAAAATTTCAATACCAGGTGAAAAACTATCTACTGCTGTTGCTAACTTGTGGGAACAAGGCCTTTTTAGTGAGGTGGAAATAATTAAAGAAAAAACTCAGGGTAATAACTTGTTCATTAGAATTAAATTGAAGGAAAGAGAAAGACTTTCTAGATATAATTTTTCAGGAATTTCAAAATCAGAAAGTGATCAATTAAGGGATGATATTGATTTATACAGTGGAAAAGTAATTACTCAAGAATTACTAATGAGAGTAAAAAACATTTCAAGAAATTATTTTGTAGGAAAGGGTTTCCTACATGCAAAAGCAACTATAACTACTCAAAAAGATACTTTAGTCAATAACAGCAGTATGATGAAAATCAATATTGATAAAGGAAATAAGTTTAAAATAAATGAAATAAAAATCACTGGAAATACAGCATTACCTTCTCAAAAGATAAAAAATCAGATGAAAGAGACCAAGGAGAAGGTTTGGTATAGATTTTACAAAAGATCAAAATTCCAGCATTCTTTATTTGAAGCGGATAAAAAAAATATATTGGCAAAATACAATGAATTGGCATTTAGAGATGCAGAAATTGTATTTGATACTGTGTATGATTTTGACGACAAAACTGTAAATGTTGAGCTTAATATCAATGAAGGAAACAAATACTACATTAGGTCAATCGAATGGTCAGGAAACATAAAATATAGAAGTGGCTTGTTAGATACAATTTTGGGTATTCGAAAAGGGGATGAGTACAACAAAACCACTTTAGAAACAAAACTGTTCATGAATCCTAATGGGAATGACATTAGTTCCTTATATATGGATGATGGATATTTATTCTTTCAAGTTAACCCTATTGAAAAAAGAGTTACAAATGATTCTGTTGATTTAGAGATTAAGATTTATGAAGGAAAACAAGCTAGAATTAAAAATATTACTGTTAAAGGTAATACAAAAACTAGTGATCATGTTATTTTAAGGGACATGTATACGCATCCTGGTGATTTATTTTCTAGAGATGCAATAATTAGAACCCAAAGACAATTGGCTCAGAATGGATATTTCGATCCTGAAAAGTTAGCCGTTAACCCAATGCCTAACCCAAATGATGGATCTGTTGATATTGAATATGTTGTAGAAGAGAGACCAAACGATCAAATTGAACTTTCTGGAGGATGGGGAAACAACAGCTTAGTAGGTACTTTGGGGGTTACTTTTAATAATTTTTCGGCAAAAAAATTATTTAAAAAAGGAGCTTGGTCACCACTTCCATCAGGTGATGGTCAACGTTTAAGCGTAAGAGCACAATCTAGTGGTTATTTTTTTCAGAGCTATAACATGTCTTTTACAGAACCGTGGTTGGGAGGTAAAAAACCTAATTCGTTTATGGTTAGTGCTTATCACTCTTTACAGTCCTATGATAGAAAATACATTAATGACTCATTAACTGCTGATGGGGAAAGAGTGGAAGACCCAAATAGAAGACTTATTAAAATTACAGGTGTTTCTGTTGGTTTAGGAAAACGACTTAAGTGGCCAGATGATTATTTTAGTGTAAATTATGAATTAGGTTTTCAGCATTACGATTTAAATAATTTTGGAAACATATTTAGTTTTGCAAATGGAAAAGTCAACAATCCCTATTTTAAATGGATTATCAGTAGAAGTAGCATTGATCAACCTCTTTACCCAAGAAGTGGTTCATCAGTAACCTTTAATTTCAAAACAAGTATTTATCCATATTCTAGAATTATGGGGTTCGGAGATGATTATGTTTATGAAAATGATGAAGAAAAATATAGGTTTTTACAGTATAATAAATTTAAGTTCACCACTTCATGGTTTACACCAATATCAAAAGATAAGAAATTGGTTTTCAATGCAAGGCTTGGATTTGGATTGTTAAATGGTTGGAATAAAAATATAGGAGCTCCACCATTTGAACGTTTTTATTTAGGAGGAAGTGGTCTTTCAGGATTTAATTTAGACGGTCGAGAAATTATTGCTTTAAGAGGTTATGATGATCAAACGGTTTCTACCACTACTGGAGATAGATTGATAAGCAAATACACAATGGAACTTAGGTATCCTTTAAGTTTGAATCCATCTGCAACAATATATATGCTCGGGTTTTTAGAAGCAGGAAATTCATGGAACGACTATAAAAAATATAATCCTTTTAAAGTTAAACGATCTGCAGGTCTTGGTGTAAGAATTTTCTTACCTATGTTTGGTTTACTTGGTTTAGATTATGGATTTGGGTTTGATCCATTAGACCCAGGGGCATCAGGTGAAGTAAATCATAACTCTCAAATACAAGCTAACGGATATCGTGGTCAGTTTCATTTTACAATTGGCATGAATATTGGAGAACTATAAATGACACAAATTAAAATGTTAAGACTTTTTTATATATCATTCATTTTTACATTAATCACTCAATTTTCATTTGGTCAAAAGTTTGCTTTTGTGGATACTGAATACATTTTAAGTCAAATGAATGAATACCAAGCAGCTCAAAAGGAACTTGACGATTTATCAGAAAAATGGCAAGGCGAATTGGCAGCGATGATGAATGAAATTGCTAAAAAACAAAATGAATTAAATAGAGATGAAATTCTTTTGCCAGAGGATGCTAAACTATTAAGAGAGAATGAAATTTCTGAACTCCAAATTAAAGCTAGAGATTTTCAAACTAAAAAGTTTGGTGTAGGAGGGGCAATATTTAAAAAAAGAAAAGAATTAATTGAACCTATCCAGAAAAAAATTTATAAGGCTATAAAGTCTTTATCAAATGATTATAATTATAATTTTGTGCTGGATAAAAGCAAAAACTCAAACATATTATTCGCTGATCCTAAATACGATAAAAGTGATGCGGTATTAAGAAAAATAAATAATTAACAATAAACAAAAAAAAATGAAAATCAAGTTCACCCAAATTTTATTGATAGCTATTATTATGATAGGGTCAATTCAATTATCTGCTCAAAAATTAGGTCATATAAATTCACAAAATATAATTGTAGACATGCCTGATTATAAATCTGCTTTGATAGAGTTTCAAGACTATCAAAAAAGTTTACAAAAAAGATTAGAAGATTTACAAAGACTTAATCAAGAAGAATTGCAAGATTACCAAAGCAAGATGGACCAAATGACTGCAGAATCAAGACAAAGAGCAGAGGCAGATTTGCAAGAAAGATTTCAGAATCTTGAGAAAAAACAATATGAATTTCAAACTAAGCTTCAGGAAAGAGAACAAGAAATAATGGTTCCTATCCAGACGAAATTAGCCAACGCGATTAAAGAAGTAGCAAAGAAAAATGGATACGATTATGTTTTTGAAGAAGCAGCAACATTATATGCTGAAGGAAATGACATCAGTAACCTAATTAGAAAACATTTAGGGCTAACAGTTCCAGAAAAATAAATTACTAAAGCCCTTTAATTAGGGCTTTTTTTTGCTTAATAATGAAAAGCCCAATAGGTATATTCGACTCAGGTTATGGTGGTTTAACAGTGCTTAAATCCATTAGAGAAAAATTGCCTAACTACGATTATATTTATTTAGGTGATAATGCTAGGGCGCCTTACGGAACCCGTTCTTTTGAAGTCGTTTATCAATATACGTTAGAAGCAGTGAAATATCTTTTCAGTTTAGATTGTCAACTTATTGTTTTAGCTTGTAATACTGCCTCAGCAAAAGCTTTAAGAACCATTCAGCAAAATGATTTGCCTAATTTATTTCCTGAAAGAAGGGTATTGGGTGTACTAAGGCCAACTACTGAAGAAATTGGCAATTATTCCAAAAGCGACTATGTGGGGGTTTTAGGAACTTCAGGAACAGTTAGGTCAAACAGTTATGTGATTGAAATAGAAAAGTTTTTCCCCTCTGTTAAAGTAACTCAGCAAAGTTGTCCAATGTGGGTTCCGCTTGTGGAAAACAATTCTTTTTTAGAAAAAGGCGGACAATATTTTATTGAAAAATACATAGATGAAATTTTAACAAAACAACCTGCTATTGACACTTTAATTTTAGCATGTACACATTACCCTTTGTTAAAAGAATCTATCCTTAAATATGTTCCAAGTGGAGTTAAAGTAGTGGATCAGGGTTCTTTAGTTGCTGAAAAATTAAATGATTATTTGCAACGACATTCAACTTTAGAAACCAAATTGTCTAAAAACAACGATTTAACAATATTGACAACTGAAAAAGCTGAAAAATTTGATCAGCATTTAAATTTGTTTTACAACAACCTAGTTAAATCAAGTACCGTTAGCTTACACTAGTTTTCGTACCAAGCTGAATATTCAACATACTTGGCAGCTAAATCTTCTAATTGTTCTCTGAAATCTCCTTCCTTTACTTTTTTGGCAGGAACACCAGCATATATTTCTCCTGATTTTACATGAGTCCCCATAGTAACTACTGCTCCTGCTGCAATAATGCTGTCGCTTTCAATTATGCAGTTGTCTAAAACCACAGCCCCCATTCCAATTAAAACACGATCGTGTATTGTACAACCATGTACAATGGCATTGTGACCGATAGTTACTTTATTCCCAATATTGGTTGGGCTTTTTTTATAGGTACAATGAATCACAGCTCCATCTTGAACATTTACTTCATTTCCCATTTTTATGTAGTGAACATCGCCTCTTGTAACAGAGTTGAACCAAAAGCTACAATGGTTTCCGCACGTGACGTCTCCTATTATTGTTGCATTTTCAGAAATGTAGCAATTTTCTCCTAATTGGGGCTTTAGCCCATTAATTTCTTTAATCAGTGGTTTCATTTGACTGTTGTTTGCTTAATTTAGCTGAAAATTAAAAAAAATGAGCAGACCAGTAACCGTTTATGCAGAAATGACGCCTAATCCTTCAACCATGAAATTTGTTTCAGACATTATGCTTATAGAACAAGGGTCTGTTGCGGAATTTTTATCTTTATCTGATTGTAAAGGATATTCTTCTTTTGCTGAAGCATTGTTTAGTTTTCCTTTTGTTACGGGTGTATTTATTGCTAATAACTTTGTTACGGTATATAAAAATGACGCAATTGAATGGGGAGATGTGGTTACTGAGCTTAGAGAGTTTATAAGAACTTGGTTAATTGAGCATGAAATTATTGTAGAAAAAGTTCCTGAAACTTTAATTCAAGAAGTAAATCCTTCTTCTGTAGAAAAAGAAAGTGTTAAAATTGAACCTCCTGTAATTAATTCTGAAACTGATCAAAAGATTGTTGATTTAATTAACGAATATGTTCAACCTGCTGTAGAGCAGGATGGAGGCGCTATTCATTTTCAATCGTTTGATGAAGAAAGTGGAAAGGTCACTGTGATATTAAAAGGTTCTTGCAGTGGGTGTCCATCAAGTACGGCTACACTAAAAGGTGGGGTAGAAACCTTGCTTAAAACTCATTTGCCGGAAGTAAATGAAGTGATTGCTTTGAATGGGTAATTGATTGTTTATTTTGCCCAATCTAAAAATGCTTCCATAATCATTACCATTGCCATGGTATCTAGTTCACAATATCTAAGAAGTGCTTTTTCAATTGATTGTTTTTCTTGTGGACCAATGTCTGAAAATTGTAGAAAGGCATAAGCCATCATAGCAGCACCACCATCGCTTATAGAGTCAATGTTAATGCCTTTGCTTTTAAGTTCATCATCTAATTCTAAGCTAAACTCTTCAAAAACTGGGTCTAATGATTTGTAAGGGTTATTGTCAGATTCAGCATTTATCCATGGGTGATTTTCAAAATTTAAGCTAGGTATTTCTGAAGTGCCATAAATAGCTTTTGAATATTTGTTTCTGATAAACTCAGAGTCATTAATTACTGCTGGTAAAATTGCTTTAATGGTGTTGCTTCCTTTGGCATGAGGAGGATAGTAGTAGCTTAAAACGAGCTCATATAAATCTACCATACAATAGTCGCCTTTTTTCCACATGCCTGATAAATTGTCGTTTGGTTTTGCAATTCTTTCTACAAATGCTAGTAGCTTTTCTTTATTTGGCACATGAATATCTTGCTCTTCAAGAAGTTGTTGATAGATGGTGTTTAGAAATGAATTTTCATGGTTGTGATACCTAAAAATAGTTCCTTTTTTCCCATCTAAATCATTCATTAATGACTCTAAAAAACGGTAATTTGGGAACGAATTATCAGTTGATAAAAATTGATTTTTGTGCTCTACAGATCCGTCTTCATTAAGAATGTGATAAGAATATTGAAATGCTATCCCTTCATAGGGCGTTCTGTTTTTATGAAAAGGAATAGCGACAGCGCTAGTTTCAAAATCAATAAAATGAAATGGTTTTTCAAGAGTTTCAAAAAGTTCTTGTAAGCCTTCTTTGTCAATGTAAAAACTATCGTCTTTTTCTTTTATTTTTTGAATTTGTATGGCTCTTCTGTTTCCGGGAGAAAGCCCTGCTTTATCGTGTTCTTTTGCATAAGAACTTGATTCCAAGTCATTAATGAAAAACATTTTTTCATCCATTGCCTCTTGAACTAAGCTTTTAGCCCCTGATTTACCGCCCCATAGTTCGTTGATCATTGATCTGTTGAAGTCGTTATTGGTAAAGTTAAGTTGATGTTTAAAACACTCGTGAAAGCCACTTTTCAATCCATTAGGAAAGGCTTTTTCTTTATACTGACAGCTAAAACAGCCTTTGTTAATGGCGCTCCAATGTCTTTCGTCATTTTCATATATTCTGGCTAGCTCAAAAATTACAGATTCAAAAGATTTGTTATTAATTTCTAGGTCTATGTCAATATTGGTTCTATAAATGAAATCACAAACGTCATTCATTGGCAGCTTGCAAAGCGGAATATTCCCCAGTTCATCTTTTGTAACATTTCCTTTTATTTTAATTTCTTTAGTGCCATCTGATTTACGATTGATTCTAAAAAGTTCGTTAAGGCCTGACACGGTGGTTGTTTTGTTTTTATCGGCTAGTACCAAGTAGGCGTTTACCTTACAATCAGGAAATGATTTTTCTACCACATACTTTTGAAAGGCTAAATCGTAGAGGTAGTAATACCAGCTACCATTTAATGTTTTTTTGCCTTTGTCTTTTCCTCTTTTAGGAGTTGTAATCATTACATCGTTCACTTGATCTCTTTTGTAACCATGGTCCCATGATTTTGACTTTACTTCATAAATGTTGATGGTATTGCCAATTTTTTCAAATAAATCTACCCTGATAAACAAATTTTTGTATGTAAAAGCAGGCTCAGCAATGACACAATTGGGGCCAGCGTTTATTTTATGATTGGTTTGATTAAGTGAATCCGTATAATCTAATGTTTCAACAGTAATGTCCTCCTTGTATGGATCTTCCGAAACCAAGTATTTAGCCAATTCACCAACTTGATATCCACCTTCAGCCAATGCTTCCAGAAAAGTATCTCCAATTTTGCTGTCGGCATATATCTTTTTCTTCTTGGTGTAAAATAGCTTTGTGGGACATTCCAGTCCTAATTTAAATCTTGATTTGGTAAGGTAACTCATTACTTATTCAATTTAATAAATTAAAACGTAATGTATTTATGTTTTGATATGGTAGCTTGGATTTAGCTATTTGGGTTTTTATTGTTTTTTACCGTTTCGCTAATCAGTATTCCCTCTTTAAAGGTAAGAAAACGGTCTTTTTCAAAAACAGAGGCGTATCCTAAATTGATTTTTTTAAGCAATTCTCCCTCAGGAATTCTAATGTCAACAGAATACCATCTGGTAAATACTTATTTTTCGTTTGTAAGTTTTTATTATATTTATGTAGATACAAATCCTATAATCATGAAAAAAATATTACCCTTTTTAGTTTCAATTTTATTTTTTACAAATAATTTTTCTCAGCCACCCGGTTGGTCAGATGGCTTTATTCCTCTGGGTTTTGATAATCACATTGTAGCCATTCAAAGCAATGCAACTATTATTATTGACAATGGGACAATAAGTTCAGGTGATTTTATTGGTGCATTTTATGATTCATCTGGAGTTTATAAATGTGGCGGTTTTTCAGAATGGACGGGTAATACAATTGCAGTTACCGTTTGGGCTGATGATATATTTGATCCTGGTAAACTTGGTTTTGACCAAGATGAACATATGAATTGGAAAATTTGGAGAGCATCTGATAGTGTTACTATAGATGTAACTGCCAGATATAACATAAATTCAAATACTCCTGATTCAGCATTTATTACTAATGGATTATCTGAAATTACTTTATTACAAGGTAATACTACACCATCATCAATTGCAAATTTTAATTCTTATGAACTAAATATGTTTCCAAACCCTACTAACAATGATTTTTTAAATATTTCATCGTCTACCGATTCGCCTATAAATAGTATATGTATCTATAATTTAGCAGGTGAATTAATATCATCTTATGATAACTTATATACTAAAGAAAAGATTATTAATATTTCTACATTATCCTCAGGAAATTACATAATAAGAATAAAAAATGAAATTAGTGAAATTTCAAAAAAACTGGTTATTTATCGTTAACCTTAAAATTACCTTACAAGGGTTACATTTCCTATATATTCATGGAACTTGTTAGTGAATTTATCAACTACTGAGATTTTCCAAACATAAACACCTAATGGACATAGTTTGTTATTATGCTCTCCATTCCATCCGATATTTAGGTGATGAGATTCGTAAATCAACTCTCCATTTCTATTAAATATCATTAAATGATAAGTGTTTTCATCAGCTCCATATATCACAGGTGCAAATATGTTATTAATATCATCATCAGGACCAGGACTAAACGCATTTGGAGCATAAATCAAAAACTCATCTTCAATCACGATTTCATCACAATAAGTAGATTCACATCCAAAATCATTTGTAGCTGTTAAACATATTGGATAAGTCCCGGCCTGGTTATCAGGGAATGTAAAACTTATTTCCTCTTGATTAAATGAAGATACTTGCCCAAGTAAATCTATTTCCCATAAATAGTTCGTTGCAAATTGACTTGTATTATAAAATTCTATAAACGTGTTGATTACTGTTGTTGTGGATGGTGAACCAAAAAAATCAGCAATCGGATAATCATGTACACAAACATATTGTGAATCTGTTAAATTAGAAATACACCCTTGTGGTGATGTTGCTGTAAGCGATATATCATAACATCCAGTATCCGTGAAAACGTGAGTTATGCTGTCGCAAATTGTACTTGTTGTTCCATCTCCAAAGTTCCATAAACAACTAGAGCCAATCGGTATTATTGTTGACGTAAAATTAGTTGTAAGTGGTAAACAATCTTCCAGTTTATCTCCACTAAATAGTATTGTTGGCGATGGAAATACATTAATACTAAAGGGTTCTGTTACAGTAGGGGTTTCACAATTATCACTAACTGAAACAGTATAACTTGTTGTTGAGTTGGGAGATAATATTTGAATAGAATCATTATTTAAATTTGGTGTCCATAAATAATTGTATGGTCCTCCATCTCCACCAGAAACATTAACGCTAATAGCAACTGAATCACCAATACAAATATCATAGTCTTGAATTGGAGATACAGACAATAGTGGGTTAACTGAAATCATCACACAATTTGAATCAGACCTACAACCATTAGCATCAATAACAGATACACAAAAAAGAGAATCTGAATTTAAAAACAGTGGTAAATTCCTAGAAGATAAAACATCATTCCAAAAATAATTCAAAGGTCCTGTACCTCCATTTGCTTGCGCACTTATATTAGCTATTCCTCCTACACAAATTGTGGTGTCTCCAATTGCTTGAACATATAAAGGAGGTGGACTTGAAATTGTAAAAGGAATAGAATTTTTACAGGAATTAGAATCAGTTAAGTATAAAATATAATTCCCCGCACACAAACTACTAAAAACACTATCAGATTGGTAATTGATGCTGTCTAAACTAAACAATGTTGCACCTACAGAATGTACCATTACCTGTCCAGTACAATCGCCATGACATAATTCATGAATAGTATCAAGTTGATTAATCAATATGGTTTGTGTTCCAGTAACAAGCGTATCAATATTTAAAACACATCCAATACTATCAACTACAGTTAATAAGTAATTTCCATTACAAAGATAATCTGCCATATCTGTATTTAAATTAGCATGACTCCATGTATATGTGTTTGAACCTATCCCGCCACTTATATTGGCATCAATATATCCGTCACAAGCACCAATACATGTTTCATTTTGAATTTGAACATTGGATTGTAAATTGCTAACTATTAAATTCAATGAGACTATACTATCACAACCAACTGAATTCATTAATGTATACGTGGCTGTGTTATTGCTGGAGGTATAAGTAACACCGTCTATCCATGTAAAACTATTACATGCTATTTGGGAATCTATTCCTGTCGAACTATTGTTGATGGTTAAATCTAATGTAACTACAGAATCACAACCCGCTTGGTTGGTCAATGTATAGGTAGCTGTATTGTTGCTGGTTGTGTAAGTTATTCCATCTATCCAAGTGAAACTGTCACATGCTATTTGAGTATCTGTTCCTATTGAACTATTGTTGATGGTTAAATCTAAAGTAACTAATGAATCACAACCTTCTTGGTTAGTTAATGTATGGGTTGCTGTGTTATTACTGGTTGTGTAAGTTGTTCCATCAATCCAAGTATAACTATTGCATGCTATTTGAGTATCTG
>CEUK01087099.1_pt1 | contig 12839 bp, 11 predicted proteins | sample 356451 | NCBI WGS metagenome assembly CEUK01 (sample SAMEA2622843, study PRJEB7988) | marine metagenome | isolation source: saline water (ENVO:00002010), including
TAATAATATTTTATTTGAATTTTTGTTTTTTGATTGTGACGACATGGTATTTTAATTTTATTTATTTCAAACTTAACAATTAAAAACAATTAGTTAAAATATGTACCACAATTATTTTATATATACATTTAAAGTATGAAGTTAATTACACTTATCACAATATTTATTTTCTCATTATCTGAAAACAATAAAATAATTGGTTTGTGGCAGTCTTTAGATACCGAAAAGACAAAATACTTAGACTTTAAAACTGGAGGAAATTTATTTGAAATTGATAAAGAGGAAACAAAAAAGAAGCCCTACAATATGGACGATAAATCCATTAATATCAGACAAGATAATGGTAGTTTTAGTGAATTACCTTATTATTTTTCGGGAGATACCCTTATTATTCAAAAGATAGACAAGGGAAAAATAGTAAAAGAAAAATATATCAAGAGGGCCATATCTTTATAAATGGACAAAAATAAAAAGGAAAATAAAGGGCATCTGGCTCAGATAGTAAGGAGAAAAAACTCTACAAAAATTAAACCTTCGAAGAAAATTTATAAAAGATCAAAAAAAATTGAGGATGAATAAGCTTTTTCTAGTGTTTCTTTTTTTATTACCTAATTTAATATTATCTCAAAGTAGGGAGAAAATCTTTGAAGTTAGTAATGAAGTCATTCAGAGTAATTGGGATAGGTTTTTCGAGATGCTCTCAATTCCAAATGATGGGTACGATACACCCAATATTGAGAAAAATATAAAATGGTGTGAAAATACTTTTACTAATCTTGGTTTTGATGTAGAGAGAGTTATGGCTAAGAGTACAAGTCCCTCGATGCCCAATCATCCACTACTAATAGCAAATAAATTTATATCGAAAAAATATAAAACCGTTTTAGTTTACTTCCACATGGACGGTCAACCTGTCGATCCTTCAAAATGGAACCAAGAAGATCCATTCGTACCCATTCTTACAGAAAATATTAACGACGAATGGGTTCAAATTGATAGAAATAGGATCAATAAAAATCCAAATCCAGACTGGAGAATATTTGGTAGATCAACCAGTGACGATAAGGGACCTCCAATGATGTTAGTGAATGCCTTAGAGATTTTGGAAAAGCTAAATAAGAAGCCAAAATTTAATATAAAGCTGATCATTGATTTTCAAGAAGAAATGGGTTCTCCAACTGTTGTAAGCGCAGTATCACTTCACAAAGAAAAACTTCAATCAGACTTTTTACTAATAATTGATGGTCCAAGACACCCATCAAATAAACCCACTCTAACTTTTGGAGCTCGAGGCATAAGCAGAATAACTCTAACATCATACGGGCCAATTAAGCCACAACACAGTGGGCATTTTGGTAACTACGCTCCCAACCCAGCAATGAATTTATCTAAAATTCTATCTTCTATGAAAGATTACGACGGTATGGTAAGTATTCCAGGATTTTATGATGGTATAACATTCACTGATGAAATTAAAAAAATAATGGATGCAGTTCCTGACGATGAAGATGAAATTAAAAGAGAACTCATGATATCTTCTGCTGATAATGTAGGAAAAAATTATCAGGAGGCAATTCAGTTTCCTTCTTTAAATGTTAGAGGGTTAAAGTCAGGATGGGTTGGAAAAGAAGCCAGGACAATTGTACCAGACATAGCGACTGCTGAAATTGATGTTAGGCTTGTCAAAGAAAGTGATCCAGAGAGATTACTTAATCTAATAAAAGACCATATAATCGACCAGGGGGCTTACGTTATTGAAAATAGAGATCCTACGGATGAGGAGAGATTATCGAAAAAAAATATTATCAGATTTGATTCAAAAGTAAGCTACCTGGCATATAGGACTGAGATAAATTCCCCTATAGGTAACTGGGCAAGTAAAGCTTTAACCAAAGCATTTCAAGAGCAGCCCATTAAAAAAAGAACATCTGGTGGATCAATACCAATATCACCATTTGTTACAACACTAAACCTCCCTGCTCTGACCTATCCATCTGTTAATAAGGATAATAATCAGCATAGCCCAAATGAAAATATTAGAGTTGGAAATTTTATAGAAGGGACTATAGGTATGGTCTACTTATTACTGGAAGAAATAGATTAAAAGTAACGATCAGGAATAATTATCCACGCAATAAGATAGGTTATTATCCCACCTCCAAATGCAAAAAAGGCAGCAATAAATATTAGCCTAAATATAATTGGATCTAAATCGAAATAGTTTCCCAAACCCTCACAAACACCTCCCAGAACACCATTTTCACTGTCTCTTGTTACTCTTCTCATATCAATCAAATTTAGTCAAATAATAACTAACCCTGATTTGGGTAGATAAATTCCTAATTGAAGTTCCCATCCCTCCCCCAGGACGTACGTTAAGGATGCCATATGATAATAAAACACCTAATGAAATATCACCTAAATTATATTCCCCACCAACCTGCATACCAAAGTCTAATGGTTTCAATGTATCAGGAGGCTCACTATTTAAGTCATTTCCGATTTTTCCATAAGATTTTGTTTTTGATATGTTATTAATTGAATATTCTCTCAACGCAAAACTAAAATAAGGCCCTAACTCAAAAGAAAAGTTATTCGAATAGTAATACTTTATCTTCATTGGAAGTTTAATATATCTTGAATAGGAACGCACTCTAATTCCAAGCTGATCTGATGCATACCCCTTTGTGGTATAGTTTAACTCAGTAACGAAAGAATAATCATTATTTATCAAAAATTCTGATTTAATTCCATAGAAAAGTGCGGGCAGAAAGCCTTTTCCATACGTAAAATCATCTGGAACATTTGTATAAGATATAGTTGAGAAGTTAATGCCTGTATGTAACCCTATCCTTATATTATTGGTATATCCAGTGAATGAAATTATATAAATTATAAAAAAAATATATATTTTAATTTTCGAGTTCATCTTTTTATTTTAACTAATTTAGAAAAAAATAAACCATAATGTTATCAGTTAAAAGACTAAATCTAGATTCATCTTGGCACATAAAATTTGATAGCGGAAACTTTATAATTGATCCCTGGCTTATCGGATCTGAGATTGATGGATTCAAGTGGCTAAATCAACAGTGGCATATTAAAGAACCTGTAAAAGTTGAAAACCTACCCTCCTATGATTTTCTATTGATATCTCAAAATTATGAAGATCACTGCCACATCAACACATTAAAAGAAATATCTGAGGACAAGCCAATACTTGCTACAGAAAAAGCTTTTAAAAAACTTAGAAAGGAATTTCCTAAAAGAAACATTACTCTACTTGATGATAATAAAGAGATAAAATACAATGACTTAACATTTATAACTTTTAGGCCAGATAAGGTTTTAGACCCCATTTATTATGCAGTTGTTATAATAAATAAGAATAATGAGGCAATATTTTACGCTCCACACGGTTTTGTTTTAAATGAGAGTCAATTGAGCATGATTAAAAAATTTTCAGTTTCGTTACTGATAACTACTTTTACAGAATTTGAAATACCCAAAATTATGGGTGGCAAAGTAAATCCAGGGATGGAAAATGTTTATGAGCTCTACAGACAAATTGAGCCAATGAACACAATAAATACACATGATGAAGAGAAAAAAGCAAAAGGCCTAGTCTCATCTCTTGCAAAAATTAAATATGCTGACTACAATGCCATAGAAGAAAATAACTCTATTAATTTTATAAGAATAGATAATTATAACACAAAAGTTATTGTATGATCCTAAATCTTCTGATACTATTCTTTATTAATGGAAATATCAAAGAAGAAGTAGCTATTGAGAATTTAGTCGGGAACTGGGAAAGGGTTTGTATCGAAAATGATGCATTAGGATTTGAAGTATCACACTGTAATTTCTTTGGAGATCAGGAAATGGCTATAAATGAATGGAACTACATTGAAATGATATTTAAAAACGGCGACAGGAGATTCTATGATTTTAAACTAGATGGAGATAAGATTGACATTTTTTATAAGTATAAAGAAAAGATTGAAAGCTCTTTGACAATTAATGGAGACACCCTGATTATTGAATCTAACGAAGTATATAATGAGATGATGAATAGAAAATTTGAAGCAAACTATAATAGAATATACTTTGTAAGAAGCTACTAGATGATTGAGCTTATCATAAAATAATGACACGCCGACCCACCCATTACAAAAATATGCCATATTACATGGTTGTATTTAAGCCTATCCATTGAATAAAATATTGTTCCTACAGTATATAATAAGCCTCCAATAACCATTAGTGTAATAGCATAGACTGAAAAAGTTTCTAAAATTGCTCCAAAATCAATTACTATTAACCAACCCATCAGAAGGTATATAAAAAGAGTAGCCTTAGAGAAATAATTGAAAAAAAATATTTTATGTAAAATACCAATCAAAGCCAGAGACCAAATAATAACTAGTATTTCATCTCCAAGGCTATAACCCAATTTTAAAATTAAACCGGGTGTGTATGACCCAGCAATAAGAAGATATATGCTAACATGATCTATCTTTTGAAGTATTGATGAGTATTTTGAATCGATATAGTAGTGATAGAAACTAGATGAAGCATACATAGCTACTAATGATAATCCATACACAGTAGATGATATTAATTTCTCATTAGATTCATAAACTAATGACTTTTCAATCAAAAAATATAACCCAACGATACTTAAAATTAACCCAAAACCATGTGTCAAATAATTTAACTTTTTTTCATTTGAAGATTCTACTCTTTCTATCAAAACTTTATAGTTAATTAGGTGAAATATTTTTTTTTGATTTTATTTAATCAATTATACCAAGAAATGAGAATTTATATAACAATTTTTATTCTATCAATATTTAGTATTGAAATTTACTCTCAAAATAAAATTAGAGCTAGAGATTTAGGGATACCATTTAATGGAAGTCCAGGAAAATATAACTCTATTACCGATGTTGAGGGAGTTCTTGTAGGACATGAAACTATAATAGAAGGAGATGGAAATTTGATTGTTGGTAAAGGTCCAATTAGGACTGGTATAACTTCTATATTACCTAGAGGGATGAATTATGATCCAGTATTTGCTGGATGGTACTCTTTAAATGGAAATGGTGAAATGACAGGCACAACTTGGGTAGAAGAATCAGGATTCTTAGAAGGTCCAATAATGATAACTAATACTCATAGTGTTGGAGTAGTTAGGGATGCAGTTATAGAATGGAGCTACAAAAATAAATTCTATAAAACACTTTATAATATTAAAGATTTATTCTGGACATTACCTGTTGTAGCTGAGACATATGATGGATCACTAAATGATATTAACGGTTTTCATGTTAAAAAAGAACATGCTTTTAATGCACTTAATAATGCAAAAGGTGGAATAATAAGTGAGGGAAATGTTGGAGGTGGTACAGGGATGATTTGTCATGGATTTAAAGGAGGTATTGGCACATCATCAAGAAAAATAGATTTAAAAGAAAAAAAGTACACTCTCGGAGTATTAGTTCAAGCAAACTATGGAAATAGAAAAGAATTAACTATCGCAGGGGTACCTGTTGGTAAAGAAATTGAAAATTTACTACCAAAAATTACTTTCGGTGAAAAACAAGAAGGTCTAGGGTCAATCATTGTTATAGTAGCTACAGATGCACCTTTACTTCCTAACCAATTAAAAAGATTGGCAAGAAGAGTTCCATTAGGAATTTCACGAGTTGGGGGTTTTGGCTCAAACGGTTCAGGAGATATTTTTATTACTTTCTCTACTGCAAATCCCGGGGCATTTAATAGAGAAGAAATTAGAAATATTAATTTTTTACCAAATGATCTTATGAACCCATTCTTAAGTGCTACTGCTCAGGCAACAGAAGAAGCTATAGTCAATGCATTAATATCAGCTGAGACAATGACAGGCATAAATAATAATACAGTTTATAATTTGCCTCATGATAGATTAAAAAATATCTTAAAAAAATACAATAGGTTAAAATGAATATTAAAAAAATAAAAATTTTTTCTTTTTTCTTTCTTATTTCATTTAATATAAGTTTAAATGCGCAGAAAAAATCTTCTACCGATGATCTAAAATGGAGAAATATTGGTCCTGCCAATATGATGGGTAGAATAGCAGCAATTGATGCTAGCAATAAAGACTACAGAAATGTTTTAATTGCGTCTGCGTCTGGTGGTGTTTTTAAATCTAATAATGCTGGAATAACGTGGGAAAGTATTTTCGATAATTACGGTGCAGGTTCTATTGGCTCTGTTAAATTTGATCAAAACAATCTAAATACAATCTGGGTAGGTACGGGTGAATCTGCCAATAGAAATTCTAGTGCATGGGGAGATGGAATATATAAATCAACTGATGGAGGAAAAACATTTAAGAATATGGGTTTAAAATCAACCCATCAAATTGCAGAAATTGAAATTCATCCAGAAAATTCAAATATAGTATATGCTGCGGCAGTTGGACACTTATGGGGATATAGTGGAGAAAGAGGCTTATTTAGAACAGAGAACGGAGGCGAATCATGGGAAAAAGTATTGGGTGGATTGCCTGATGACGGAAAAACGGGCTGTACTGAAATTATTTTCCACCCAAATAATCCTGATATAATATTTGCTGGATTCTATCATAGGTTAAGACAACCTGCAAGCTTTGTCAGTGGTGGAGAACTAGGTGGACTATTCAAAAGTACAGACGGGGGAAAAAGCTGGAGGAAAATCACTAAAGGTCTTGCAAAAGGAAAAAGTGGAATGATAGATATATCCATCCATCTAAAGAATCCTGATATAATGGCAATGGCATATGAGGCTGATGAAAATATTCCTGAAGGCAAACCAGGTACCGGAGTATATGTTTCTTATGACGAAGGAGAATCATGGAATTTTAAACTAAAACATGCAGTAAGACCTTTTTATCATGGTCAAATAGAAATTGATCCTATTGACCCAAATAACATATATGTTGTTTCTAGGGGGTTCATGATATCTAATGACGGTGGTAAAAGTTTTTCTCCAAGAAGATGGCGAACAGATGGAGGTGACGATCACGACATGTGGATCGCACCTTATGACAATAAAATAATGTATTTGGCAACTGATCAAGGTTCTAGACTATCTATTGATGGTGGGAAAACATGGTTATCACACAACAATATGGCAATTGGTCAGTACTATGCAATTGGTGTTGATATGCGAGATCCATATTATGTTGGAGGAGGATTGCAAGATAATGGTCTTTGGGTTACACCAAGTAATAGCAGAGAGTACAGAGGAATTTTAAATATGCATAGTACATGGATTGCAGAGGGAGATGGTTTTCATACCCAAATAGATCCAGAGGATTGGAAAACTATTTACACAGTTAACCACGTTGGATTTGTTGCGAGGCAAAATATTGAGACAAGAGAATATTCATTTATTACACCTACTCCTGAAACTATTTCAAATTTTAAAGATTTCGTAGATTATGATTACGATGAGACCAGAAACAGATATACTATTGACCCTGGTGAACACTGGTTCTTCAGAGAGAGACCAGACAGGCCTCTTTTACCTCCTCAATTTAGGTTTAATTGGAGCAGTCCATTTATAATTTCATCACATAACTCAAAAAAAGTCCTGTTTGGATCAAACCATCTTTTCCAATCACTTGACAGAGGAGATAACTGGAAAATAATAAGTCCTGATCTGACAACAAATGATAAAAAATTAAGAAATACATCGAATGGAGGTGGCTTGACCAATAGTAACACTGGAGGTGAAAATCACTTTACTATAATTACAATTAGTGATACTCCTATAGATACAACATTAATATGGGTTGGAACAGATGATGGAAATGTTCAGGTAACAAAAGACAATGGCGATACATGGCACAATGTAAAAAATAATATTGATGGTATTCCTGAAAAGATATGGGTAAGTAGGGTTGAAGCTTCTAAACATTCAAAAGGTAGAGCATATGTATCGTTTGATAACCACAGATTTGATGATAACAAACCTTACGTTTATGTTACAGAAGATTATGGAAATACATGGAGTGATATATCATCTAATCTACCCCAGGATTATTCAGTTTATGTGGTTAAAGAAGATTATGTAGATGAAAATTTACTATTTGTTGGTACAGAAAAATCTGTCTATTTCAGTAATGATAGAGGGACTACATGGGAAAAACTTGGTAGCAATCTACCAACTGTTGCAATACATGACCTCGTTATTCATCCAAGAGATGGGGATTTGATTGCTGGTACTCACGGTAGAAGTATCTGGATCCTTGATGATATTTCTCCACTAAGATTTTTAAACGAAAAAGAAGACAAACTCCTACCAATAAGAATTTCTACTAAATGGGTAAAAATTAATACGGGAAGAAAACAACCTTATTTTGAGTTTAGAGGAGAAAATCCACCTTACGGGACGATAATTAATTATTTCAGCACTATAAATACTGAAGGTGAATTAATAATCTCAAAAAATAAGATAGATGATGATTCTAAAGAACCAATTTTTAGAAAAAGTTTAAATGTCAAGGCAGGTATAAACAGAATTGTTTGGCCTTTCGAGTTTGAGAGAACAGAAGATGAGTTTTTCAGGTATAGAGATAATCTTATTAAGATAAAAAAAGAGTTTAAAAGTATTGCCATTGATAAGAAAGGACTTGATAAATATAATTTTATTGATCAAAAATCTTTTACTGAACTAAATAAAGTAAGAAAAAGCTTTCTAGATGATTATGGAATGTATGCAAACGGTGTGAAAGTTTTTGATGAAAAATTATATGATAATTTTGAAGCAGATGAGGGTATTTATAATATTGAGATACGTCTTAATAACGGTAAAAGATTTACTGATAAAATTGTTGTGAGAGAAGACCCACTAAAATCTAATTAATATTTCCTTCAGCCAATCTTATTAAAAAGTCAGCAGTTGCTTTATTAACCTTCATTTGATTTTCAAACATCATAAAGTGATGAGTATCATCGACTATAACCATTGTTTCCATATAAACATCTTTGGATCGTAGCCTTTGAACTAAATCTGTACTTTGTCTAAAGTCAACATTTCTATCGTCATCTGCATGAATTATTAGAACTGGAGATTTCCAGGTATCAACATCTGATATAGGCGATGAATTCCAAGCTACCTCTCTCGCTTCATTATAGTCAGGTGATTTCTCGTAATAGTTTGAATTTAGATAACCATACCTGGTTCTATCGTGAACACCGTGAATATCAACTCCTCCTCCAAAGAGATCTGAATCTCTTCCCAGTGCCATAGCTGTAAGATACCCTCCATAACTACCGCCATAAACGTAGATCCTATTATTATCTATATCTTTTTGTCCTTTCAGCCAAAGACCTGCAGCCTTAATATCTTTATATTCAGATGCTCCCTTAGTGCCTCCATCAATAGGATTATGAAACTCATACCCATAACCTATTCCTAGTCTATAGTTTACTGAAATAACAACAAAACCTTTATTTGCAAGGTATTGGTTAAGAGCATATGCATTTGAGTAATAAGATGAATAATGCCAGCCCAAAAGCATTTGCCTGGGCGGTCCTCCGTGAATATATATTACAGCTGGTTTATTTTTTTTACCGTCATCCTTTTCAAACTTTGTAGCATGAACAAGGGTACCGTCTGTTGAAGAAAATTTTATTTGAGTAGGAAGAACCATATCATTAAGCGGAAAGTCTTCGGGAATTCTATCCTCAGATAAAATAAATTTTTGATTATTTTCAATGTTGATTATAGATGGAAGTGGGGGTCTTGAAAATGTAGCACTTACATATGCAACAAATTTCATATCTCCGGTAATCAAAGGTGTCCACTCAAGGCCAACACCCTCTGTTAAACTTTTCATATCAGGTTTATCAACCGAGACTTGAAAAATATGTCTCCTATCAATATCAAGTTTATCTTTTCCAGTATTTGCAGTAAAAACAAGTGATTTCTTATCTGGGGATAATTTTATATACTCACACATAAATTCTCCAGGAGTTAAGAGGAGCTCATCACCACCATTTTCTGGAATGGAATACAAATGAGGCCATCCATCCTGATATGATAGAAAAACAATCCTATTATGTGCCCAGTGTAGATTTGTTCCACCATGAGTTCTTGGAAGTGAGCCTCTCAGGGTTTTCGGTGCCTCCCATAATTCCTTTACATCTAGTGAATTAATATTTACCTTGACTATTTTCCATGGCACATGTCTAGCTCCTAAGATATCACTTGGTTTACCAGCACCTCCTGGTCTTCTGATGAATACTATCTCACTATTATCATTAGACCATCTGGGTGAAAAGTCTCTGTCAAAAGATGGATCAAGCCATCTCAAGTTTTTACTTTCAAATGAATAAAGTCCAATAAATGATCTATCTCCTCTGTTTGAAACAAATGCAACCATTTTCCCATCATGAGACCATACTTGTGACCCATTTCTACCTCTTGAGTGAAAAAGTTTTTCAGGATTTTTTGTTCCATCAATAGATGAGATCCATAACTGATCATTTTTGACGTAAACAATTTTATCACTATCTGGTGAGATTACTGGATTCATACCCTCATCTATTAGAACTGGTGATTCACCATCGAATGGAAAACTCCAAATCTGAACTTTAGGAGGTGAAATTTCAAAGGTAGGATTCACTGGCAGTTCATCATCCCAATTGGATCCAAAATCACCACCTCTTATATACACTACCCATTTTCCGTCTGATGATAATGAGACACTAGACAACTCCTGTCCGGTATCATCCATGTATGATGTTAATCGTTTTGGGTTAAATTCTGGGGCCTCTGCAACATAGATGTTTCTACTACCTTCCTCGTCAAATGCCCAAGCTATCTTTGAAGCATTCATCGAGCCAGTTAACTCATTAGGAAAAGGATACGATTTGATATCATCAAGAGAAAAATTCTTTTGGGAATAAGAAACACTAATTGAAATGACCAATAATATTAAAATTCTCATAGAATTAATATTTAGCTGGAGAAGTTGGAAGTGTATTTTTTATAAATTCCCTAATGTCATCATTAGAATTTTTTAGATCCTCTCTTCTCAAGTACATCATATGGCCACTTTCATATCCTTTGAAGGATAGCCTGTCTTTCATTTTCCCACTTGGGTCAATGTGCCACATTGTATATTTCGCATCAAAATACTGAGTTGCTCCATCATAATACCCAGACTGGATCATAACATTTAGAAATGGATTTTTTGCCATAGCCTGTCTTAAATTATCACCTGTCCTATCATTGTCTCTGTTCCAAGGCCTGACATTACCCCAGACATTATAATTCATATTTGTCTTATAATTTAATTCGTTGTTAAGATAATATTGCATAGCTGGTGTGAACGCATGATCCCAAGCATCTAGCTCCGGATAACTACCCACCGAAACACCCGAATTTTTTTTATCAATTCCTCTATATCTTGAGTCTAATCTTCCTAAAATAAAACCTTCATCATACAAAAGTTTTTTCCAGAAATATTGATCTGTTACATCTAAATTATTGTCAATAAAATCTCTAGCTGAGAGACCAGAATATTTTGAGGCTATTTTAGCAATTTCTAATCTTTTTTCGTCAGTTATCGAATTACCAAGAGTAATCGCTGGTAGAAACTCTTCAACCGTAAATTTTTCAACAACTTCTAAAAGATCCAAAAGTTCCATCTTTTGTAAATCATCATCTAATTTGTCATGGTACCATGCTGTTGCTGCAAAATAAGGTAATCTTAATGCAGATCCTACTGGACCATCTCTGTCAATACCTAAACCTGTTGGTGAAACAAGAATGACGCCATTAAGATATGTGGTGTGGTATCGACTTTGAAGCTCAAGAGCTAGCCCTGAGCATCTAGTTGTACCGTAACTTTCACCTATTAAGTATTTTGGGGAAAGCCACCTGTTATATTTATTTATAAAGTCTTCAATCCACTGAGCTAAGTACTTAATATCTGAATTAACTCCAAAAAAATTAGCTCTATCATAATCTTTATCTAGAATTCTTGATAAACCAACATTTACAGGATTAACATATACAATATCTGCAACATCAATTATCGAGTGAGGATTATCCTTTATGCCATAAGGTTGTACTGGGTAACCTTCATCATCAATGTTTAGTGTTCTCGGACTTGTATATCCCATGTGCATCCATATAGATGCTGCACCTGGGCCTCCATTGAAAGAAAAGAATATTGGTCTGTTCTTGATATCTTTTACATCGGATCTCTTATAATATGTATAAAATAAAGTTGCGACTGCGTTGTCATCTTCACTCCAGACTGGTAGAGTTCCGGCAGTTGCTGAATATGGAATTCTTGTACCATTCACAGTTACAAAATGATTCGTGATGACTGAGCTTTCAGCTTCTATACTTCTAGATACCTGAGAGAGAATATTGTTACTAACAAAAAATATTAAGATTAATAAAAAAAAGTTTTTCATGATATTAAAAAAAAAGGCCAAACATTTGTTGGCCTTAATTTAATAATAATTTTCAAATAAATTATTTCATATCCATTTTTCCAGCCAGAGTCTTAGAGATTGCAACTAACATCATCAATGAATATATAGCATGATATACTCCAATTACTGTTGGTAGTAGTGGATTTGTAAGTATAAGGTATGCAAAAGAAGCATTTATAACTAAAATGGATGATTGAACCTTTAAAGACCAGGTTTTTTGAACCGAATCTTTATTTGGACTAAGAAATCCTCCAAAAGGACTTGCCAGTATAGCCTGAACAATAAATATCACAATAGAGACAAAACTAAAATAATCCTGTGGATCCTCTAATAATAAACCTACTCTGTGAA
>CEUK01180743.1_pt1 | contig 12821 bp, 9 predicted proteins | sample 356451 | NCBI WGS metagenome assembly CEUK01 (sample SAMEA2622843, study PRJEB7988) | marine metagenome | isolation source: saline water (ENVO:00002010), including
CTTGGCAAGGAGATGCTCTACCACTGAGCTACATCCGCAATATATATATAATATCTTAAAGTCGGAAAAAAATGATAAAACTTTTTCTAAATAATTAATTTAAATTTTTTAAAAGTGATCCCATTTCTAAAGCTTGTAGTGCATAATTCCAACCAAGATTATTCTTGATACCAGCTCTTTCCAGTGCTTGTTGCATAGTATCAGTAGTCAAAACTCCAAAAATTATAGGAACATTATTATCATAAGAAACCTTTGAAATCCCTTTGCTTGCTTCATTAATTACTACATCGTAGTGAGATGTCTCTCCTTTAATTACAGCACCCAAAGCAATAATTACATCATATTTTGATTTTTTTAAGAGTGCATTAGCTGCGATAGGCAGTTCAAATGAACCTGGCACCCATACTAAGTCAACTGCATTACTTTCTTCAGAAGTATCGATTCCATGTCTATTCAGACAATCTAAACAGCCTAATAATATCTTATTAGTAATCAAGTCATTAAATCTTGCAATTACTATTCCAATCTTTAATTTATCTGCATCAGTAAATCTACCTTCAAAAATAGTCATTTTAATATTTCATCTATTAATAGACTCTCATGATAAGGGTATTAATTCAAACAAGAGAGGATACAATTCCTGTAACAAATACCAAAACAACCCAGACTGCAGCAATTGAATAAATTTTTCTTCTATTTTCCTTTTGCCCTTCCTCTGTGGATGGTTGAGTGACGTATAAAACTGGTACACCAATAACTGCTATTAAAGATGAAAATAGAAGAGCATTAACAAAGAAAAAATTTACAGCCTGCATGATTTAATTAAAGGTTTTAAAAACATATGGATATTATATTCTCATAAATATACTTTTTTTGGTAAAAATTTACATAACCTTAGTGAGTTGTAAAATGCAAAAAAAAAAAAATTATCTAATATCTAGTTAGTATTAAAAAAAATATGGCAGGAGATGAGTTAATTCAGCAAAATTTATTTGAAAGTGAGGCTGATAAAGAAATTGCAATAGATAATTCTTTTGACTTATTAAAGCTTACAAATAAAGCGTTAGAAGAAGATTCTCAAAAAAGGCCAAGAGCAAGAAGAACAATTAAAGAAAATTTTACTGCTTCCACAATTAACTTTAAATCAACCTCACATAAAGAGTTGGTCAGCGAAAAATCTAAAAGTTACAAAACAGTAGAAAAAAATAAATTAGCCCCAGTCTTAAACCATTACGTAACTCTTAAAGAAGAAAATAATAATCATATATTGCTTTATAGATTGGGGGATTTCTTTGAATGTTTTTTTGAGGATGCGATTTTAATGTCGAATGTCCTTGAAATAACTCTTACAAGTAAAGATGGTGGTAAAGGTATAGGAAAGGTTCCTATGGCAGGGATCCCTCACCATGCATTAGAAAGATATAGTTCAGAATTAATTAAAAAAAATTATTCCATAGTTATTTGTGATCAATTAGAAAAAAGTTCTGGTAAATATGGAACGCCAATAAAAAGGGCAATTACAAGAATTATTACTCCTGGAACAGTTATTGAAGAAGGGATGCTAATAGCAAAAAAAAATAATTGGATTTCAGCTATATGCATTGAAAAACCCAAAAATAGTAATAATTATATTTGGGGAATTGCTCGAGCAGACGTTAGCACAGGGGAATTGATTGTTATTGAAGGGGAATCCTTATTAAAACTCTCTGATGAAATTGCCAAACTTGATTCTTCTGAAATTATCATCGGAAGTGATGAAGAAAAAGATCTACTATACAACCACAATAAGCATTTTAAATGCACAGTTACTCAAAAAACCTCTTTTTGTTTAAATGAAGCAACAGAGACTGTAAAAACCTACTTCAATGTAAATTCATTAGAGGGTCTTGGCTTGAAAACTCTCTCAATTGCAACCCAATCACTTGGAGGACTTTTAACTTATCTTGAAGAAATTAATCCATCCGAATCAAAATATGAAACCTCTTTAAAAATCTCATTAGATTTTCCAAGCATCAAATTTTCAAGTGACTGTTTAATAATTGATTATCAAACTAAAAGAAACTTAGAAATAACACAAACACAGCGAGAAAATAACTATGTAGGTTCGCTTTTATGGAGTATTGATAGAACATATACATGCATGGGTGCACGATGCCTTAGAAGATGGATTGATTCTCCTTCTCTTGATATTGAAGAGATTTCAAGAAGACAAAATGTAATCTCTAATTTCTTGGAATCAAAAAAATTAAGAATTGAGACGCAAAATCTATTAAGAGCAATGGGAGACTTAGAAAGGCTTTCAGGCAGAGCCTGTGCTGGCCAAGCTAGTCCAAGAGATTTAATTGCTATTTCAGAAGGGTTAAAAAGGCTTCCAAGATTAAAATCAGTTATTAAGTTATTTGATTTAAACCTCCCACATTGGACCGAAAAATTAAAAGAACCTAACACAGAATTAGTGAGATTAGCAGATCAAATAAGTAATACAATTGTAGAGCATCCACCGTTAAACATAAGTGAGGGGGGGTTAATACATGATGGCGTAGACAGTATTCTTGATGGCTTAAGAAATGTAATTGATGACTATAGTCAATGGCTAAAGAAAGAAGAAGTCAAAGAAAGAAAATTAAGTAAAATTCCAAATCTTAAAATTCAATTTCATAGGAGTTTTGGTTACTACATTTCTATAAATAAATCAAAAATTAAACTTGCTCCAAATCACTGGATTAAAAGACAGACTTTAACCAATGAGGAAAGATTCATAACAAGCTCAATCAAAGAGCAAGAAGGAAAAATATTTCAAATAAATAACAGATCTGCGATTAGAGAATACGATATTTTTTGTAAACTAAGAGACTGCGTCGCTAAAAAAACAAAAGAGATCAGATCTATAGCTAGAGCAATCGCTAGCTTAGATGCTCTACTTGGCTTGGCAATTACATCAATTGAAAATAATTATGTAAAACCAAAAATAATTCCCATTGATGAAAAATCTAATGCAATTGACACTCAGATTATTGCTGGAAGAAATCCAATTGTTGAACAACTTTTAAATGACAATAATTTTGTTCCTAATGACATATTATTTAATAATACACAACAGCTGATTATACTTACCGGTCCTAATGCAAGCGGAAAAAGCTGTTTCATTCGGCAAATCGGACTTCTACAAATTCTCGCCCAAATTGGAAGCTTTGTACCGGCAAAATATGCTGAGATTAAAATGGTTGACAGAATTTTTACTAGGGTTGGAGCAGTTGATGATCAATCAACCGGACAATCAACATTTATGGTTGAAATGGCTGAAACTGCATCAATTCTTAATCAAGCTACCACCTATTCATTAGTCCTTCTAGATGAAATAGGAAGAGGAACATCTACCTTTGATGGATTATCCATAGCGTGGTCAGTGAGTGAATATCTCGCTCAAGAAATAATCTGCAAAAGTATTTTTGCAACACATTATCATGAATTGAATTATCTTAAGAATTCGCTTAATAACGTATCGAATTTTCAAGTAACCGTAAAAAAATTTAAAAACCGATTAGATTTCTGCCATAAGATCCAAGAGGGAGGATCAAATAAAAGTTATGGGATTGAGGCGGCTAGACTGGCTGGAGTGCCACTGAAAGTAATTAACAAAGCCCAAACTATTTTAGATTTTTTAGAGAAAAGTAATAATTTCAATAATGAAATAAATATCAAATCCATTAATAATAAAGCAGCATAATCTATTCTTTTTTAAGAGATTCACGCAACAATGCATTTACAGTAGCTGCAGCCATTGCCGCTCCTCCTTTGGTCGATTCAAGAACAATATGAGGTAATTGACTATCTAATAATCTTTGTTTGGATTTTTCAACACCAATAAAACCAACTGGCATCCCTACAATTAAATTTGGTTTATTATTATTATCCTCTAAAAGATCTAAAAGTTTTTCTAACGCTGTTGGTGAGCTACCAAAAACTACAATTGGTGACCTATTTCCTAAATACTTATGTGAAATTTCTAACCAAGCCTGCGAAATTCCAAAAGAAGTTTTTGTAATATTAAATATTTGGCCTTCATCTATCCATTTCTTTGCAGAAAAGACTTTATTTTTTGGTGAATATTTTGCAATAGATTTGATTGCAATAGCTGCCATATCTGTATCTGTCAAAATTGGCGCGCCACAATTTATTGCATGTATAGCATTCTCACAGGCGTTGGCACTAAATTTCAAACCACCTTGAATATCGAAATCTCCCGATGTATGTATTAGTCTCTCAAGGACACTATTCTCTATAGGGTTTAAATTATTGGGTAGTAATTTAGCTCTAATATATTTTATACTTTCCAAAAAGATAGGATGGTCTTCAAACATAAATCGTCTTCTTCACAAAAAAAAGGCATAATAAAATCTAAAGACGCCTCTTTCACAATATGCCAATACAAATAATTTGGGGCAACGATTTAAATGCTTGTGATAAACATATACAGAATATTATCAATCAGCATGTTTCAAAAAATTGGGAAGTTCTTAATATAAGTAAATTAAATGGCGATGATCCTAATCAAGTAATTCAAGCCTTAGAAGAGGCACAAATTCCACCATTTGGAGAAGGAGCAAGAATTATTGTATTAAAAAATAATCCTATTTTTAATAACAAAAATGAAACATTAACTATTAAATTTGAACTAAATGCCTTAAGCATTCCAGATTCAAATTTCCTGATACTGCAAAATATACAGAAACCTGATGCAAGAATTAAAACCTCTAAATTTTTAAAAAAACTTATCCAAGAAGGAAAAGCTCTGGAAAATTCTTTTTCATTGCCTAACATCTGGGATTTTGATAGTCAAATTAAATTCATAGAAAATATCGCAAAGAATAAAAATATCTGCCTAGAAGAAGGTTGTGGAGAAGCAATTTTAAGTTCAGTTGGTATGGATAGCTCAAGATTAAATAACGAGTTAAATAAAGCCATTCTTTATATAGAGGCGAAAAGTCCAAAAATTGAACAAGCTAAAAATCAAAAAATAAAAATCACTCTAGAAGACGCTAATACAATATTTAGTGATCATCAATCTAATATTTTCAAAATAATAGATTTCATAATCAGTAATAATATTTCAGATAGTCTGAATGAAATAAATAGTCTTATTAATCAGGGAGAACCTGCTTTAAAATTATTATCAGGATTAATAAGTCAAATAAGGATTCATACAATAGTTCTACTTCTTTCAAATGAAAAAGACACCTCAAAAATAGCTCAGCTAGCTGGGATTTCGAATCCTAAAAGGATTTTCTTTCTCAGAAAAAAAGTTTCGAATTGCTCTCCTGAATATTTGATTAATATAATGATAAAATTACTCAGCATTGAGTCATTAATTAAAAAAGGTAATAATCCAATCAATGCCTTTACCGAAAATTTACTACTTTAACCTGAGGAATTTCTATAAGTTAATTTGATTATCATGAGAATATGGCATTACTTGTAAAAAAATTTGGTGGCACCTCAGTTGGTGATGTAAAAAAAATTAAAAACATTGCAAAAAACATTACTTTTAGTAAAGAGGCGGGTAATGACATAGTAATAGTAGTATCAGCAATGGGAGACTCTACTGATAAGCTAAACCAACTTGCTCATTCAATAAGTAAAGCCCCCTCAAAAAGAGAATTAGATATGCTCCTCTCAACAGGGGAACAAGTGACCATTGCACTTCTAGCAATAGCATTGAACGAGTACGGTATCCCAGCAATATCCATGACAGGTAGTCAAGTCGGAATAATTACTGAATCAATTCATGGTAAAGCAAGAATACTTGAAATTAATACTGCAAGAGTTAAAGATTATCTTAACCAAGGATATGTTGTAGTTATAGCTGGCTTTCAAGGATCAAGTCTAAGTCATAATGGCTCTATGGAAATTACTACATTAGGCAGAGGAGGTTCTGATACTTCTGCTGTGGCTTTATCAACTGCTCTTGGAGCTGAATCATGTGAAATATATACAGATGTTCCAGGTGTGTTAACCACTGACCCAAGAATAGTAAAAAATGCAAAATTACTTAATAAAATTAGCTGCGAAGAGATGCTAGAACTCGCAAGTGTAGGAGCATCAGTATTGCATCCACGAGCAGTTGAAATTGCTAGAAATTATGGGATCCAACTTTATGTCAAATCTAGTCATATCGATCAACCAGGAACACTTCTAGAAAGCACAATTGAACCTTTAAAACTTTATAGAGGGAGATTAGAATTAACTAAAACTGTTAATAGTCTCGAGATTCGAGAAAAACAAGTAATTTTTGCACTTTCTCAGCTTCCAGATAAACCTGGAATAGCAGCTCAAATTTTTGAAAAATTATCTGAGGCAGAAATTAATGTAGATTTAATCATTCAAGCATCACATGAAAAGGGTAACAATGATATTACTTTTACGGTCTATGAAACATCCTTAAATAAAACGATTGAACAATGCGATTTAATTACTAAAAACCTGGGAGGAAAATATTGTTATAAACAACATATGACAAAGCTGAGTATACAAGGTGCTGGGATTATGGGAAGACCAAGCGTTTCAGCAGAATTATTTGATACTCTTTCAAAAGCTAACATCAACGTAAAATTAATTGCTACTAGTGAAATCAAAGTGAGCTGTGTAATGGATTTAAAAGATATTTCTAAGGCGATTAGAACACTCGGAGATAAATTTAAACTTAATAAAAATCAAATTTTGATTAATCCTCTCTTACAATCCAAAGATGAACCAGAAGTAATAGGAATAGCCCTTGACAGAAATCAAGTACAAGTCAGTTTTAGGAATCTTCCCGATAAGCCAGGAGTTGCAGCCTCTATTTGCCTAGCACTAGCTGAATCAAATCTAATTTTTGATACGATAGTCCAAACAGAAAGAACAACGGCAATTAATACAAAAGATATAAGTTTCACTATGAGCAAAGAGGATAGAGAAAATGCCGAGCCAATATTTCAGATGCTATTAAAAAAGCTTCCTGGCTTAAAGATCGAAGATGGTCCTTCAATTGCCAAAATAAGTGCTGTAGGTGCAGGAATGGCATTTAAAGTTGGTACTGCAGGAAAAATATTTAGAGCATTAGCAAATTCAAATATAAATATTGAAATGATAGCTACTAGTGAAATTAGAACTTCATGTATCGTATTAGAAAAAGATTGCAATAATTCAGTAATGGCTATTCATAATTATTTCAATTTAGATAAATAAAAAAATTAGTTATTTCTAGAAAGTTTTTTTCTTAATTTTTTTATTCTATCTCTAAGATTAGCAGCCTCTTCAAAATTCAAATCAGAAGCCGCATCTTTCATTTTAGCCTCTAACTTTTCAATTAATGCAGGCATTTCCTCCAGTAAACATTGATCGCTTTGAGAACTTAAGATTTCATCTGTTTTATTATTAACGATACTCAAAAGATCTTTCGAAAAATCTCCAGTTTCAAGTTTTCTTGATAATTCCAAGAAAGATAAAATAGAATTCTCAACTTTCTTTCCAGCAGGTTGGGGAGTTATTCCATTAATGAGATTATATTTTTTTTGTATTGTACGCCTCCTCTCAGTTTCAGATATTGCTCTTTTCATAGAATCAGTAAAATTATCAGCGTAAAGTAATGCAACCCCTTCTATGTGTCTAGCTGCTCTTCCAATAGTTTGAATTAAAGATCTTTCTGCTCTTAAAAACCCTTCTTTATCGGCATCTAAAATTGCTACTAAAGAAACTTCAGGTAAATCCAACCCTTCTCTTAACAAATTCACTCCCACAAGTACATCATATTCACCAAGTCTAAGATCTTGGATTATCTCGATTCTCTCTATTGAATGAATCTCTGAATGCAGATATCTAACCCTTACTTTATTTTCAGATAAAAAATCAGTAAGATCCTCAGCCATTCTTTTTGTAAGAGTGGTCACTAATACCCTTTGTTGCTTCTGTGATCTTAATCTGATCTCTGAGAGTAAATCATCAATTTGTCCCGCACTTGGTCTCACATCAATAATAGGATCAAGAACTCCAGTAGGCCTAATAACTTGTTCTACAAATTCACCATTGCACTGATCTAATTCCCAATTTCCTGGGGTAGCACTAATAAATAGAGTTTGTTTAGATTTATCCCAAAATTCTTCACATTTTAAAGGTCTATTATCAGCTGCACTTGGCAATCTGAATCCATGATCTATCAAAACCTTTTTTCTTGATTGATCGCCATTGTACATTGCATGAAGTTGTGGGCAGGTAACATGACTTTCATCAACCACCAAAAGCCAATCATCAGGGAAATAATCTATTAAACATTCTGGAGGAGTTCCTTCAGGTCTCCCTGCTAAATGCCTTGCATAGTTTTCAACTCCATTACAGTATCCAACTTCTTTCAGCATTTCTAAATCATATTTAGTTCTTTGTTCAAGACGTTGGGCCTCTAATAGTTTCCCTTCATTTACAAAAATATCTAATTGCATTTTTAATTCTTTTTTAATTGCACCAATTGCGCTATCCAATCTTTCTTTTGGAGTTACAAAGTGCTTGGCTGGATAAACGCTTATTTGCTCCAAGCTCTCAAGAATTTCTCCTGTAAGCGGATCAACATATCTAATAGCCTCGATTTCATCTCCAAATAATTCAATCCTAATCACCCTATCTTCATAAGCTGGACCAATCTCAACGACATCACCTCTTACTCTAAATCTACCTCTACTGATTTCAATATCATTACGAGTATATTGATTATTTACTAAATCTCTTAATGAAGCTCTGAGATTTAGTACTTCTCCAACTTTAAATTTAACTGCAGCTTTTAGATATTCACTAGGTATTCCTAAACCATAAATGCAACTTATTGAAGCAACAACAATAACATCTCTTCTTTCAAACAAAGATCTTGTTGCAGAGTGTCTTAACATATCAATTTCTTCGTTAATAGAAGCGGTTTTAGCGATATATGTATCACTTATTGGTACATAAGCTTCCGGCTGATAATAATCGTAGTAGGAGATAAAATATTCAACAGCATTATTGGGAAAAAATTGCCTTAATTCATTGCATAATTGAGCTGCTAGAGTTTTATTATGAGCGAGGACTAATGCAGGTCTACCGGTTTGGGCAATTACATTTGCGATAGTAAATGTTTTTCCTGTTCCAGTAGCACCCAAGAGAGTTTGAAATTTTTTTCCATTATTAAGACCTTTAACTAAATTTTTTATTGCGTTCGGTTGATCACCTTTAGGTTCATAGGGAGCCTTAAGCTTATAATTATTCACTTTTTTAATTAACTAAATAAGCCTCTATATTAAAGTATTTTTTCTTCAATTAAAGCTTTAGTAAGTGATTCTTTTAACCCTCTAACTTCAGCAACCATTGCAACCAAATTATCTAATTTATTAATAACTGATCCTACTCCCAAAGCCGAAGCACCACATGAAATAGCTAATGGAGCAGTAACTTGACTTAGGCCAGAAGCACTCATAATTGGATTTTCTATTGAATTCTTAACAAATTCTTTTTTGATTGCATATGTTGCTGCAAGAGTTGGAACTGCTTTCTCAAAAAAACCAGTAATTCCAACACTAAAGGGATTTGAACCTTTACCTCCTTCAGTTTGAATAATATCCGCACCCTCATGAACAAGTACCATTGCAAGATCAACTTGTTTATCAAGGGAAATATTATGGGGAACAGTTACAGATAAAGGGACATCGGGCAATAAATCCTTAGTTTTCTTTGTCAGCAGTAAAACGTCTTCTGGTGTAAAAATAATTCCTTTGTCATAAAAAGAATCAAAGTTACCAATCTCAACTAATTCTGCTCCAGCTTTGACTGCATCAACAAATAATTCTGGCTCCACCGAACTGACACACAATGGTAAATCAGTAATTCCTTTAATTGTCTCTACTAATTCGGGCTTACAAGCTAAGTCAATCATATCTGCACCCCCCAAAGAGGCTGCTTGTGATATCTTTTGTACAGAATTTTTATCATAATTACTTAATCCAGATATCACCTTAAGTAAAGATTTATTTTTGAGCTCTTTTTGAACTTTTTGTGGCAATTGATTAATGAGATTCATTAAATATATGTATTTATAATTTGATTGTGACATTGTTTTATTAAAAGGTTACTTTTTCTTCAAAATATTATTTAACTTAAACAATGTATAAAGAATCAAAAAATAATTGGACGAACTGGCATCATTTATTTCACAAGTTTATTTTAAACAATAAAGACTTTATTCCTAATAACATCCAATTGCTTATTTCCGTTTCAGGAGGTCAGGATTCAATGGCTTTATTAAATTTACTAGACGATATCAAAGAGCAACATGAGTGGATAATTAGTGTATGGCATGGAGATCACAAATGGCATGAAAAATCTAGTTTTTATGCAGATGAATTAAAAAAATTTTGTAAGAAAAAAAACATCACTTTCTATTTGGATTCTGCGAGATACGAAGAAGTAAATAATGAAGAAAAAGCAAGAAATTGGAGATATGAGAAATTATTTGAGACAGCACAAAAAATATCTAGTAAAAATAATAATAAGACAGAAGTGTATATTGCTACTGGGCATACGAGCACAGATAACACTGAAACATTTTTAATGCACTTAGCGCGAGGAAGTAATTTTAAAGGTCTAATGGGTGTTCCTAAAAAAAGGACTATAAAAAATAAATATTATCTTGTAAGGCCAATATTAATTTTTTCTAGAAAAGAAACATCATCAATATGTAATGATATGGATGTGCCATTTTGGGAAGATCCTACAAATTTAGACATAACACTTAAAAGAAATTTTATAAGAGCAAAGATAATTTATAACCTAGAAAAAATCTATCCCAGATGTTCAATAAGAATAAATAACTTTATGAATAGAATGAGTAATTTAAATCAAGAACGCTCTGATCTAGCAGACTTAGCTCTCTTAGCATGCACAAATGAGAACCTAATAAATCGTAAAATGATAAATGAGCTTTGTCAGGAAGCTAGATCAACTATATTAAACTTATTTTTAAAGAAAAACTTCCAAAAACAATTCAGTTCTAAAAATATTGATACGATTTCTGAAAAAATCTTTCATAAAAAAAATGGACAAGTAGACCTTCCAGATGGTTTCAAAATAGTTTGGAATGAAAATTATATTTTTATAAAAAACTAAGTTGTTAGAGCAGATCTTCTTCTTCTTGTTCTGCCAGTCATCGTATCATCTTTCTTTGCATCAACTTCCTCTGCTTGCTGTTTAGATTTATTCTGACTCTGCGAAAATTTATTTGATTGATTATTTTGATTTGACTTATTTTTCTTAAAATTATTATCGTCATTCACACGCGGCTTATATGCGGGAGTTCCACTTGGCGCTGGTTGAACCAAGCATAGAACCAACGGTTCTATTTGAAGTTCTCGCCTCATCCTTCTATTCAGACCTGATTCAATTTCTCTTTGGACTCCAATCCAATCAACTTCAAAATTCTTTGGTCCCGTTTGCCTTGATAATTGCTTCCAACGGTTTTCCAAAACCCACGATATCTCTTTTTCAGTCCATAAAGACATTTTCCTTGGATCTGCTGAAGTAACAACTCCTCTCAAGCTTACTCTTGGTGGAGCGACCATATTACCATCAGTACTAATTGGAGTAAGAACAGTGACAATTCCATCATCAGCTAACTGCTGTCTTTCTTTCAATGCTCTGGCATCAACCGTACCAGTCCGTGTATTATCTAACATCTCAATTCCTGCCTTAACCGGCTGTCCTTGAATCATTGAATTATGTCTTAGTTCAATAGTGTCACCATTATCAAGAACTAAAATATTATTTGGATTAACCCCCATAGATACTGCAGTTTTCCCATGCAATACTTGCATCCTATATTCACCATGTACTGGAACAAAAAACTGAGGCTTAATTAAAGCAAGCATCATTTTCTGATCTTCCCTATTTCCATGCCCTGAAACATGGATTCCATGTTCCTTTCCATAAATCACCTTTGCACCAAGATGAACTAGTTTATCTACGGTATGACATACAGAAATTGTATTGCCAGGAATTGGACTCGAGGAGAATATAACTGTATCAGTAGTTTTTAATTGCACATTTGGATGCTCACTTCTTGATATTCGGCTTAGAGCGGCCATAACTTCTCCTTGGCTTCCAGTCATTAATAAAAGTGTTTCCCTATCTGGCAAATCCCTAATAGTTCTTATTGGAAAAAATAAGTCATCTGGACAGCTAATGTACCCTAATTCTCTACATTTACCAACTACATTAAGCATTGAGCGTCCTAAAAGACCAATTTTCCTACCATGCTTCATTGCTAATTGAATAATCATTGCAACTCTATGAGTAGAGCTAGCAAAGGTTGTAATTAAAACTCTTCCTTCAGCCTCACCTATAACTCTATCTAAATTAGGAAATACAGAACTCTCAGATGGGACAAAGCCTTGAACTTCTGAATTAGTAGAGTCTGCAAGCATACAAAGCACACCTTTCTCACCGTAAAAAGCCATCCTTTCAACATCAGCATATTTACCATCTGGAGGTGAGTGATCAAATTTAAAATCACCAGTAAAAAAAACCACTCCTACAGGAGTCGTTATTGCTAAAGCAAAACTATCAGAAATAGAATGAGTATTTCTTACAAATTCTATTGAGAAATGTTGACCCAGCTTAACTACTTGTCTGGCTTCAATGGTTTGTATCTTTGTCCTATCAGCAACACCTGCCTCTTCTATCTTACCTTTAAGCATTGACATAGCTAACGGTGGACCATAAATAACTGGGATATTAAATTTTTTTAAATGATGAGAAATACCTCCTATATG
>CEUK01119289.1_pt1 | contig 12810 bp, 13 predicted proteins | sample 356451 | NCBI WGS metagenome assembly CEUK01 (sample SAMEA2622843, study PRJEB7988) | marine metagenome | isolation source: saline water (ENVO:00002010), including
ACGCCTAATCCTGGGCCTAGATGTCCACCACTTGTAGAAACTACTTGTAAGTGCCTTTCTCTAATTTGGCACGCAATTTCTTCAAGTTGTGATACCGTTAAGCCATGGAGCTGGTTAGGGTGAGTTAACTCACTTAAAAGCATTCTTAAAACTTATTTACATATAATCTAAAACGCGGAGGGCCAAAATGAGCGTTTTTTATAAAATAGATTATGTAATGTCTTATTCAAGCAATATTTAATGCTAAAAATAAAAAAATGAAAGAATTTCTAAAAAAGATACTACAAGCCAGAGTTTATGAGGTAGCAAAGGAAACACCTCTAGAAAAAGCTGCAATTCTTAGTAGAAGGTTTAATAACAACATCTTTTTAAAGAGAGAAGATTTGCAAAGCGTATTTTCATTCAAAATTAGGGGTGCATTTAACAAAATGAGAAATCTAAGCTCACAACAACTTTCAAAAGGTGTAATTACTTCGAGCGCTGGCAATCATGCCCAAGGAGTAGCTTTAAGTGCTTTGAAATTAAATTGTAAAGCTACAATCCTCATGCCAATAACAACACCTATGGTCAAAATTAATGCCGTAAAGGAACTTAAAGCTGAAGTAATACTATTTGGGGAAAATTACGATGAAACACACAAGGAAGCAATAAGACTTAGTCAAGAGAGAGATCTTAGTTTTATTCATCCTTTTGATGATGCAGACGTAATTGCTGGTCAAGGTACTATAGGTATCGAAATTATTAGTCAATTAGGATTTCCGCCAGATGCAATATACATAGCCGTTGGTGGGGGTGGCTTAATAGCAGGAATAGCAATGTACATAAAAAATCTTTGGCCTGAAACTCAAATCATAGGTGTAGAGCCACAAGATGCAAATGCCATGTCAAAATCGCTTAAGAACGATAAAATTATTGAACTAGATAATGTGGGGTTATTTGCAGATGGCGTTGCTGTTAAAAAAGTTGGAAAAATTACATTTGAAATAGCGAAAGAATATGTAGACAAAATGATTACCGTTAATACAGATGAGATTTGTGCCGCAATTAAGGATGTATTTGAAGATACAAGATCTATCCTCGAACCTGCTGGAGCCCTATCAATAGCAGGAATGAAAAAAGATATAATAAATTCAAAGATTTTAAATAATAATTTGGTTGCCATAGCTTGTGGAGCAAATATGAATTTTGAGAGACTTAGATTTGTCGCTGAAAGAGCAGAGCTAGGAGAATACAAAGAGGTAATGCTAGCTGTTGAAATCCCAGAGAGATCAGGAAGTTTAATTGATTTATGTAAACTACTTCGAAGAAGAAATTTAACTGAATTTAGTTATAGAATGTCAAATTCTAAAAATGCTCAAATATTTATTGGTTTAGAAGTAAATGATTTAAAAGATAAAGAAAATTTAATAAATGATTTTGAAAAATCAGAGTATAAATTTATTGATATTAGTAATGATGAATTATCAAAGAATCATCTTAGACATATGGTAGGAGGAAGACTTCCTTTAGAGTTAAATAAATCCTCCGAAGGAAAGCTCTTTGAACTTTTATACAGATTTGAGTTTCCTGAAAGACCAGGAGCCTTAATGCAGTTCTTAAAAAATATGAATCCAAATTGGAGCATAAGTGTATTCCACTATAGAAATCATGGAGCTGATGTAGGTAGAATTGTAATAGGAGTATTAATAGAAAAAGAGGAAATTAATGAATGGTTAAAATTTGTAGAAAAGTTAGGTTACAAATATTGGGATGAATCAACAAATGAAACATATAAATTATTTTTAGGTGCATCAATTTAGATATAACGTTATCTTGGTAAAGATTTAGGTTAGGGTTATCTCTAAAAAAGAAATCGCTAAAGAAAATATTGAGGAAATAGAATTATCTACAAAAATTGAAGCTGTCTTATATTTAAAAGGTAAGCCGGTCACAAAAAAAAATCTCTCTGAGATTACTTGCTCTGATATCAACAAAGTTGCAGCGGTAATAACATATCTAAAAAATAAATACGCTGAAAAAAATTCAGCTTTAGAAATAGTAGAAAACAACTCATCAATATCTTTAGAGTTAAAAAGGAATCTAAACTCATTTGTTGAAGATTTACTTCCTGCTGAATTAAACACAGCAGTTCTAAGAACACTTGCAGTTATTGCTATAAAGAAAAAATTATTACAATCAGACTTAATAATTCTGAGAGGATCAGGAGCATATGATCACATCAAAGAACTTTTAGAAAAAAATTTCATAATTAAAAGGAAGCAGAAAGATGGTAGGTCATACTGGCTTTCATTGTCTGAAAAGTTTTTCCAAACGTTTGCTGTAAGTAATGAATTCTTATCTAAATTAGGCGACTCAAAAAAGTAAATGTTAATATTAATCTATATTTTATAGAAAAATGATTTCAGAAATCTTTGCTGTTTTAGGTCAAACATTATCAATTTACTCTTTTATTTTGATAATTAGGATTTTATTAACTTGGTTCCCTGGTATTGATTGGAGTAATGGAATATTATCAGCATTATGCTCAATAACTGATCCTTACTTAAATATTTTCAGAGGTATCATCCCTCCAATTGGTGGTTTCGATATTTCTTCAATACTTGCTTTCTTACTCCTCAATGTTATTCAAAATCTTGTAACCAACTTACAATATGCAAGTTTGGGTTATAATTATTAGTTAACGCTCATCTCCTGAGCCTGATATATTTCCTTTTGAAGCTCTAGATTTTAATTTAACCAAATTAGACTCTGCTATATCATCTAAAGAAAAATTAAATTCAGTACATAAATTTGCGATGTACCATAAAACATCTCCAAGTTCTTTTTTGAGTGCTTTTTTCTCAAAATCATCAAATACTCCTTCTTTATCTCTAATAACTTTTTTGATTTTTTCTGCAACTTCGCCAGATTCTCCTACCAACCCCAATGTTGGGTAAATGTAATTAGATCCTAAATTGGGATAAATAGCAGTTTTTCTTGCAATTATCTGATAAGTATCAAATTCCATAGCTTAGATAAAGAGTTTTTATTATGATAAATTTATCTTAGTCACCAGTAAAATATATGTCGAATATTGATTTAAAGAGAAGAACCAAAATTGTTGCGACTATAGGACCAGCTACTCAATCAGAAGAAGTAATAACAGAACTAATAAAAGCTGGAGTAACCACTTTTAGGCTTAATTTTTCTCATGGAGATCATGAAGATCATGCTGATAGAATAAAAACTATTAGAAAGGTATCAAACCATCTCAATCTTGATATCGGAATACTTCAGGATTTACAAGGTCCAAAGATAAGACTCGGAAGATTTAAAGATGGGCCCGTAAAAGTAAAGAAAGGTGATAGTTTTTCATTAACACCAGAAGAAGTTGAATGTAATAACAAGATAGCTAATGTTACATACGAAAAATTACTTGATGAGGTAAGCGTGGGTAAAAGAATTTTGCTTGATGATGGAAGGGTTGAAATGAAAGTGGAACAAATTGATAGGGAGCGAAAATTACTAAAATGCGATGTCACAGTTGGAGGCGTTCTTTCAAATAATAAAGGTGTAAATTTCCCCGATGTACAACTATCAGTGAAAGCATTAACTGAAAAAGATAAAAAAGATCTTAAATTTGGTCTCCAAAACGGTGTTGATTGGATAGCTTTAAGTTTTGTCCGAAATCCGTCTGACCTCAATGAAATAAAAGATTTAATTAATGAATTTGGTTATTCAACTCCAGTTGTAGCTAAAATAGAAAAATTTGAGGCCATCGACCAGATTGATGCTGTTCTTCCTCTGTGTGATGGTGTTATGGTTGCTAGAGGAGATCTTGGGGTAGAGATGCCTCCAGAAGAAGTCCCACTTTTACAAAAAGAATTGATAAAAAAAGCAAATTCACTCGGTATTCCAATTATAACTGCTACTCAAATGTTAGATTCTATGGCTTCAAGTCCAAGACCAACTAGAGCTGAAGTTAGTGACGTTGCTAATGCAATTCTAGACGGAACAGATGCAGTTATGCTCTCAAATGAGACTGCAGTTGGAGATTTTCCTGTTGAGTCAGTTAAGACAATGGCAACAATCGCTAGACGAATTGAAAGGGACTACCCTCAAAAAGCGATTGAGAGTCATCTTCCTAGTACAATTCCTAATGCAATAAGTGCCGCAGTTAGTAGTATTGCTAGACAACTTGATGCTGCGGCGATTATACCGCTAACAAAATCTGGAGCAACGGCTCATAATGTTAGTAAATTCAGACCCCCAACTCCTATCCTCGCCACTACTAGTGAGAAATCTGTTGCTAGGAGATTGCAGCTAGCATGGGGTGTTACTCCATTATTAATTGAATCTCAAGAAAGAACTTCAAAAACATTTAGTATTGCTATGCAGAGAGCTCAAGAAATGGGAATTCTAAATCAGGGTGATCTCGTGGTTCAGACAGCTGGAACACTCACAGGTATAAGCGGTTCAACAGACTTAATAAAGGTTGGATTGGTCAGAAAAGTTATTGCGCGAGGAATTTCTATTGGTGAAAATGGTGTCACAGGTAAAGCTAGAGTAATAGAAAATGAACTTGATATTTCATTAATTTCTCCAGGAGAAATTATAATAGTTAAAGATAATTTACTTGATTCATTGCCTTTTTCAAAAGAAATAGCTGGAATTATCACTAACCAATCATTAGAAGAATGTTTAAAAACCTTCAACAAATTAAAAATAAATATATCTACGATTTGCAACTTGAAAAATATTGATGAAAATATCAAGGATGGAGATTTGATAACTCTCCAATTGAATGAAGGCGTGATTTATAAAGGTCAAATAGAAGAATTAGACGAATCAATTGATAAATATAAATATGTCTAGAAATATTTCACTAAATGAAGCCTTCAAAATGGCGGCGAAGACACTTGTATCTAATAAACTAAGAAGTTCATTAACAATGCTTGGAATAATTATTGGAAATGCATCTGTAATTACTCTGGTGGGTTTAGGTCGAGGAGCTCAAACATTAGCTAAAAATCAACTTAGTAATTTAGGGGCAAATGTTCTTTTTATTGTTCCTGGGAATAATGATACAAGGAGAAGAGGAATTGCATTCCCAAAAAATTTAGTTCTTGAAGATGCAATCGCTATTAAAGAGCAAGTACCTAGCGTTAAAGAAGTAGCTCCTCAGATTTCCGCTAATGAAATTGTTCAATCTAACTCTAAAAGTTTAAGTATCTCAATAGCAGGAATTACACCAGAATTTCTTAACGTAAGAAGTTTTGAAATAGACAAAGGAAGATTTATCAATCAAAGCGATGTTAATGGAGCCAAAAGTGTTGTAGTGATAGGCCCAGATCTTCAGACGGAATTCTTTAAAAATGCTTCCCCTCTAGGTGAAAAGATCAGAATAAAAGATAATTCTTATGAAATTGTGGGAATATTAAAACCTAAAGGAGCTGTATTTGGGAATAATCAAGATAAAAATGCTTATATACCTATTTCAACAATGGTAAACAGAATAACAGGGAAAGATCCTACCTTTGGAATTAGCTTAAGTTTTATAAGCGTAGAAGCATTAAATAAAAATAAAACTAGTGCCGCAAAATTTCAAATTACAAATTTACTTAGACAAAGGCATAAAATTCTAAGAGACGATGATTTTGCAGTTAGGTCTCAGGAAGATGCATTGACTATCGTAACAAATATTACGAGTGGACTAACATTTCTTTTAGCAGGTATAGGTGCTGTGTCTCTATTGGTAGGTGGAATTGGAATAATGAACATAATGCTTGTTTCCGTAAGTGAAAGAACTGAAGAAATTGGATTAAGAAAAGCAATAGGAGCTAAGCAATCTGATGTACTCATTCAATTTCTATTTGAAGCATTAATTCTTTCTACTATTGGAGGCTTATTAGGAACATTAACGGGATTATCCGGTGTTTATATTGTCGGGATAATTACTCCTTTGCCTGCATCTGTAGGAATTGCTACCACAATATCAACAATGATCATTTCTGGTTCCATCGGTTTAATATTTGGAGTTTTACCAGCCAAAAGAGCTTCTAAATTAGATCCAATAGTAGCTTTGAGAAGCTTGTGAGATACAAATAATTATGCTCAATTATAGAACAATTCTTGAGTTCATTATTTCTATAGAGTGTATGATAATTTCAAGTATGATTCCAATATATATAGCGATTCCAACTAATAAAAATCTACTATCTTTAATAGCTTTGCCTGTTAATTGGCAAATTCCAATAATTTTATATCTCTCTATAGTATTTTCAGAAAAAATAGTTACTAGATCTTTTTTAATATATATAATTTTAGGCTTATTTGTTCTTCCAATATTTTATGATGGTGGATCCTTAGGATATTTATTAACACCAAATTTTGGTTATCTTCTTGGAATATTCCCATTAATAAAAATAATTAATAAAGTAAATAAATATAAAAAAGTTTCTATATTTAAATTATTAAAAATTGGATTAATAGCATTATTATCAATGCATTTAGTGGGGATTATATACAACATTTTTCAACTTATGCTTTTCGGTAAAATAGAATTATTATCGTATTATGTTGCAAAATTTAGCTTAAGTAAATTACCATTCCATATTTTTATGCTAATTCCAATTTATTTTCTCAAAAGATATAAATTATCTTATAAAGATTAATGAACAAATATATCAAAGTTAAATTTCGATTATTATTTATAATATTGTTAATCATTTCAATTGATCAAATAAGTAAATATTGGATCAAGAAGAATCTTATATATATCATTAATAAGAATATCATATTTTTTTCTTTTAATTATGTACAAAATAATGGGGCCGCATTTAATATACTTAGTGGGAATAGATTCATTCTTTCATCAATAAGTTTAATATCATCTATAATCTTAATTTATATTATTTTTATTAAAGATCATATAAAAATCAAAACTAACTTATCTTTATCATTTATTTTAGCTGGTAGTATTGGTAATGGAATTGATAGATTTTTTAGAGGATTTGTTATTGATTTTATTGACTTAAATTTTATAGATTTTCCAATTTTTAATATTGCAGATATTTCAATTAATATAGGTTTTATTATATTATTAATTAATTATCTAAAATCCAAGGAGTAATAGTATGTATTACTTTTTAAAGAAATATTATTACATAATTATATATTTAATAATAATATTTTTTATAATAAATTTTATAAAAAATATTTTAAATATTTATTCATTATCAATAATAATATTGTTAATAATCCTACTTTATAAAAAAAATAAAAGATTATTTAAAAGAATTATATATAAAACAATTTATAATAATAAATCTATTAAAATAAATAGTAAATTTATAGCTGCAAAAAAAAGTCTTAAAAACATCTCAGAGGTAAATAATCTTATTATTGATAGGGTTAATTCAGAAGTTATTTACTATGAAAAATTAAAAATCGAAAAAAGATTAAAATATTCAGACTATAACGTTATCTTATTTGGGGCAGGATCTTGTGGTAAAACATCTCTTGCAAGTGCAATCTTAAAAAATATAGTTGGCGATATTTCACCAACTATGGGTACCACTAAAGAAATTACTTTTTATAAGATAAATATCCCTTTTCTAAAAAGAAAAATGAATATTATAGATACACCAGGTTTATTCGAGGCCTCACTTGAAGGAGAAATAAATGAAAAATATACTATTAAAAAAGCAGCTAAATCCGATTTAATAATTTTTGTTGTTGATCAAGATCTAAATAAATATGAACTTTATCTGCTTAAAGAATTATCAAAGATTGGTAAATCCATAATAATTGCATTAAATAAATGCGATCTTAGAACATCTCATCAAAATAGTATTATAAAAAATAATATATATGAATTGACCAAAAGATTTTCAACAAAATTTAAAATAATTGAAACAATTTCAGCGCCTCAAACTATTTCAAGAAATAATCAGAAGAATCAAAGAGGAGAAATAGAGGTTGATGACTTGTTTAATGAAATTATTAATATTCTGGATAAAGAGGGTGAAGAATTAATTGCTGATAATATCCTTTTTCAATGTAATAAGTTAGGTTACTTGAGCAAAAATATAATTAATGAACAGAGAAGCAATCTATCAAAAAACATAATAAATAAATATACCTGGGTCACGAGCGGCGTAATTCTACTCACTCCCATACCTGCAATTGACTTACTAGCAACTAGTGCTGTAAACATTCAAATGATTATTGAAATTTCAAAAATATACGGAACAAAATTGACAAAAGATAGCGCTACTGAACTTTCAAAATCAATTTTGGGCGTTATAGCAACTCTGGGAATAGTTAGAGGAGGAATGAATTTAATAACTAATTTATTATCTACAAATTTCACTACAGCTTTTATATCAAAATCTGCACAATCAATTACTGGGGGATGGATTATTAGAATTGTTGGATTATCCTTAATAAAATATTTTGAGAATAATGAAAATTGGGGTGATGGTGGTATTCAGGAAGTTATACAAGAACTATATAATTTAAATAAAAGAGAGGAGATATTAAATAATTTTTTAAATGAAGCGCTCAACAAAATTAAGAATAAAAATAATCAATCCTTAAGAAAAGAACTACCTCCATATTTGCAGGATGACTAGTTAAATAATCATTTAAAAATGATCGGAAATCAAATATTGTAATCAGAAAAAGATAAATAACACATATAAAAATCGATAATATACCAGTAATTAAAGCTAGAAGTTTTGGCCTACTCATAAAACTTGTTGATTTAAAAAATCAATTAATTTAATGATATGAGTCTTTTCTGTATTTAGATTACCTAGCACAACTCTTAAGAAATATCTTCCATGATAAAAGGGCCTTGATATCATGAAATTATTTTTTAGTAAGAGTTTTTTTGTTTGCAAAGTCCAACTATCAGATTGTTCTTTTGATAGATTTTTAGGTATAAAAGATACTATATGTAAAGGACCAGAGATAATATCAAATTTACTTTTATCCAATTTCTCTGCAAATAATGACTTTTTTAAAATTGATTGATCCAAAATTTCATTAATACCTTTAGATCCAAGAACTCTTAATCCAAGCCAAAGTTTAATTATTTCTGCTGGCCTTGAACCTTGAACACCAAGTTCTCCTCGGTTTAGAACACCATCAGAAGTATCAACATATGGCAGTCCTGTTTGGAATGTATCTCTTAGATTCTCAATATCATTTACTAGCAATAAAGAAGAAGTCTTTGTAATTCCTAAAATTTTTTGAGGATTAATGGTTAAAGAATTTGCGTTTTTTAAGGCTTTATTATCTATAATTTTATTCTTCCCTAATGTAAAAATCCCGCCAATAGAACCATCAATATGTAACCAAATATTTTTACTTCTGCAAAATGAAGAAATTTCATTAATAGGATCAATAGCCCCTCTTATAGTTGTTCCGAAGGTGGCAACAACTGCAAATACTTTATTACTTGAATTTTGAATTTTTTTAAATTCTTCAATAAGAGATAAAACTTTCATTCTTCCATAATTATCTGTTTCAATTACAGATATATTTTCATGCTTAAGACCTAAAATTGTTGCACATTTTTTAAAAGATACATGTGCATCTTCGCTAATTATGAATGAAGCATTTTGATCAGAAGCAAAACCTGAATTGAATCTGGCAGTTACCAGTGCATTTAGATTGTTAAGAGTTCCACCACTGGCAGCAATACCTCCAGAATTTTGCGTAAATCCAACTTTCGTAGCAAACCATTTACATATTCGTTCCTCTAGAAGGGAAATACTTGGTGAGAGTTCTTCAGCAAGTAAATTATTGTTAAGTGCACCTGCAATGAGGTCGCCAACGATAGAGATGCTTAATGGGGGAGGGTCTAAATGTGCAAGTGAGCCTGGGTGCGCAGGATTAAAGGAAGAGTAAATTAATGAATTTATATCATCAAATAATTTATTTAACTCACAACCATTTTCTTCAGGTAAAGATGGCTCAAAGATTTTCTCTCTTGGCAATGGACCTATATCTTCTGAACCTGAATACCAATTACAAAGTAATTGAGAAGTTTTATTCAAAAGAAATAAGAGTTCAGAATTATCCCCAGTTGTAGGAAAATATTTATTTATCTGTTTATTGAAATCTTCAATCATACTTTTGAATTTATATCAAATGAGTTTTAAGATTGTTGTATGAAAAATTTTGAAAAAAATAAAAGTGACACAATTTCTAAATCTAGACATAACTATTTAGAATATAGTAAATGGATGAAAATTGTGTTGAGGAGGGCTAGAGATGTTGGAGAAAAAGAACTTCCAATCTCAGCAATTATTTTAGATGATAAAGGGAGATGCATAGGTAGAGGTAGTAATAAACGAGAACTAAATAAAGATCCTTTAGGACATGCTGAGTTGATTGCACTTAGGCAAGCTGCTTGGATAAAAAATGATTGGAGATTTAATGAATGTTTAATAATAGTAAACTTAGAACCTTGTCAGATGTGTGCAGGAGCTCTTATTCAGGCGAGAATGGGAAAGGTTATATTCTCAGCATCAGATAAGAAAAGAGGAGGATTTGGGGGAAGTATAGATTTATCAAAACATAAAAGCGCTCATCATAAAATGGAAATAATTAAAGGTATTTATGAATTAGAATCAAAAGAACTATTACAAATGTGGTTTAGAAGGTTGCGGAGCGAAAAACGGTAAATTTCTTCAATTCAGTATCAAATAAATTTAATAGTCTATCAACATTATATTCAGTGGAGTTATATCCCATAAGTCCTATTCTCCATATCTTGTTAGATAAAGAACCTAATCCATTTCCAATTTCAATACCAAAATTTTTCAAAAGATGATTTCTAAAAGAGTCTCCATCAACATCTTCTGGTATTTTTACTGTGGTAAGAGTTGGTAATCGAAACTCCTCTGAAACATGAAGTTCTAATCCCAATTCTACTAATCCATTACATAAGTTTTTCGCATTAACTTTATGCCTCATCCATATATTTTCTAATCCTTCTTCTGCTATCAATCTAAGACCTTCTCGAATTGCATAATTCATATTTACTGGCGCTGTATGGTGATATACACGAGCAGAACCCCAGTAATTATTGAGGAGTGACAAATCCAAATACCAATTTGGCACCTTACTTTTTCTAATACTTAATTTTTCTTCTGCTCTGTGATTCATTGTAAATGGGCTTAAACCAGGAGGACAACTTAAACCTTTCTGACTGCAACTATATGCAAGATCTATTTGCCAATCATCAATAAACAAATCTATAGCTCCCAATGAAGTAACAGCATCTACTAGGAATAGACAATTATTTTTTCTGCAAATATTTCCTATGCCCTGCAAAGGTTGAAGAACGCCTGTTGATGTTTCAGCATGGACTATTGCAAAAATTGAAGGTCTATATTTTTCAATCGCATACTCTATTTCATCCAGAGAAAATGCTTCTCCCCATTCCTTTTCTATTACTTTGACATTAGCTCTATATCTAGAAGACATATCAACTAACCTGTTACCAAAATATCCTTTTTTTGCTATCAAGATCGTCTCTCCCTCCTCTATGAAATTCGCGATTGAAGCTTCCATAGCAGCGCTACCTGTTCCGCTCATAGGTAATGTTATCCGATTATTACATTGCCATGTATACCTTAATAATTTTTGTACATCTAACATTAATTCAAGATATGCTTCATCCAAATGTCCTATAGGATTTAAGGATAAGGCTTTTAACACCTCTGGATGAGCATTAGATGGCCCGGGACCTAGTAATAATCTTGAGGGAACGTAAGTTTTTGAAAAATTCGAAAGATTCTCTTCATTTAAAGAGGAAACTAGCTTTGATTCTGTCAAAACTCTTTATAAAAAGTATTACTTTAAAACTAAACCAATTAGGGCACTTAAGCGATATTTTTTACAAGAAATTCATCCAATTTAAATATTTTTTAAAAAAATGATGAGCCTAATAACTTGAAATACTAAAAGAAGGATGCAAGTGTTCAAAAAAGTGACGGTTGATACAAAATTTGACACATCAACTTATTAGCTTCTTTAATAGGTACAAAAAAATTTAATGGCGAAATCTTCACAGGATGTTCTTAGTCAAATTAAAGATGAAGGTATTGATCTCATCGATTTAAAATTTACTGATATTCATGGAAAGTGGCAGCATCTGACAGTTACATCAGACATGATTGAAGAAGACTCTTTTAGAGAGGGACTTGCTTTCGATGGATCTTCAATTCGTGGTTGGAAAGCTATTAATGCTTCAGACATGTCAATGGTTCCTGATCCATCTACTGCTTGGATAGATCCTTTCTATAAACATAAGACTTTAAGCATGATTTGTTCAATTCAAGAACCTCGTAGTGGAGATCCATACGATAGATGTCCTAGATCATTAGCCAAAAAAGCTTTATCTTATCTTGACTCTACAGGAATTGCTGATTCGGCTTTTTTCGGTCCTGAACCTGAATTCTTCCTTTTTGATGATGTAAGGTATGACTCAAAAGAGGGAAGTTGCTTTTATAGTGTTGATACAAATGAAGCGCCATGGAATACCGGCAGAGAAGAAGAAGGGGGGAATTTAGGATACAAAATTCAATATAAAGAGGGATATTTTCCAGTTTCTCCTAACGATACGGCCCAAGACATTAGGTCTGAAATGTTATTGCTAATGGGGGAATTAGGAATTCCAATTGAAAAACATCATCATGAAGTTGCTGGAGCCGGTCAGCATGAATTGGGAATGAAGTTTTCTTCTTTGATAAATGCTGCTGATAACGTTATGACTTACAAATATGTAGTAAGAAATGTTGCTAAGAAATATGG
>CEUK01026863.1_pt1 | contig 12789 bp, 8 predicted proteins | sample 356451 | NCBI WGS metagenome assembly CEUK01 (sample SAMEA2622843, study PRJEB7988) | marine metagenome | isolation source: saline water (ENVO:00002010), including
AGCTAGATTGGCTGAAGAAGCAGCGAGAATAAAAGCTGAAGAGGAGGCGAAAATCGCCGAACAGGAAGCAAAGCGAATTGAAGAAGAGGCAAGAATACAGGCTGAAAAAGACAGATTAAGGCTTGAAGAGGAAGCAAAACTTGCCGAAGTTAACGCAGCACATCAGAAAATGGTAGACAAAGCAATTCGATTGACTGAAGAACAGAAATCGCAAGAAGAAGCAAGGATTGCTGAGGAAATTGAAGCAGCCAGAATCGCTGCCGAGAACCAGCGTCTTAGAGAAGAGGCTGAAGCAAAGAGAATTGCAGAGGATGAGGCGATGCGTATCGAAGAAGAAACTAGGCTTGCAGCTGAGGAGGCAGCCAGAAAACTTGCTGAAGAAGAGGCAAGAAGAGCTGCCGAGGAGGCGGCAAACACCAAGCAAATACCCGATTTACCACCAAGCGATGATTGATTACATTCCGAATGAAGACGGATCGATATCCATATCTCCATCTTTCATCATTTTACGCATTTGCTTATTCAATTTCCTGTTACCACCCATACCTTTCATCATTTTCCTTGAGCGGTTCCACTGACCAATGAGTTCTCTAACATCCTTCTCTCGAACGCCAGAGCCGCGAGCTATTCGCTTTATCCGGTCTGCTTTTATTTTCGCTGGTTCATTCTTTTCCCATGCCGTCATGCTATCCATTATTGTCCTGTAACGATCTAAATTGGCTTGCATAGCATGCTTTTGTGACTTTGACATACCTCCTAGGCCGCCCAGCATATTACCCGGTAGAAACGACATTAATTTATCGATAGTTCCGACCTTTGACATCATCTCCATCTGTTTGTACATGTCATTCAAAGTAAATCTACCACTCATCATCCTTTGAGTAAGACGCATGGCCTCTTCTTCATCAAGATCCTCAGGGGCCAAATCTATCAGGCCTTGAATATCGCCCATACCAAGTAGCCTTGAAATGAATCTGTCAGATTCAAATTTTTCTAAATCAGCTATCTTTTCACCTACACCAATGTGAACTATTGGTGCACCAGTAGCCGCAACTGCAGATAGTGCTCCACCACCTCTAGCAGTACCGTCTAACTTAGTGACAACTATACCAGTAACCCCAGCCAATTGATGAAATGATGCCGCAACAGGTCCGGCTGCTTGTCCAACCTGAGCATCGATGACTAGCCATCTCTCTGTTGCTCTTGTTAGGGATGCAATATTCTCTAATTCTTCTACCAACTCTTGGTCTAATTGATGCCGTCCAGCTGTGTCAACAATTACTAAGTCAGCAGCAGAACATTCTGCTAATCCATTTCTTACAATTTGTGCAGCATCCTTGTTATCAGGTTCTCCATAAACATGTATTGTGGTATCTTCTAGCAACTGGGAAAGTTGTGCATAAGCGCCTGGTCGGTGAACGTCAGCTTCGATTACTGCAACACGTAAACCGTGCTTTTTGCGATACCACTCGGCAAGTTTGGCAGTAGTGGTGGTTTTTCCTTGACCATATAGACCAACTAGAAGTAAGGTCGAGCCCCTAGGTTGGAATTGATGTGCGGGGCCTAGAATTCTGACCAATTCTGTGTAGAGTATATTCATTGCATGTGTTTGAAGTGTTAAGCCTGGTCTGGGCTCTTCTTCCTTTAGCCGAGTTTCCAACCGTTCGACAATTTCTTTTGTTTGGCGCACGTTAAAGTCCGCTTCTTGCAAGGCTCGGCGTAAACTCCGGGTCATTTCCCGGAGTTCGTCTTCATCGAGTTTACGACGATTCTTGAGAAATCCGAGGGAGCGAAAGATTCCCCTAGATAGACCTTCGAGTGCCATGACATCCCGTCCATGTTTCCCTCTTTGAACTCATCCCTTGGTCAATGGGATATTCAATCTTAGAACATCGCCTTCTAATTTTGCACCAACTTGGCTGGCTTTAACCGGCACGCTTGTTGGGATTGCTCGTTCTCTGCCATTTAAACCGACAAATAATATTCCATCATCGCTCCTAAGCGATAGCTCTTCACGTTTTATACCGGGAAAATGCAAAAAAATTACCTCATTATCATCTTCCATTTGTTGATACATCCCCCTGTGTATGCTGTGTTTCACCAATTTACCAACATTGTGCGGCCCTAAATCATCTGGTAATCTCTCGGCAGAGCCGTATAACTTTTCTGCAACCAATCTTAAATTGTCAATGCCAACTACTTCCTGCTCTAGCAACTCCATTGAACATATTTCAACTGAGCCTAAACTTTCTTCTAACTCTGCAATTCGCAATAATTCTGCTTCTCTCCGATTTTTCAAAAACGGGTGTTCAAACTCTGGAGTCACTCTGTTAACTATGCAAGATGAAACTGGTAATTTATACTCAATCAAAGAGTTATACGCTCTTACGGTCTCGTTGACACCCATTTTTTCTGGTATGGTAACTAGCGTAAAAGAGGTCAATTGAGGATCACTTAGGACCCTTCTAACGTGTAACACGCGATTTCTGAATCGTTCAAGTTCTTGTTTCATTTCTTCACTTTCTTTACGTCCAAATAACATCGAGCGGATACCACCTGACACTCTCATTAACTTAATCAAACGACCTGACCATGACTCAATTATTTCTGGCAAGGATAAAAATCTCAGTGTATGACCTGTCGGAGCGGTATCAAAAACAATAACGTCCCAGTTTGGGTCTTCAACGTGTTTGAGAAGTTCATCAAACGCTAATGCCTCATCCAGACCTGGCAGTATCATATCAGAGGTTTTGACATCAGATTTAATTTCATTAAATTCTTCTTTAGCCGATGGATCTAACATCATACCGAGTCCACCAAGTCCGCCTAATCCACCTCCTGAATTCATACCATCAACCATATTTCCCAGTTTTGGTAAAAGGGTTGACAACTTTGACTCTGGGTCCATTTCTAATCCGTACAATCCTTCTACACCATTAATCTGGGTTGGCTCTGTGCCAATCTCGACACCGAGCGAGTCTGATGTTGAGTGGGCTGGATCGCTGGAAACAAGTAGTACTCTTAGACCACAATCTGCTAAGTGTATAGCGGTCGCCGTTGATGTAGTAGTCTTACCCACACCACCCTTACCACCGAACAAAAGCAATCTTGCCATGTACACCGCCCGTAGTTGGAAGTCTTTGAATTCAACGGATTATGGCTAAATCCTGCATTGACTTGATGAACTAATACACTTGCGCAGGAATAATGGCTTCAGATTTGTTGTTATTCCAAATCTCTAGTGTCTCCGCTTTGATTGGCATGACATTGGGGTGGCGAGGAGTGATGACTAGATATTCAGGTTTCTATGATTTACCCACTGCATGGAGCAACATATTTTGGGGAATATTGCTCGGCGGAATATATGGCTCAATGGTATATACTGAAATCATAATTCCCACTATAGAATTTGAAGCCACAGGTGGCGGAGAAATTGCTAATCCTATCAATTTGATATTGCTGTGTTTAATCGCATCGATAGTCAGCCATTTCATCCTCAGAAGAAAGAGGGTACGTTCTGGCAGCTCGCAGACTACTAGTGGATGGGCACTAGGTCTTGCAATAGGTGGAATGTTCGGGATGGTGGTAATTTATGCGGTGCTTAGATTATCCGAGTTTAATCCGCAACTTGTCTTAACCGTGACACTATTGAGTATACTTGCCCCAAGATGTGAAGCAATTATTTCCTCTTATCAGGGGCAAATGATGTTAATGGGTAGAAAATGGGGAGCAATCCTCAGAGCGACTATGTGGAGGTGTGCTTATGTCGTCATGTTTGCCTATGTCCTTTCAGCTCCAGTTGGATGGATATTCATACTTCCAGTGATGTTGATTGCTAATCGGTCTTCAGAAAATTGGATTTGGAATTCAATCCCAAAAGAGGGAAAAAAGCAGCTTCGAAAAATATGGGCCAGACAAGCAAGAGAACGTAAAATGGCTACTGTCCTTGGGGAAGTCACAAGCACATCCAGCATAAAGGAAAGTGAATAAGTACTTACATAAGACACATGATTTGATTTCGTCGAATCATGTAACAACTTAAGAAATAAACACTTTGGAGGATATCCGCAGGTAAGCGTTATACAATGTCGTCAAAGCCGAGTGTCATGGGTAATTGTCCCTATTGCAGGAGTGTCACTCTTCCTGGTGACACAATTTGCTACACCTGCGGGAGGGTTTTGGCAAATATCAAATCAAAACAATTCGCTGCTGAACAGCAATTCAATCAAGGCTCAATCGAAAGTACGTATATGAAAACGAAAAAGCCAACCAAATCTGGTGTCGTTCAAACTCACACTGGAAGACGTAAAAATATTCTAAAACGCCGAAAAAACCGATTTCGAAGCGTCGTTATGCTCGGTCTAGTGGCCTTCATCATGTTGTCACCACAAGCAAGGGAAATAGTATTCAACAAATGGGCAGGCATTAGTGAATATATTCAACTAGCAGCCGCACCTTATCACCTCTACCCTATCGAGACTACCTACACTGTGGGTAAGACAATCGACGTAGTGAATCCAGCTGACAATACAGCAGCATATTTGAGTGAGAATCTCGCGATACCAAGAGATGTTTCTACTTTAAACGGAGAATCAACGATGTTTGAGTTTACCGATGGTAGCGAGCCATTAATGACTCAATCAATCCAAGTGATAAACCGAATTGAATTAATTTTGAACGGGTTTTCTTATGACATACCAATTCTTGGAGAGCCTGCAAGAATGTCGAACGATAAAATAGTAACATCGGACGGTCACGAAATTTGGTGGCCGGGAGTTGGTATCGGTGAAGATATGTGCACAGTTGATATATGCGTGAAAATTAAGCTCAATCTAGATCCTGGTGAAACTGCATCGTTTACCTATGCTGTGTCCCTAACTAGTACCTCCTACTCATGGTGGTCATCCTCCCGAGTCGATTCGCGTGTTGCTGGCAGTTCAAATGGCATAAATGTCGACAGAAGCGGCGATTTTTCGGACATCGTTGACCGTGGTAGCGGCACAAAAGCAGCCCAATTTACCACCTCAACATGGTACAACAAAAATCGAATTGATTACGCAATTAACAGTCAAGATGCGATCGTTACATCAACTGCTCAAACAATTTCCGCATCTCTTCCCGAAGGGCGTTCCACAAACGCATACGCTTTTGCGAGGGCTACATTTGACTATCTACATGCCAATATTCTGTATGATAAAAACGCCCCAGTAGCTTCCCGAAGTGGTCCGGCCTGTTTAGCTGCAGGTGTTGGAGATTGTGACGATCAAACAAATGCATTTTTCTCAATTCTCCGGACCAAAATGATTCCCGGTTGGTATGTATTTGGTGCACTTACAGATTCCACTTACACTTATTGGGAAGCACACGCTTGGGGATATATATTGCTGCCAATGAGTGACGAATGGTGCGCTGAACGGAGCATTGTATTAGATGACTGTTTTGTTGAGGGTTCCGTTGATGTGGTGAATAACAAATGGCTACTACACACCCCTACTGCTTACATAGATTGGATAGAAGAGGCTGATGCAACTGGGAATCTAATAAGTAATTATTACTCACCTGGAAGTTCCACTAACGGTGTTGAAAGGACAAGGTCATTCTCAACTCTTGAAGTTCCAGATACGACAGGTGGGACTTATCAGATAAAGAAACTAGCCGAAAATTTGAGGTGATATTTTGCGAATAATCATTGGTGGAGCAGGTAGAGTTGGCACAGAATTAGCGAGAGCCTTACGGGCTGAAGAAATGGATGTTGTATTAGTTGATTCTGACTCAAGAGCAGTAAAAAATGCTCAAAATTTAGATGTTTTAGTAATACACGGTGATTTGACCACTAGGGAGAAATTAAATGAAGCAGGGATTGGTGAAGCGGAAGTATTTGTTGCCGCAACTAACTCAGATGAAAGGAATCTTTTAGCCTGTGCTCTCGCTGAACACGCACATTACCAATATGCTGGCTCCAAAGCCAAACCGTTGTTATCAATTTCACGCGTAAGGAATCTAAATTACCTCGACGAACAAAGGCAGGGGCACCTAACAAATTGGGCCAAAGTCAACCACGTCGTTAACCCACTAGATAGTGCTATCAAGAGACTTCACACTGGTTTACGCTCTTCATCTATTGAAGAGGTAATACCGTTTGGTCATGATTCTTACATTATCGAATTTAATGTAACTAAGAACGCAAATGGAATTGTTTTCAATAACCTTAGAGACGCAAACGCCTCAGTTGACGGAGATTTACCACTGATTGTCGGTGTTAAACGAGCTGGTGAAAAGAGTGTGGTACCAGATGGAGATTTTGTATTAATGCCAAATGATACTATCGCAGTTGCAACTAATGGTTTGTCTAGTTTTAATCGAATTCTAAATATCTTTGGTCATGAAGCTACCGATTTCCCAATCTCTCCTAAAGTTGCCATAATTGGAGCCAATCAAATTGGTCAGATGATCGCCGAAAATTGGCTAATGAACGGAGCAAAGGTTACAGTAATAGAAAGGGACCTTCAACTAGCCAATGAATTTTCAGCAACTGACATAGGTTCAAATCCAAATCTCGAAGTAATCCACGGTGACCATCTCGACCGGGACATTTTGACAGAAGTTGGTATACCGGAGCATCACATAGCGATTGCTGCTCTAGAATCAGATCACGATAGTATTGCTGCTGCGTTACTTGCTAGTGACATGGGTGTAAATAGAACCGGATTACTGTTATACGATGCAGATTTAGTAAAAGTAACTCAACGAATGGGCATTACATTTGCGGTTGATAGAAAGCGTGTTGCGGTTGACAACATATTGGCGCACATTCATACTAAGGCCGCCGGAGCATATGCTGTTTTATCCAACGTCCCTAACATTGTAGGGATAAGTATGAGAGTTGCTTCCGCTCATAAATTCTCGAACATGCGGATTGCAGACGCTGGATTTAGTGAGTGGATGCGAATTGCTTTCATACAGCGAAGAACTGTTGACGGTGTTTGGGAAAATTTGCGGCCAGCTCCAGAAAAATTATTGCTTCCTGAAGATAATCTAATCATTTTCACCAGCCCAGATAGGGTTGCTGAACTTGAACGAAAATTCAAGGTGTAACTATGCGATTTGACGTTCTTGGCCTAATCCTTGGTTGGACCTTAATTGCGATAAGCATCCCGTTATTTTTATGCAGTCTGATTACCATTTGGTTAGATGATTTCGAAATGGCTATGAGAGCGTTTTTAATACCAATAATTTTGTCTCCAACTATTGGTTGGTTGATGTTAAAATTTGGTACTAGAAGCGATACACCAGAACGACTCAGAGATAGAGAAGCTTTTGCTGCGGTCGCTCTGATCTATCCAATCGTTGTGTTTATTGGATTATTCCCTTATTGGCTTGGAGGCGTATTCGTTGGACCTTTTACCGTCGATGCTAGTTTACTAGACATTGCTAGGGGTGCCGTCAACTCATGGTTCGAATCGATGTCTGGGTTTACAACTACAGGAGCCACAGTAATCTCGCACAACATGAGTCCTAATTGTATACCTGATACAACTGTGGATTGTATAAATTCTCAACCTCGTGGTATTTTGCTGTGGCGCTCAATAACACAGTGGCTGGGTGGCATGGGTATTATCATGCTTGGAATGATGTTGTTATCAAGAGTAATGGGTGGTGGAATGGCGCTTGCAAGGGCCGAGTTGACTGGACCTTCATTATCTCGGCTACGACCTAAATTGAAGGAAACCGCATTTGCTCTTTGGGTTATCTACATCTGTCTGACAGTTGTTGAGATGATTTTGTTACATTTTGTTGGGGAAATGTCTCTTTTTGACTCAATTAATCACGGTTTTACGACAATGGCAACTGGTGGTTTCTCAACCAGGGATGCAAGTATAGGTTATTATGACTCATTGAAGGTAGAAATTATAATCATTATTTTTATGTTCATCGGTGGCATTAATTTTACCCTGATTTGGTTCTTGATAGCAAGAGAGTTCATCAAAGCATTTGCCGATGAGGAATTCAAGACCTATCTTGTTTACATTTTTACTGCGGTTCTATTTATGATGATTGCTTTGGTTTCAACCAACATTTCACTCGGCGATTCATTACGGCACAGTCTATTCCAATCAATATCAATTGGAACATCGACTGGTTATACTACACAAGATTACATGACATGGCCTGTTTTGACACAATTCGTATTGATGATTTTAATGATTGTCGGTGCGTGTGCTGGCTCAACTAGTGGCGGATTAAAATTGATGAGAATTATATTGGCGTTCAAAGTAGCCATGAGAGAATTAGTTAGAATTGCTCAACCACGTAAGATAAAACAGATTCGTATGAATGGCGAGGTAGTTGAAGCGCAACAAATCGACAAGATTGTTGGAATGTTGTTCGTCTGGATTGGCTTATTTGGTATTTCAAGCATATTGCTTGCCGTTTTGATGCTGGATGAATCCTTTGAGAGTATTATTGGAATTACTGCATCTTCACTAGGTAACACTGGTCCGGCTCTGGGTGCTTATGGCCCAAGTAGCACATGGTCACCGTTAAACTCCGGAGTGCTAGTTTTTGCTTCATTTTTGATGTGGTTTGGCAGATTAGAATTACTGACTGTTGTCATCTTGCTGCACCCAAGAACTTGGCAAGATGAAAATAAGGAACACAGCGACCGAAGAGCTCTTGCTTTGTTCAAAAAACTAATTCCCGGAAGAAGATCTAACTCAAAATAATGTTTTTTGGCCCTTACTAGGCTTAATCTCGTCTTGATCGATTTCGCTATCCAAAATTTCCTTGGGTGCTGGAAATTCCATTGAATGTTTTCGCTTTGCTTCGATTAAATTATACCTTGCAATCAACTCTTTTGTTGATTTTCTGGTTTTAGGCAAGCCGCACAAAGCAGCATGTTCATCACCTGTTAGGCCTAAATCAATCGATATAGTGAAGTCATCAATATTACCTACCTCAGATACTTCAGAATGTAAAGAAATCAACAGTGGCAATAGTTCTTCCCGCACTGATGATTTACTCGCCCCGGTGATTTCAGTCAACCGGTTAATGATGGTTGTCCGGCCTTGAGAGGCACCGCGACGAAGGAAATTAGGATAACTGGGAAACAATTTGTCAGGCAAATCTTGTTGATTGACAACCGAAGCTGCCAATCCCGATATCTGCGAACTCCAATACCATGAACGATGAGCGGTATTTTCATACATGGCCATCAACATTTTAGAAGATTGACAGAGGGCTTTGTTTCCCCGGTCAATTATTGATTTATCGGAAAAAATTGATGGGTTATTCCAATGTATCCAGTTCAACAATTCCGATGGCGACTTGTCGATTGAAATTCCTAATTTTATTGCATCCTCCGATTTCTTTGATTTGTATAGCTTTGCTAAACCTGGAAACACCTCAACCGATACATCACGCTCACCAGAATTTACATACTCGATAACAGTGTCTTTATCTATAGAATTGCCAGATGAGGCGCAAATCACCTGCAAGTCCCTAACAAGGGCTCGTAGATCGCCAGGATTATTACCGACAAGTGCTTCGATAGCTGCCGCATCATAGCCCACATTTTCTGATTTCAAAACCCTCCTAGCGATATTTCTTAAGGCGTCTTTACTCGCCCGATCGAAATTGATCGTGGTCACTAGCCTCTGGAATCTATCTCTAGTCGACCGCCAATTAGATGACTTGCCCCAGAGACCCATGATTTCGTTGCAAGCGAGAATAACTGGCTGTTTAGTCTCTGCCAGTAACTTCAATATTTCCGCCTTGCCACCGGTATCGCCTTTAAGTTGCACTTTCTCATCAGAGTCTAGGTTTACTTTGATTGCATCGTTGATTCTAGACTCGCTAACTGAGCGCAAACCACCTGATAAATGATCGACTTCATCGATTAAAATCAAGGTCTTTTTACTATCGTCTTCTGGACTGAAGAATAATGACCTATGTGTTGCTCCTTTAGTTGCTGCTTTTCTAATCGATGCTGCATTTCTAGCATCAGATGCATTTAGTTCGATTACATTCCATCCCATGTCGTGAGCAATTGCTCTGGCAACGGTTGTTTTGCCGACGCCCGGTGGCCCAACTAACAAGATCGCCTTGTTCTTCGGAGTGCCATTTTTCCAATCATCGAGCCACTTTCGTATTTTCTGGCGCTGCGATTCGTTACCCTCAAGATGGCTTTCGGATGTTGGACGATGTCGCTCAGTCCAATCCGAAACTTCAGGCATAGGATTACGTTGGGTTGAAGGTTATTCAAGTTTGACAAAATAATCACGGTATCATTGATATATTTACAATTCAGACAATTTTACGCGTATCTGTTCACCTGTATCTCGGGTTCTTATGGTAACTGTTTGGTCTTCCAAACTCTGATAGTCCACAGTAACACAAACAGGAATCCCAATTTCGTCTGCTCTCGCATAACGTCGACCAATTGAACCGCTTGAGTCTAGACTAGAAACAACACCAAATTTAGAATTTAACATACGATTTACCTCACGCGCCATCTCGCCCATACCATCCTTTTCAAACAAGGGTAAAACTGCGTAATCAACTGGTACAACATCGGGGTTCAATTTCATTAAAGTGTAATTTTCTCCCTGCTTTTCAATTTCCTCGTAGGCGTGGTCAAGGATGTGCCAAATTATTCGATCGATACCAAATGCTGGTTCTATCACGTGAGGTATATACCATTCTCCTGTCAGTGTATCAGTTCTCTGCAACCTTTTGACATGATTTTCTTTTACTGTAACAACGTCACCATCGATGGATAATTCTAATGGAAAAGAAGTCTCTGAGGGCAATTGTTCGACAGCCAACTTTACCTTACCTGCAAGGGACCTAAATGTCGGTCCGGCAACTGAGCCATCGATTGTCCAACCATCGATGACCACTTCCTTGGGTGTTGAGAATTCTCTTCGTGCACGAAGTGATTTACCCGTGTATTTTTCATGTGCCTGTAAATCATAGCAACCACGATGTGCAATACCAACACACTCTACCCATCCATATGATCCGTAAATTTCTGCATCCCAACAATCAGTTGCATAGTGAGCCATTTCATTTGACTCATGCTGTCTGAATCGAATTCTTAATGGATCGATTCCAACATTAGTGAGAAACTCATGAGTCTTAGCGATGAAAAAGCCCACGGTTGGATGCCTCACCATTCCCATCTCAACAGCTTTTGATATCGATGTTGATACTTCACCCTCATGTTCACCAACCATGGTAAAATTCACATTGAGCCAGTCAGAAAAATCATGCTGAATAGGCACCTCTGGATCGATGAAATATTCCAATTCTGCCATATTGAATTCTCTTAACCTTATCATTCCTTGGCGAGGGGAAATCTCATTGCGGTATCCTTTACCAATTTGAATGGCCCCAAATGGGAGCCTCTCCCTAAAATGTCGATACAGCATAGGAAATGATGTAAACATACCTTGAGCAGTTTCGGGCCTCAAAAAGCCATCTCGACCAGAAGAACCGGCGCCAATCTTTGTGCTAAACATGAGATTTTGTGCAGCTATTTTAGACCATGATTTTGCATTACATGATGGGCATACAGGAGACACACTGTCGAGTAAATCCTGCAGTTCTAGAAGCGTGAGAGAATCAGGATTTGGATGATACTCCTCCAACAAAGTGTCAGCCCTACTAACCTCTTGGCAAGAAAGACAATTTGTCATGAAGTCTGAAAATTCTCCTACATGGCCACTTGCCTCAAGGACTTCATATGGAGTAATGGTTGGACAAGATATTTCCGCAACATTACCCATTGAAATCCAGTGATCTAGCCACATCTGGTTAACTCTATTACGGAGCCTACCGCCATTTGGACCAAAATCATACAATCCTTTTGCTCCACCATGAATTTCGTAGGCTGGGAGGATAAAGCCCCGTCTTTTTAGCATACTAGACAGACGTTCAAGCCTCGCTTCAGAATACTCGCGCATAGCCCTTACCATGATAGTCGTGTAGTATCTTACCTTTGAAATTGACCATTGATAACAACAGATTACGGGCAATACGCATGGTTAAGAAGAGCCTCCGGCAGGCGCAACCATGGGACATGAATTCGATTATGACGTAATCGTAATCGGCGGAGGCCCAGCAGGTAGCACTGTCGCCAGATATGCAGCAGAGGGCGGAATCCGAGTCCTTGTCATGGATGCGAGAAAATCAATCGGAACGCCGTTGCAGTGTGGAGAGCTGGTACCAACAAATGATGAGATGCGTAGGCTTTGTCCTGATGTTCCCGACATGGACGATTTATTTCAAACACCAGATGAGGCAATCTCTCGTAAGTGTGACACTATGAACATAATCACGCCATCCGGAAAATCTCTATCCTACAGATTTGAAGGGTTGATTCTTAACCGCGTTACTCATGACGAGGCTCTTGTATCATTGGCTAAGGAAGCCGGTGCTGAGTATCTCGTCAATTCATTTGTCAAAGAGGTAAATGAAAATACAGTTACAACTCGTGATGGAGAAACCTACACTGCGAAGGTAATAGTCGGTGCAGGAGGTCATAAAGACCCCGTTCGTCGAAAATATTGGCGGGAAAAAACCGTCAATATACCAGTTAAATTTGAATTAAAAGACGGTGATTATGGGGAGGCTGTCGAATTACATTTTGGCTCCATGGCCCCTGGAGGTTATGCCTGGATGTTCCCAAAATCAGTGGGAGCTAACATAGGTCTGGGTATACAAAAAAACTTTGCCAAAGGAAAATCGCTGAAAGAATATTCTACTGAGTTTATCGATAAATATGAAGGC
>CEUK01097576.1_pt1 | contig 12785 bp, 18 predicted proteins | sample 356451 | NCBI WGS metagenome assembly CEUK01 (sample SAMEA2622843, study PRJEB7988) | marine metagenome | isolation source: saline water (ENVO:00002010), including
TCCTCCTTCGCTTCTGGTTTTTGTTCTTCTTTTTGAGGTCTTGGTTTACGCCCAAAATCATCTTTCCCTACAATAAAGAAAATCAAAGCAATGAGAAAAAATGAGACAAACAATAATATTTCCATCTAAATAAAGTTCAACTTATTAACAAAAGATAAATTAAATTAGAAATATAAAATTAATCAACATCAAATATTACAAACAAACGTTATTTTTGATTCTTTACTACCTAATTAATTGATTAGTCGTCAACTGGAAATGATTCTGTATCAATAAAATCTTTTGCAACTTCATTATCGTTAAATTTGCTATCGATCCAATTATGTATTAGTGAGACTAGAGGTTTGGATCCTTTATATATAAATATTGAAGTTGGTAGAGCAGAAACTATTCCTAAAATCGGACTTTTAAACAATAACCTTCCGGCTTTAAGATTAAATAAAATAATTAAAAAAGAGGGAATTATTACACTTACTACAGTTTTAATAGCAATAGACCAACCAACACTGTAAACATACCAAATAAGAATTAAACAAATTATGTATAAAAATAAATAAGTCATATCAACTAATATAGTAATTCTAAATTAAATTTGTTCACTAACCTGCATAAGTTAATATGTTTTTGTATTCTTAAGAATTTATTCGGGAAATGAGTTTTTCAGAAATCAAAAAATTTCTCAAAAAAATGCAATTAGATGAAAATCTTAAAAATAAAGTGATAAATTCTGCAACTGCAGATGACGTTGCGCTAATTGCACAAGAATTAGGATTTAATTTCTCTGGAGATGATCTTTTAAGATTTAACGGTAATAAAGTTGATAGAGTTACTGTAAGAAAAGTTGATCACCCTGGAGAATATCATTAAATAATTTCATAATTATTTATTCTTTAACCAAAGAGCTAATCCCCCTCCTTTTCCTCTTGCGCAAAGCCATTTCTTATCATTTTCTATTGCTATAAGAGAAAAAAAAGGGATCTTCTTTAAATCAGGCTTTGATAAAGACTTTTTTATTAAATTTAAATTAGCAAAGCTTATCGTTAATTTTTCAAAATAAAAATTTAACAGCGGTCTATTACCTTTTAATGATGCCTTCCCTTGAAATAAGATTATTAGTAATCCAAATCTTATAGAATTAGTAATCTTAAAATTAGGTACATTTTCCACAATACCTAAAAATTCTAATCTTAAATTTGCAGAGAGTATTTGAAGCAAAGAGCTTGAAATATTATCAATATTTTTCGAACCTTTTTTCCATACATATTGAAGTTTCCATAAGCCTTCTAAATCTTTATCAATAATGCCACTACCTTCCTTATTTGATTTTTTTTCTAAAGAAACAATCTCTTCAAACTTAGGAATATTGTAATGATTTACTATCATGAGACAAAATTTAAAAATTATTCACTAAAGATTTTTAGTTAATACAATAGTAAACTGAATTTTATAAATCAGGGAAAATTAAATGTCTTTAGCAAATAGATTATGGGAGAATAATTATGAAATTGCGTTATCAAGTCTTAATAGTAGATTTGTTCAAGGAATTAAAAATGGAAATCTTCCTAAAAAAAATTTTCAGAACTATATAGCTCAAGATTATTTTTTTTTAGAAAGTTTCGCAAGAGCATATGGTTTAGCAATATCAAAATGTTCTGATATTCTCCTGATAAAAGTACTAAGCGAACTTTTGTTAGGCATATCAGAAGAATTAGTACTTCATGAAACTTACGCAAAAAATTGGGGAATTAATTTAGATAATAATAATATTAAAAATGAGACGAAACAATATACTGATTTTTTGTATGTAACGTCCTCAAACTATGGTTGCATTGAAATATTAGCTGCCATGACGCCATGCATGCGCTTGTATTCATGGATTGGTCGTAAGTTAATAAAATTTACTGAAAGAAATCCATATAGAGAATGGATTAAAACATATTCTGATGATGAATTTCAACTTCTTACAAAATCACTTGAAAATAGTCTTGACTCATTTAATCAATTTGATGAGAATTTACTTAATAATCTATATAAAGAAGCAATGAGATTAGAAGCTGTTTTTTTTAATGCTCATTCAGATTTTGAATAGGGTAGTTAGGTATTACAATAAATCAAAAAGTTTTTATAATGTCAATGAAAATTGCTGTATCAATAGGAGGAAGCGATTCAGGAGGCGGAGCTGGTATTCAAGCAGACTTAAAAACCTTTATGTCGCTACATGTTCATGGCTGTTCAGTCATTACTTGCATAACCGCTCAAAATAGCGTGAACGTAATTGATGTAGAGCCAGTCAAAACAACACTATTAAATAGTCAATTTGATGCTTTATTTACGGACTTTAAAGTTAATGCAATTAAAACAGGAATGCTTTTTAATGAACAAATTATAAAAGAAATTGCATCCAAATTAATTATTCACAGAATTCCAAAAATTATTGATCCTGTAATGTGTACAAGAACTGGGGCAAGATTATTAGAAGAAGATTCAGTTTATGCCTATAAAAAATTTCTTTTCCCTCAGGCGGAGCTTCTTACTCCAAACATATTTGAAGCAGAACTTTTATCAAATATAGAAATTGAAACTGAGGAAGATTTCCAAAAAGCAGGACAAAAAATCCTCCAATATGGCTGCAATTCTGTCTTAATTAAGGGGGGTGGACTTAGGAAATTCAAAGGGAAAGATTATTTTATTTCCCAAGATGGACTTAAATCATGGTTGAATAATCAATATGTAGAAACTCTTAACACCCATGGAAGTGGATGTACTCTTAGTGCAGCGATTTGTAGTTATAGAGCTTTAGGAGTAGAACTAATTGAATCAATAAAACTTGCAAAATCTTTTATAGAGAGATCTCTAAAAAAATCATATAAAATTGGTTCTGGACCTGGCCCTCTTGGCCATTATTAAAACTTTTTAGAAAATAAAGTAAATAAATAGTAAAAGGAAATAACTTATTTTCTTATTTCAAAATATTTCTTTTTTTTTTCTTCTAAGACACACAATTGTGACAAGTAATCGCTATGATCTTTACATAAAGTTATTTAATTTAATGGATTTCATCTCTAAAAAACAAGGTTATATTCCTTTAAAAGCAGTTCCATACATATTTGTAATTGCTTTTGTACTAAGCATCACCACATCTTCTACAACTTTCGTATAAATCTTTTGTAAACAAAAAACATTTAAAGTTACATAAATGTTTATGAAATGAGTAAGTACGATGTAGTCATAATAGGTAGTGGAATAGGAGGTTTATGTTGTGCCTCCTTACTCGCGCTAGCGGGTAAAAAGGTTTTAATCTGTGAAGCACATAATAAACCTGGAGGAGTTGCACATAGTTTTACAAAAGATGGCTATAAATTTGAATCAGGACCTTCACTTTGGAGTGGTTTAAACAATTATTCTACTAATAATCCATTAGGTCAAATTTTAAAATTACTTGACGAAGCTATAGAGGTTAAACATTACAAAGGTTGGAGAGTATTATTCCCAGAATCCAATTTTGATCTTGAGGTTGGAGATTCTCCATTTCGGAAAAAAATAAATGAACTACGGGGTGAAAACTCTTTAAGAGAATGGGATGCTTTTATTTCAGAGGTGAAACCTCTTAGCAAGATTATAAGTAAGATGCCTTTACTTACAACATCACCAACAAATTTAAATTTAATTGAGGGAATAAACTTAGCAAGAAAATTCTTACCAAATATTCAAAATGCGGCAAAGCTGAGGGTAGGTTTTGGGAAAATAGCTGAAAAGCATCTCAATGACCCTTTTTTGTTGAATTGGGTTGATCTTCTTAGTTTTTTAATAAGTGGAATGCCTATGAATGATACAAATACTGCAGCTATGTCAACTTTGTTTGATGAATGGTTCCAACCTAATTCTTGTTTAGATTATCCTGTTGGAGGTAGTGAAAGTGTAGTAGATGCTTTGATAAGAGGCTTAAAAAAATATGGAGGAGAAATAATTTTATCTTCTAAAGTTAAAGAAATTGCTTTTAAAAACAATTTAGCTTGCGGAGTACATTTAGAAAATAATAGATATATCTCTTCTGATTATGTTGTGTCAAATTGCGATATTTGGAATTTTAAAAACTTACTTCCCCAAAATCTCCAAAAGAGAATTGGTCAGAATAAATTTAATGTTAATAAGTGCAAGTCATTTTTACATATCCATTTAGGATTCGATGCATCTAATTTAAAAGATTTACCAATTCATGCAATTTGGGTTGATAAATGGGAAAGAGGTATCACAGCAGATAAAAACATAGCAGTTTTCTCCATTCCTTCAGTACTTGATCCAACTATGGCTCCAAAAGGGAAACATGTCTTACACGGTTACACTCCAGCTAATGAACCTTGGGAAATTTGGAAAGATTTAAAACAAAACTCCAAAGAATATAAAAAGCTTAAAGAAGAAAGATGTGAAATTTTTCTTCACTCTTTAAAAAAAATTATCCCTGATATTGAGGAACGAATTGAAATTAAGATGCTTGGGACTCCGATTACTCATAAAAAATTTACAAATACTGAATCAGGAAGCTATGGTCCCGCAATATCTGCATCTAAAAGTCTTTTCCCTGGATGCAAAACTAAAATTGACAATTTATTATTATGTGGAGCAAGTACTTTCCCTGGTATTGGCATTCCGGCAGTTGCTGCAAGCGGAGCATATGCCACCGAAGCAATAATAGGGAAGAAGAATTTTAAAAAATTAATTGGAGAAATATAGATATTTTCATCTTAATTAACTTAATCTTTAGAAATTAGTTACGAAATAAAAAGTTAACTATTTTTTTCTTACTTAAAAGTGATAATCTTTATATGAATATAAATCTTTCTTATAGTTTTTATATGATTTTCTTATCAATTCCCCAGGCCTGGCATTTAGTTGGAACCTGGTCAGAACAACTCCCAAACGAATCTAATCTTATTGGGATGAACGAATTAGAATTGATGATGACCCTTCATTCAATATTTGTACCTTTATTGATTGTAATTGCTACATATTATTTCCTTAAACTATCTAGAGAAGAGAGGCAGAGAATAAAAAGTTAGAAATCTACAAAGTCTATTTAGCGGAACTTCTTCTAACAACTTTGCGACCATTAGAATTATTTAATGAAGAATTTGATTCTTCATTACTTTCACTTTGATCTAACTCTGCACATATTCCAACAACCATAGCAGCTTCTATATGGTTAGGTAAGTCTCCAATAGTAATTAGTGCTTTCAAGACTAGTTGAAGTCTTGTTTCTTTATCAAGTTCAGGTCTTAATTTTTTTACTGTACTCCAAAGTTCCTTAGTGACTTCTTTAAGAAGATCGCGATCTACTGTCAATTTAATACCTAACTAATAATCATAATTTAACAAAGAGCAAGGTCATTGTTAAATCAATTTCTAAATAGATTATAAGATTGAAACTATTACTAAGCGAAGGAAAGTTGAATAATTTTAGGACTACCAGAATTTAACTGCAAAACATTTTTAGATTTATGTCTAAGCAAATGATTGGAATATTTTTTTTGTAATTTAGTAAAATTTCCTTGATTTCTATTCTCACGATACTTAGTAATTGAATGCCACTCTTTGACATTAAAGGTTGCATAGGGAGAAGAAGTAACGATTTTCATGGCCTAACATATATTCATCATTATAGTACATTTATACTAGAAGGCAAATTAGTCCTTGCTTGCAAAGTTAATAATCTCAACAAAAAGTATTATTTTGATATTTACTTTAGTTAATCTTTACAGGAAAAGAAATTAGATAAGTTTTCCATATATTTTTTTGTATAAATTAAGACTAATTTAAATGTTCTATCTTGAAAAGACGATTTTCAGAATCGGAAAGCTTGTAAAATCGATTATTTCTTGAAATAAATATTGACAAGACATTTATTAGAAAAGCTTCTATAAAGTATTAAATCATCTTATATATTTTTATGTTTCTTAGTAATCAAACAAGGTTAAAAATCCAAGAAATTGTTAGACGTATTTCAATAGATGAAAAGGTTTCATTAGAAGAAAGAATTTTTGTTGAAAAGCATGCAAAGCATAGTTCTACTGTATGGACTTGGTTAAAAAAAGCTAACAGCTTAAGAAGATACGGAAGACAAAATCAAGAAAGCATTAACGGGCTGATTCAATCTCTTGGGCTTGATGGATTAGAAAGTGAAAATCACTTTGATCCTAAAAATGATGATATAGCTGATTGGTTCAGTGGCTCTCCAGACTGGGTTAGGAGGAGCTAAATTTATTAATTTACCCAAGCATTAGAGAAAAGCCATATACTTATAATTGAAATATTTATCCAAAAGAACCAAGGTATAATTTTAATTGGCATTAAATATTTAATACTAAAAGTTTTCATTAAATTTATGTCTATATAATGAACAACATTAAAAGAATTATATCTTTTTGAGAATAGGTCTATTTGCTCTTAGTGAAATACAATTTCTTGATTTTATCTATAAAATCAAAACTTTTTAATTAATTGTTTGAAACCTTTTTAGGATTATCCCAATATTTAATTAGTTTCTCTAGCTCATTAATTCTTTTTTTTGCATGTGCAATTTTTTCTGTTGATGTCATTTAGAATTTTTCTCTATACAAAATATGCATTAATAAAAAAAAAATTCAAGTCTTTAAAACAAAATTTTATTGAAAGAAACAAACAATTTTTTCGAGAAATTAGAAAGGGATATCAATTAATAATAAACCTGAAATCATTATTGAAGCAAAAAAACCTAAATTTACAATATATAAAACATATCCTGTTTTTCTTGGCAATTTAGTAACCGAATAAACAATTAGTAGTGAAATAAGAAATCCTATTATTATAATTAGTCTTTCCGACGTATCATTTAAGTGAATTTCTAAATTTAGATTTTTAAAAACTGAAAAATAATTTGACAATAAAATTTGACCTTCAATATGATTTAAAAAGAAATATAAACATAAAAATGTTGAGCTTAGGATTGAAAATAATAACAACAAACTTACTGGCTTAGTCAATCTATTAATTGTTCTATTGAAAGATCTCAATAAAGTAAATATAAAAATTGTCATTCCAAAAGGTACTAAAGGAATGAGTATTGAAAGGCTTATGGAATTCTCCATAAATTTTAATTTATAAAACTATATCTAATAATAAATTATAAAAGAATCAGACATAAATAAATAGATTTTTTACCTATTGCGCTTTCATTAAATCAATCTCAAAATTAATATATAAATTTAAGTGGATTATGCTAACCATCTCAGAAATTGTTATTGCAAGTTGCATTTTTCTCACGATTATTTACATAGAGGTTAAATTTCTTTACACGAAGCAAAATACGGCTAAATAGGCTTTTTTTTTAAGATAAATTTTCAATAACAATAAATTAAAGAAGTTTTAAGAATTTAAAAGATCCAAAAAATGATTTAATGTGAGAGAATAAACACATTGTCTTTTCAACAATTTCATGATTGAGTCTTCTGATAATCATAATGAATCTACTTCAGCACAGGAAAAAAATTCTCAACCGCAATCTTCCTCTGAAAATAATCTCAGTGCCTCTGAAATTGAGAAATTATATTTAAAAATTAAAGAAGATTGGCTTTAATATTGCCCAACCTTAGTCAATATTTAAACGAATTGTTAATTGAAAATTTCCTTGAATTACTGTTTTAACTTTTATATAAAAATAAATCGGATAAAGCTGCAACCATAGAAACAGGAATTATAGTAAATATGTACTATAAAGCAAAAGTATTATGGGTCTTAGGCTGAAGTGGAATTTCTTATATGTAAATCCTGGAGATTATGTAGCTATAAAATTCGATAATACATATCTACCATCGAAGGAAATAGAAGATTACTGGATTGGGAAGGTAATTAATTGTATCGGAGGTGCAAGAGATCCAAAAGCCTGGACTCTGTTTCAAGTTATGAATATTGATAGCGGAGAAATCTTAATAATAAATGCAGATATTGTTGAAAGGATCATATGTTCTTCAAAAAAGGATTAATTCAAAGGTTAAATTATTGATAACATCAGAGGTAATTATCCCAGCTCCAAACAAGCAAGACCATAGACTTGATTCATGGGAAATGGAGGTTGGGCACCTTTATACATTCTGTAAGTTTTTGAAATTTCAGAAAATCCTAAATTTGATAAGAGATAATTAGCATATGGGTTTAAACTAGGGCAATCCAATAATATTTGGTTTTCTAAATTCCCAACTAATTCTCTTATAAGCAATTCTGCCAAAGGAGGCGTATCTGCTAATAGCGGGCCAATCCTCCATCCTGTTTTATTATCTTGTAACATACAGGGTCTTATCCTGCCGAATCCATGACACATATTATTATCATCAACAAGAGCTTTTACTATCCCAATAGAGTTTTTTAGCCAATCATTCAAAAAGTGAGGTCTTGGACTTGGCTCTCTTTGAGAGTCATAGTTCAAAACTGCTTCAGATGAGATTTGATCACCTGGAACAACTTTAAATGAAGGTCTAGGATCATTATAAAAATTACTTTTTGGTAAATTTTTTCGTCCATTCAATTTCCATCTATTAGTTATTGAGGATGTGACGAATCCCCACTTTTGGTAATCTTTTAATCTCATGGGAGCAGCCTCTAAACCAATACATTCAATATCTTCTAAATAATTAAGAGCATGCTTCCATAATTTAATTCCATAACCCTTCTTCCTAAATTCCTTCTTTACAATAAATAATCCTATAAACCCATAAGCTTTATTGTACTTTACACAAGAAATACTTCCAATAGGAGCATTTTCTAAGCATCCGACCCAAATCCCTTCCTTATCAATATTCTTATAAATTGAAATATCATCAAAACCAGGAGCAAATCCTTCACTTTTTGCCCAACCAGTGACTTGTTGAAGTTCTAAATTGGTTATTTTTCTAATAGTAAAATTTTCTTCCATATATTAAATTTTAACTAAAAGAAAAGTTTTTCAATGTCATTTAATTTAGCAATATAAATAGTAAGTTATTGTATTGTTGGTCGAGAGATAATTAAAAATAATTTAAAGGTTAAAATTTTAATTGAATAATGAGAATAATTAATTAAAAAACTTATTTATAACCCAAAAAATTTTAACTAAGATCTATTAAAAATTTCTATTTTTAAATTAGAAAAATATTCTAAATATGAATATTTATCTCTATAAAAATTAACTTTTTATCTCTTTCACAAAAAATGATTTGCTTTGTTCAAAATCCAAAAATCATAAATCAGAAATGATATTTTCTTTACATGATTTTCTTATAAGATAATTTGAATTTCTGATATATTATTTAATATAAAGTAATTTAATATGAATGAAAGATAAGAAATTATCCTTAATTAAACGAATTGAGAAATTAAAGGAAACTGTTACTAATGGTGAGACACAAACTCTTAAATGGAGGATAGAACAGATAAATAAAATTTATTATCTCGTAGATAAACATAAATCAGATATAGTAAAAACTCTTTTTTTAGATTTAGGTAAATCTAAAATTGAGGCCCTCTCAGAAATTCTATTAGTTCAAGAAGAAATATCACTTATTCGAAGAAAATTAAAATCTTGGATGCGGCCTAATATAATTAAAACTCCTTACTATTTATTTCCATCATTTTCAAAAGTCATTAATGAACCTCTTGGATGCGTATTAGTTTTAGGTCCCTATAATTATCCTCTTTTATATATTTTTAAGCCTCTGGCAAATATTTTTTCAGCAGGTAATACTGCGATCATTAAACCATCTGAGAAATGTCCACATACATCAAAATTAATTAAACAATTAGTAGAGAATTATTTCCAAGAAAGTATTTTATTTGCAGTAGAAGGGGACTATAAAGTATCCCAAAAATTAGTTAATTATAATTTTGATCATATTTTTTTCACAGGTAGCACTAAAACTGGTAAGGCAATTATGAAACAAGCTGCAAAAAATCTTATCCCAGTAACTCTTGAATTAAGTGGTACTAATCCACTTATTCTTCTTAAAAATGCAAATTTAAAAATTGCAGCAAAAAGAATTGTTTGGGGGAAATTCTTTAATGCAGGTCAATCATGTGTCGCACCAAATCATATATTAATAGATAAGTCAATTGAAGATCGTTTCATAGAAGAATTAAAAAATACCATAGTTGAATTTTATGGAGAAAATCCAATAAAATCTAGCGATCTATCAAAATTAGAAAAAAATCAATTTGCTAAAACTTTAGAGATACTCAAAAATCCCAAAATTAATAAAAAAGTTATTTTTGGAGGCACTTATAGCAAGCAAGAATTGAAAATTTCTCCAACTCTTTTAAAAATAAGAAGTTATGAAGATTATTTAGTTAATAATGAGCTTTTTAGCTCATTACTTCCAATAATATCCTTTAATGAATATAAAGAAGTAGTAGAAATAATTCAGAAAAATTCTAAACCATTAGTTATATATATTTTTGGAGGAAATGGCAAAATACACAATCATATTTCACAAATTACAAGCTCTGGCTCTATATGCATTAATGATATTTTACTACCTGTTTTAATTCCTGATTTACCTTTTGGAGGGGTTGGAAATAGCGGAATTGGAAAATTTCATGGAGAAGCTGGCTTTAAAAACTTCTCAAATCAAAAGTCATTTACTAGAAAAAATAATTTCTTAGACATTAACTTAAGATATCCACCATATGAAAATATTTTCAAATTTATAAAAATTATTTTTAAGATTTAATTCATTCAATTGTTTTATATGAATTTAACTCTTAAATGATTAATAATTAAAAAATTTGCACTATGAAATTTAAATCAATAATTATATTTTCACTTTTTATTATTTTTAATAATGGGATATTATTTAGTGAAGAAAATAAAAACACATTAAAATCAAACAATCCTAGTAAAGAAAAAAGATTCATAAATAATGAAAAATCAAATAAAGTAAAAATTCATATAGTTAGACAAGGAGATACATTATCAAGTATTTCGAGTAAGTATTCTATTAGTAAAGAGATGATTATTAAATTTAATAATCTTATGGATGAAAACTATATTTATGTAGGACAAAATCTTAAAATTCTGAATGAAGAATCATCTGAATTAATTAAAGATAACACTATGAATAGAAAATATCATGAGATAAAAGAAGGCGAGAATTTAACAGAAATTTCAAGTAAATATGGAATTACATTAAAGAACTTAATTCAGTTAAATAAGATAGAAAATCCAGATTCAATAGAAGTAGGGAAAAAACTTATTATTAAAAATACTTCATCACTTGATAAAGAAAGAATTCAGTCTGAAGAAAAAATTTCTAACGATATTTTAAGCGATAAAAAATACGGACCTTTATTAATCAAATCAAAAAAGCAAATTAATCTAAGAAAGACATTATTAAAAGTAACTCATGAAAATGGTTATGATCTTTTTCTTGCAATAAATTGTTTAAAGAGGGAGATTAATGTAAGAGGAATTGGTCAAAAATGGAAAGGGTGGATGGTCGCAAAAAATAAATTTGAACATAACCTAATTAAAGATACATGCAAAAATCTTTAATTAAAATCTGTGAATAAATAACTCAAAAATCTAATCGTATAGGTTATTATTTATATATTTATAATTATTTAAATGGAAATTAAAAGAGGTGATATAGTTCGTATTAAACGAAAGGAATCTTACTGGTATAACGAACCTGGTAAAGTTGCATCAATTGATAAATCAGGAACTAAATACAATATTACTGTTAAGTTCGATAAAACAAATTTTTACGGTATTAGTGGTACTGATGGGGGAAACAATACTGCTAACTACGCTGAATCTGAATTAGAATTATACTAAACACTTGCCTGAATTACCCGAAGTAGAAACTGTTAGAAAAGGATTAGAGAAAAAGCTTAATAATTTCATAATTAATGAAGTTGAAATTTTAAGATCATCCACTATTGCATACCCTCTGAAAAATAATGAATTTAAAATTGGTGTAAAAAATTCACTAATTGATAAATGGAGTAGAAGAGGTAAATATCTAATTGCTAATTTGAAAAAGATTAGATCTCATAAAGGATTGAAAGATTATCGAAAAAATGGTCACTTGATAGTCCATTTACGAATGACTGGATATTTCGATTGGTTTGAATCAAAAGAGTTGGCACCATGCAAGCATACAAGAGTTAGATTTTTTGATAAACATAAAAATGAACTAAGATTTGTAGACGTTCGAAGCTTTGGACAAATATGGTGGGTTAATGAAGAATTAAAACCAACAAAAGTAATTAAAGGTCTTGGCTCTCTAGGACCTGAACCTTTTTCACCAGAGTTCAACATAGAATACTTAACCAAAGAATTCTCGAAACGCAAAAAAACTATAAAAGCAGTTTTGCTAGATCAAAAAATTATTGCTGGTTTAGGCAATATATATGCTGATGAAAGCTTATTTGAAGCTAAAATATCTCCTTTTAGAGAAGCTAAAACAATTAATAAAAAGGAAATAATTAGATTGAGAAAATCAATTTTAGAAATATTAGAAAAAAGTATAGGCTCTGGAGGAACTACTTTTAGTGATTTCAGGGATATTGAAGGTTCTAATGGAAATTATTCAACCCAAGCAAATGTATATAGGAGAACTGGAAAAAAGTGTCATAATTGCAGAAATTTAATTCAAAGAATTAAACTTTCAGGAAGAAGTACTCATTGGTGTAATAAATGCCAAAAATAAAAGGACCCTATAAAAATAGGATCCTTTTAAAAATTTTTACCTGGCATCGAGCTATTTTCTCAAGGGGCTACCCCC
>CEUK01185902.1_pt1 | contig 12785 bp, 11 predicted proteins | sample 356451 | NCBI WGS metagenome assembly CEUK01 (sample SAMEA2622843, study PRJEB7988) | marine metagenome | isolation source: saline water (ENVO:00002010), including
GGGTGATTCTGAAAACCTTCCATTTGATGATAATAGCTTTGACGCTTACACTGTTGGATTTGGAGTAAGGAACTTCGAAAATTTAGATAAAGGTTTAAGAGAAATGCATCGAGTTATAAATAATGGTGGAATTACCATTATACTTGAATTTAGTAAGCCTAAATCATTTATAATAAAGAATTTATTTGGATTATATTTTAAATTCATCATGCCGACTTTAGGCAAGGTTATTTCAAAGGATTCTGCTGCTTACACATATTTACCTGAGAGCGTTTTGGCTTTTCCTGAGGGTGAGGATTTTCTTGACAGGATGAAATTAGCTGGTTTCGAAAAGTTGAAGCAAGTAAAATTAACTGGCGGTATAGCAAGTATTTATATCGGCTACAAAAAGGTATGATTCTTAAAGTAAGCCCTAGTATATTAAGCGGTTCTATTCAGGCTCCAAGCTCTAAAAGTTTAAGCCAAAGGTTTATTGCCATTTCTATACTAGCAGCTTCTCAGTCAAAACTAATAGGCGTAAGCGAATGCGACGATTGTACTGCAGCAATAGGAATGGCTGCAGAATTAGGGGCTGAAATTGAGTTGGGATCAAACGGAATAATGATAACTCCTACTCCCCTTGGCATCCCCCAACCTAGGACAGGAAAGCTGAATGCTGGTGAAGCTGGCTTAGGCTTAAGATTGTTTGGACCTATATCAGCTTTGAGTGGAGAGAATATTGAAATCAAATCTGAAGGAACCCTATCACAAAGGTCACAAACCCAAATGCTCAAGGGATTAGAAGATTTAGGCTTAGAAATTTCATCAAATTCAGAATTACCTCCCGTCAAAATTAGTGGCTGCTTAAATGGCGGAAATATTGAGATTGACGGCGGTTTAGGATCACAGTTTATTTCGGGATTATTACTAGCCCTACCATTTGCTGATCAGGATTCAACTCTCACTGTTTTAAACTTAGTATCTAGGCCATATCTAGAGATGACCTTAGAAGTTTTAGATAGTTTGGGTATTGTCTATAATCACACAGCATTAGAAGGAAATGATATTTTTAATATCCCTGCAAATCAATGTTTTGAAGGAAAAGAGATAGAAATTGATGGTGATTGGAGTGCCGCAGCAACCCTGCTAACACTTGGAGCTCTATGCGGTCGACCCGCACTAGAGGTAACAGGGATTAGAGGTGATTTTACTCAGGCAGATGCTGTAATAAAGGGCGCTCTTTTATTTGCAGGATATAATCTTCTTGGAACAGAATTTGGAATTAGCATTTCAAAAAATAAGCCTAGAGCATTCAACCTAGATTTGACTGATTCACCTGACCTTTTCCCAACTCTTGCTGCACTTGCTGCATTTGGCAAGAAACCTTCTAAACTAAAAGGTGTGAGTCGTCTTAAAAACAAAGAATGTGATAGGGCAAAAATTATTTCAGAAGAATTTGTCAAGGCTGGTATAGAGGTTAATATAGAAGGTGATGAAATGACCATTAACCCAGCAAAAATCAAGTCGTGCAAAATTAACCCAAGAGGAGACCATAGAATCGCTATGGCAGCAGCAATTCTTGGATGTGCAGGATCTCCTATAGAAATCCTAAACGCCCAATGCGTAGCTAAAAGTTATCCATCATTCTTTGATGACATAGAATCTTTAGGAGCGAATATTTCCACGGTAGTTAGCTAACTTTAGCTCATGCGAATTCACCTTATTGCAATAGGCGGAAGTGCTATGCACAATTTTGCATTAGCCCTTTCCCACCTAGGACATGAAGTAACAGGTTCAGATGACCAAATCTTTGAGCCTAGCATGGGGCGTTTGCTCAAGGCTAATTTACTCCCAGAAAATGAAGGTTGGAATGAATCGGTGATTACCTCTGATATAGATGTTATTATTCTTGGGATGCATGCTAAGACTAACAATCCAGAGCTTTTGAAAGCCCAAAACCTAGGTCTTAACATTCAATCTTATCCTGAATTTTTATTTAACGCGACAAAGCATAAAAAGCGTATTGTAGTCGGAGGAAGTCATGGCAAAACAACCATTACTTCAATGCTTCTTCACTCTATGAATAAGTGTGACATTAAGACCGACTACTTGGTTGGGGCTCAGCTTGAAGGTTTTGATCGAATGTTAGAGCTAAGTAACGAAAACGAATATGCTGTAATTGAGGGGGACGAATACCTAAGTTCTCCAATAGATAGACGATCAAAATTCCTACACTATAGACCCCATATTGCTATTATTACAGGAATTGCATGGGATCACATTAATGTGTTTCCTACAAAAGAAAGCTATATAGACACCTTCAGGTTATTTATAGAAACAATTGAGCAACAAGGCACTCTTGTCTATTGCAATGAAGACGAGCATCTCAATAAGCTAATTAGTGAGTACTCATCAAAGAGAAATGACATTAAATACATTGGATATTCAACTCCTAAAAGCATTCCCGGATTAGGAGCAAGTGAAATCGAATTTACTGATGGGGTTGCACTTTCTACTCCACTTGTTGGTTCTCATAATTATCAAAATCTCGCAGGAGCAAAAGAAATTTGTAGTGAAATTGGCATTAGTGCCGATGAATTTACGTCAGTTATATCTGATTTTAAGGGGGCTGATAGAAGATTAGAAGTTATTGTAGAGTCAAGTGATTTTACTGTATTTAGAGACTTTGCACATGCGCCATCTAAGTTAAAGGCAACACAGGATGGTGTAGTTGATGCATTCCCTAATAGAGAAGTTACAGCAGTATTTGAACTGCATACATTTTCTAGCCTCAACAAAGATTTTCTACCGCAGTATAAAGACTCTATGAATTCAGTGGATAAAGCCATAGTCTACTACGATCCAAAGGTCGTAGAACATAAAAAACTTCCAGCTATAAGCCCAAAAGATGTGATTCGAGCATTTAATAGACCTAACCTAGAAGTAATCACCTCAATTGAAATTCTAGAACAACGAATTAAGAATATCCCAAAAAAGAATCACTGTGTTATTTTAATGAGTTCCGGAAGGTTTGGTGGAGCTGAGATTCCGAGTGGAGTTTAGCCTAAACCAACGTCCAAAGTCATCATCACAATAAAACCACCTATAAATCCTAGAGTAGCAAAATCAGTGAATTTATCACGCTGAGTTTCAGGAATAACTTCCTCAACTACTACATATATCATTGCTCCAGCTGCAAAAGCCAATGCATAAGGGAGAAGAGGCTTCATCTGAAGAACTAATAGAGCACCTAGAACAGCTGCAAGAGGTTCAACTATTGCACTTAACTGTCCATACCAAACAGATTTAACTGTGCTCACACCCTGCCTTCGTAAAGGCATAGAAACAGCTAGGCCTTCAGGGAAATTTTGTATTCCAATACCAATTGCAAGGGCTAATGCACTAGCAGTAGTTGCACCATCAATCCCAAGTGCCGCTCCGCCAAAAAGAACACCAACTGCAAGGCCCTCAGGAATATTATGCAATGTGATTGCTAACACCAAAAGAGTAGTACTGTGCCAATCAGTTTTGGGGCCCTCAGCCTCATCTTCTTTAAAATTAATATGTAAGTGTGGTGTCAGTCTATCTAAAGCAAAAATGAATAATGCTCCAACCAAAAAGCCTGTTGCTGCAGGAATCACCTTGATAAATCCATCCCCTTCAGACATCTCAATTGAAGGCGAGAGAAGCGACCAAAAACTTGCTGCCACCATTACCCCTCCGGTAAAACCAAGCATTCCATCAAACCACCTCCTATGCATGGACTTAAAGAATATCACAAGTGATGCACCAGCCGTAGTCATTAGCCAAGTGAATATAGTCGCACACAGTGCGGCGAGCACAGGACCTATTGATTCTAACCAATCAACTATTGAATCATACATTCTAATTTATTTCAGCTAATAATTGTTCTACTAATTTTCTTGACCACGAATACTCTCTTTGAACACCATCATCACCAACAAATTCAACTAGAAAGTTCCCGTCGTATTCAAAGACTTTTTTCACAGTAAACACCAACCCCATCTTTATTCCGAATTCTCCCAGATGTTTTAAAAAAGTATCATTACTTCCTAAAACACCCTGAATACATCCAACCTCTCCCTTTTGCAACGTATGAACTTGAATGAGTCTTCTGCTATCTGTCAAATTACCATCCTTATCTGGAATCGGGTCGCCATGAGGATCAAAGGGTGGGTTACCCATATATGCATCAAGTTTGTCAATCAAATCTTTTGATTCAACGTGCTCTAGCTGCTCTGCAACTTCGTGAACTTCATCCCATCCAAAACCCAAATAATCCACCATAAATGTCTCCCATAACCTATGTTTACGAATTAATGAAATAGCTTCATTTCTTCCTAACTGAGTAAGCTTAGCTCCCTTATATGGCTGATATTTAATAAGTTCTAAATCTGACAAAACCTTAAACATTCCAGTTACAGATGCAGGTTTGGTACAAAGTTTTTCTGATATAGATGTTGTAGTTATTTTATTCCCTTTTAATTCAAGAGATAAAATAGCTTTTAAATAATCCTGCCGACTTTTAGACTTATATGATGTATTCATAATGATTTGCAAACATAAAACGATATTTAGCCATGCCTAAATTTATTTGAACTAAATTGCTGTCATGAATGAATCTATGGTAAAGAAGGCAATCAGTATTATAACTGTTCTGATTTGTGCCTATGGAATTTACATTTTTAGAGATCTTATTGGTTATCTACTTGTTTCAGTCGGTTTGAGTTTTGCTGGTCGTCCCATAGTTGACTTAGTGGCTAAAATTAAAATCAAGGGCAAGGAGCTTCCCTCATCTATTGGAGCATTAGTGGCTTTAGCTTGCTTTCTTATTACAGGAGGTATAGTAATTGGGTTGTTTGGACCACTTATAGCCACTCAAGCTGACGCATTGGCATCTTTAGACACTCAACAAATAGCAGGAGATTTAAAAGGATGGGTTGCTGTAATAGACCAAATCACACGTCAACTCGACCTAGGTCACGACAGCTTTTCATCATTCTTACTAGACTCTACTTCAGATATAGTCGGCTTTGGCTCTGTATCAACTCTGTTTAGCAGCATATTTAATTTATTAGGGACAGCATTTGTCGCAATATTTTCAATTTTATTTATGACATTCTTCTTTTTGAAGGATGCTAATCTATTCTACAGAATTATTATTGCGATTACTCCAGATTCTAAAGTTGAACACATTAAAAATATCATGAATAACTCGTCATACCTATTAACTAGATACTTCAGTGGACTTTTTGTTCAAGTGTCTATCGTTACAGTTATGATTTCTACAGGACTTGCTATAGTTGGTGTTGAACACGCATTAATATTAGGATTTATAGCTGGCATTCTTAACCTAATCCCATATATAGGTCCATTGATTGGTGCTTTAATAGGTCTTTTAATTGTTGCCACTACATATACTGATGATTCGGCAGGATGGTTACCGCATATTGGTTCTGCCGCGATTATTTATTTGATCACACAGTTAGTAGACAATTTTCTTACACAGCCCTTCCTCTTTTCAAACAGAGTTAAAGCACATCCTTTAGAAATATTCATAGTAATAAGTATGGCAGGAATGCTTGGAGGTGTGACAGGTATGATTTTAGCCGTTCCGGGATATACATTACTGAGAGTAATTGCTAATGAATTTCTTTCAGGACACAAGGTTGTAGATGCTTTGACAGAACGTATGGAAGAGAAGTGATTTTTCTCTCGTTGTAAGGCAATTTTCTTCTACCTTTGAATCCCGTATTCAAAATTTAGAATTCGGGACATGCCAAACGACTCAGCGCAATCAAGCGATAATTTAACTAGCGGAAGAAATAGCCGCTATATCTTTGTAACAGGCGGTGTTAGCTCAAGTTTGGGCAAAGGCATTATCTCAGCATCTTTAGCTAAATTACTTCAGGCACGTGGTTATAAAGTCACAATACAAAAGCTTGATCCATACATTAATGTTGATCCTGGAACATTAAATCCATACGAGCATGGTGAGTGTTATGTTACAGTGGATGGCGCTGAAACAGACCTAGATCTAGGTCACTACGAAAGGTTCTTAAATGTTTGCACTACACAGTCAAACAACATTACAACAGGACGAATATATCAAAGTGTAATAAATAAAGAACGGAGAGGCGAATATCTTGGAAAAACTGTCCAAATCATACCTCATATTACTGATGAAATCAAAAGATGTGTTCAAATTTTAGGATCAGAAAACGAATTTGACTTTATCATCACAGAAATTGGCGGCACTGTTGGAGATATTGAATCACTTCCGTATATCGAGGCTGTAAGGCAAATGAAATGGGAAAGTCCAGAAGATACACTTGTTATTCATCTTACATTAATTCCTTATTTGAGCGCTGCTGGTGAGCTTAAGACCAAACCAACTCAACACTCGGTAAAACAACTACTTGAATTCGGTGTTCAGCCTGATATTTTAGTTTGTCGTACAGAGCACGAATTAAATGCCGGAATAAGAAGTAAACTTGCTAGATTTTGTAATGTTAGTCCTGATTCAGTTATTCAGTCAATCGACGCAGATACCATATATGACGTCCCTCTATTAATGAAAGACGAGAAATTGGATGAGGTCGTTTTAAAGAAAATTGGTGTAGATATTGAATCCGCTCCAACTGCAGACTTAAGCAGATGGCATGATTTTTTAAACAGATACAAAAACCCTGAAAGGTCAGTAAAAATTGGCCTTATAGGGAAATACGTTGAGCTCAAAGACAGTTATAAGAGTATTACTGAAGCATTAGATCATGCAGGTGCTGAACTCAAAACAGGCATCGAATTAGATTGGATTCATTCTGAACAAATCAACGAAGGAAACATCGAAGAAAGACTTGGAGGATTGGATGGCATTTTAGTTGCACCAGGCTTTGGTTCTAGAGGAATTGAGGGAAAACTTCTATCTATCAAGTATGCTAGAACTAAGGATGTACCATTTTTTGGGATATGTCTTGGAATGCAGTGTGCAGTAGTTGAATTTGCTAGAAATGTCATTGGATTAGAAGAAGCTCATTCTACTGAAATTAAAGAATACACGCCTCATCCTGTAATTGATCTAATGATGGAACAGAAATCAATCACAGATATGGGTGGAACAATGCGTCTTGGTGAATACCCATGTGATTTGAAAGAAGGTTCAAAGGCTCGTGAAATATACGGTGTTGATAGTGTTGAAGAGAGGCATAGACATAGATACGAGTTTAACGAAACATATAGAAGTCAGTTTGAAGAGGCAGGAATGCTTGCAACAGGTATAAACCCTGTTAGTGGTCTTGTAGAGATAGTAGAAATACGTGAACACAAATATTTTATAGCATCTCAATTCCACCCAGAATACGCTTCAACTGTACTTGCACCACACCCGCTATTCATTTCATTTGTTGCAGCTAGTGTTAAAAATGCTAAGTGATTAGCTCCTAAACATCTGTACATGAAGAATATCATCCTCTAAATAGGGCTCACTACATACTTTAAAGTCCAAATTCTCGTAGAATTTCACTAAATATTTCTGTGCAGAAATTCTAATACCGGTATTTGGCCATTTTTTTGAGCATACCTCAATACCCTTCTGCATTATTTCATACCCAAGACCTTGACCTCTGACTGATTTTGAAGTCACAACTCTTCCTATGCTTGGCTCTTTATAGCTAATTCCAGGCTTGCATATTCTCAAATATGCATCAGTTGACGCACCAACTGTGAGATCTTCATAAGTAAGATCAGCAAAAACATGTAGGCTATTCATGTCTTTACCGTCTAAATCAGGATATGAACAGTCCTGTTCAACAACAAATACGTCAATTCTAAGTCTTACGCAAGCGTAAAGCTCATCACGACTTAAATCACTCCATTCAGATATTTTGTATGATCTAGACATTAATTTTTGCTAAAATAAAAAGGGCCGCCATAAGGCAGCCCTTTTAATGTTATTAGTTTCTATTTCTTAGAAACGGAAACCGAACTGTATACCAGAAGTCATGTTCTGGTCACCGTCCATAGTGATATTAGGGTAGCAGAACAAACGGTCAGAAATAGATCCAACAGTTAAGTACTTACCAACACCAAAGTGCATATCACGATCACCATTAGTTTCAGTAGCATCATTCATGATAACGCTGACACCGAAACCATCAAGTAAACCGTAATAACGAACTTCCATATCGAAAGTGTTATTACCTTCACCATCGTTAGAAACAGTACCTGAGACTACCCAGTCATCCTGTACAGCATAACCGATAGTAGCTGCAATATCCATATCTGTATGGAAAAGATTTGTTAAGTTAGTCGCATCACCTGTTCCTAGGTAAATAGACCCTTTAGCGTGCTCTGATTGAGCAGATAGTGTGAAAGCTAATAGAGCTGACGCACAAAGTGTAAATAATTTTTTCATAGAACCAAAGTTTTAAGGTTGTAGCGAATATCCGAAGATAAAAGCGGTGCAAATATACAATAGTACATTAGGTTTTCACGCAAAATTGTGAATATCCTCTGAAACCCTAGTATTTTATGGGAATATTAATTTTAGTGTCGGTTGAAAAGAAGTGGTTTTAATCTCAAAATTATAATGACACATGGGTAAATTAAGCAATATGTAATTGCTTAATTAAACGAATGTCAGTGTTTACTCAAAATAATGCATAAAAAAAGGGCTGGTCTAGCAGCCCTTTTTAAAAAAATAATTAATTCTTAGAACTTCATTCCAAGCGTTACTCCAAATGATGTATCGGTGTCATTATCAGACCCAAGTCCTGAAAGAGTTATACTAGGATCTAAGTATAATCCATCAACCCAATCAAGAGCGAACATTTTACCAACACTCATTGTTGCATCCTCATCAGCATCTGTTGCGTCTTGAACATCCATCATGTTAAGCTGACCGTAAAAACCGTTGTAGAAGTAACGTACACCAAGATTAATTGATGCATCTTCTCCATCAGTGTTTTCGTCTCTTGTAGCCATAATAGTAAACTCATCAGAAACAGCATAACCAATAGTTAATGCAAGATCATCAGTTATACTCTCATTGTCATAAGCAGAATTATAAGTAATACCTGCAACCATGTCGCCCTTTGACAGAGTCATTTGAGCGGATAGTGTAAATGCCATTGTAGCAACTACACATAAAGTAAATAATTTTTTCATAGAACCGAGTTTTAAGGTTTGGGCTAATATCCGGACTTAAACGAATATGAGTAAATAAGCTTTCAATAAGCTACTAACGGTAAATTGTGGAAATCCCCTCAAAAATCAATAAACACTAGGGTTTTGAAGAATTAGTTGGCGCTATATTTGCCCGTAATTATGGCTAAAATCAACGTTTTATCGGTTGAAGGTCTGACTAAGAGATACGGTGAAAAGCTCTTGTTTGAGGGATTAACCTTTGGACTTAGTGCTGGTCAGCGCGTCGCGATAGTTGCTAAAAACGGTTCGGGTAAGACTACTTTGATGAACGCTATTTGTGGAATTGAGCCATCAGAAGCAGGGAAAATCGTCTTTTCCTCTAACGTTAGATGGTCATATTTGAAGCAGGAAGCGGAATTGGATGCAGAATCCACTCTTCTCGACAGCTTGTATATAGGAGATTCACCTGCTATAGTGGCATTGAAAAATTATGAAAGGGTAATATCAGAGAGTTTAGAGGGAGATCATCTACAAAAAGCAACTGATGAGATGGACAGGTGTAATGCCTGGAATTATGAAGCGAGGGCAAAGGAAATTCTTGGGAAGTTGAATCTTCACGATCTGAATAGGACTATTAAAACACTTTCAGGTGGTGAAAAAAGAAGAGCTGCGCTAGCTCAGGTGTTATTAGAAGATCCTGAATTGTTGTTTTTAGATGAGCCAACAAATCATTTGGACTTGGAAATGATAGCTTGGCTAGAAAAGAAATTGGCTTCGAGCAATAAAACTCTTCTCATGATTACTCATGATAGGTACTTTTTAGAAAATGTATGCAGTGACATTTTTGAACTAGATGACCAAAGTTTATTCCACTACAAGGGAAATTTTAGCTATTACTTAGACAAAAGAGACGAAAGAAGAGAGAATGCTCTTGCAGTTAGAGACAGAGCCAGGCAGGGATTTAAAAGGGAGCTTGCTTGGATGAGATCAACGCCGTCTGCAAGGACTGGCAAGAGTAAAAGCAGGATTAATAGATTTTACGACATTAAAAAGGAGGCTAAAAAACGTCTTGAGGAAGATCCAATGCACATTAGTGTTATTCCTCAAAGGCTTGGCGGAAAAATCGTGGAGCTTCACAATATAAGTAAGAAATACAATGAAAGAACACTATTTAAAGGTCTAACTCATCACTTTAAACAAGGAGAAAGACTAGGAATAGTTGGAAACAATGGTTCAGGAAAAACTTCACTACTAAAGCTCATTACAGGCGAAGAAAATACTGATTCAGGGAAAGTAGTTATTGGAGATACTGTTGTGTTTGGCCATTATCATCAACAAGGTGGTGTGTTTTCTGAAGAATGGAAGGTAATTGATGCTGTAAGAGAGATTGCAGATTTCATTCCCCTTAAAGGAGGCGCTAAACTAACTGCGTCCCAACTTCTAGAAAGATTCATGTTTCCTAGAAGTATTCACCATAAATATATAAAGGTGTTGAGTGGTGGCGAAAGGAAAAGGCTGAATCTATTGAGAATTTTAATAGCAAATCCCAACTTTTTGATTCTAGATGAGCCCACAAATGATTTGGACATCTTCACGCTTACTGTTTTAGAGGAATTTTTGATGGATTTTCAGGGGTGTATAATTGTAGTTTCTCACGATAGGTATTTTATGGATAAGATTGTGGAGCATATTTGGGTTTTAGGAGAATATGAAGGAGTTACTGACTATCCCGGGAATTTCACTCAATACAGGTTGGCTAGCGAAGAAAAGCTTAAAAAGGTTGTCTCTTCACCAAAGCCTCAGATTCAAAATCCAGAAGTAAAAGGCGATTACACAACTCGCTTATCGTACAAGGAGAAATTCGAATTCGAAAAGCTTGGGCCTAAAATTGAAGAGCTAGAAAACAAGAGAGACGAACTGTCTAAACGACTAGAATCAAATCCACCACACGACGAATTCATCACAATTGGAGAAGAGCTAGGCAAGGTTGCTGAAGAGATTGAAAAAGCTGAGATGCGTTGGCTAGAACTTGTAGAAAGAGCTGAATAATTATTGCTGATCGAAATCAGCAACCCAAGGTCCATCACCGGTTGGACGAGCTTGACACGAAAGGATAAATCCATTTTCCACCTCATCTTCCTCAAGGGCGTAATTGATGTCCATTGAGGCAGTTCCTTTATCCATTTTACACCTACAAACACAACAAACTCCACCTTGACAAGAGAAAGGAGCGTCTAGACCAGCATCGAGAGCAGCATCGAGAATTGACTTATCTTTCTTTTTCACTTTCACCTTAGTTGTAACTCCATCTAGTACGATGTGAACGTCTACTTCGTCAGAATCCGAATTTTCTGTAGCAACATCAGAATAACCTGCTGCTTTCGTTGAAGATGTGAAAAGCTCAAATTTTACTTGGCTTGCTGGCATACCAGCTTCTACAAGCGCATCCTTGCAATCCATAATCATAGCTTCTGGACCACAGATATATGCTACATCATAACTGCTTGGATCTATGATATTATTGAAAATTCTAGAGCATCTTTCTTTATCAAGTCGACCTGCAAATAATTCAGCGTCAATTGGTTCACGAGTTAAAAGGTGGAATAATTGGAATCTATCCAAATATACATCCTTCAACTCTGCTATTTCATCCCTGTAAATAATACTTGCAGTTTCTTTATTTACATAGAATAGAGCGAATTTGCTATTCTCGTTTGTTTCAAGAATGTGCTTGATTTGGCTTAATACAGGAGTAATTCCGGACCCTGCAGCAAAACCTAAATGGTTCACAGAGGCTTCGTCTACCTTAAATCTTCCATCAGGAGGTAGAGATTCAATCACATCTCCTGCCTTGAGTTCCCTGTTTGCAAAAGTGCTAAATAATCCACCAGACACTTCCTTAACGGCAACTCTGAGCACACCTTCTTTAGGTGAAGTGCTCAACGAGTAGCTTCTGCGCACCTCCTCTCCTTTTATTTTGGTCTTTAGTGTTAGGTATTGGCCTGCTATAAAAGAAAAATCTCCGCCGTCAGTAGGTTCTAAAACTAGGCTTACACAGTCCTCAGTTTCTCTAATTATATCTACTACTTTTAAGGGGTAGAATTGTGCCATACTACGAAGGTAAGTAAATTTTGAATAGATATTATATAAAAAAATTATACAAAATTCAATATTCAATGTTACAATATTATCTTTGATAGATATTTAAATAAACAATGCAAGTCAGTAAAGAGCATCTAAATAAACAGTTTGAAGCCTACATAGCTGCTGATAAAAAAATCGAGCCAAAAGATTGGATGCCAGACGCATATCGAAAAACTTTGGTACGTCAAATTAGCCAGCACGCTCATAGTGAAGTTGTTGGTATGCTTCCTGAGGGTAATTGGATTACTCGCGCACCAAGTCTCAAGAGAAAGGCAATTTTGCTTGCCAAAGTCCAAGACGAGGCTGGTCACGGGCTGTATTTGTACTCTGCGTGTGAAACTTTAGGGGTTGAAAGAGACGATTTAGTTAAGGACCTTCTTTCTGGCAAGGCTAAATATTCTTCAATATTCAACTACCCAACTCTGACTTGGGCTGATATAGGTGCAATTGGATGGTTAGTTGACGGAGCTGCAATTATGAATCAAGTTCCTCTTTGC
>CEUK01186503.1_pt1 | contig 12782 bp, 18 predicted proteins | sample 356451 | NCBI WGS metagenome assembly CEUK01 (sample SAMEA2622843, study PRJEB7988) | marine metagenome | isolation source: saline water (ENVO:00002010), including
AAATCACATATCATTCCTGTCCTTTGATCTATCTGTCCACGCACAGTTACATCTAAGAAATAATTATGTCCATGTCCATTTATTCTTGCACATTTCCCATAAATTTTTTTATTCTCACTTAATGAGATCTCATCTTTTGCTAATCTGTGCGCAGCATTGAAATGAGTTTGAAATGTTAGTAATGCTTCCATTTTGTTTCCGTAATAATCTGCCCATAGAGTTGGGCTTTCATAAAGCCTTAAAGATGTTAGAGGTAAATCATTCTTTAAACGATTCCAAATAATACTTACCAAGGCTTCAGTAGTTGGGAGTATGCCTTTGTCATTTGACATATCAAATTCTGGCCATACATCATTTAGAAATCGAAAATCTAATGGACTGGTAACTTTATCTTTTATAGAATGTTTTACATCAGAGAGATTCAAAACCATCCCATATGTATCAAGTTCACCTCCCATTGATACAATTAGCTCATAATTGTGGCCATGCCCTGGAGCTAGACTACATTTGCCAAAAAGAGCGAGGTTCTCTTCTGGACTTTTTTCTGGAAGCCAGTAACGATGACTAGAACTGAAGCAGGCACGACGAGTAATTACGCATTCTCGCCCTTCTCCATGATTTGATTTGGAATGAATTAATGCCATCTTTGCTTGTATTATTACTATCTTAAGGTCTCAGATACAAATTTGTCTTTATGGAAGAAATTCTTATCAATAATATTATTCATAAGTTAAAAGGTAGAAATATATTTTTAGTAGGTATGATGGCTTCTGGTAAGTCTAAAACTGGACCCAAACTAGCTAAATTACTTCAATATAAATTCTTTGATTTAGATGTATTAATAGAAGAAGTTGCTAAAAAATCAATTCCAAATATTTTCGATCAAGATGGAGAAGAAATCTTTCGGGAATATGAAACAAAATGTCTAAATGAAATTATAAAGTATCCTTCTCTTGTCATCGCTACTGGCGGCGGCGTAGTAACAAAGAATAAGAATTGGGGTTATCTTCGCCAAGGAATTGTTGTTTGGATTGATGTCGATAAAAAATCTGCATTATCAAGATTAAAAAAAGATATTAACGGTAGACCTTTGCTTAGAGATAAAGATTGGGAGAAAAATTATAATGATATCTTTAATTCTAGGAAAAAATTATATGCTCAAGCTGATTTAAGAATTAAAGTACTTAATGAAAATGTAAATCAAGTTGTGGAGAAAATTATTATTGATATCCAAAAAAATATATCTATTTAATTAGGGTCAATTCTTACAGCAAACCATTTAATTGTAAATCCAGTTTTTATTTCTAGTTCACAAGTGTTTTCAAGGAATTCTGATATATTTTCAGCCTTTTCAAAGTCAATATTTTGTTCTATTATTGTCGAATCAGATTTCTTTAGCCAAGCTTTTAGCCATTCCATCGCTTCCGCTTTAGAAACTATTAATTGTTCTTTATCAGGTTCTAATAAAACGAAATGTTCTACGGATCTAATTAATGGATTTGACATGTTAAAAATCTTCCTTAGTTTTTTTCTATTATTTGCTCTACAGATAATTTACATCACTGATGCCTATGCTTTTGATAATGCGGGCATTAGACGATTTTTAGAAAAAAGAGAAAAAAATTGGCCCAGTTGGAATTTACCTCATTTGCTATATTCAGATATTTCAAAAGATCTTATATATCCCAATTGGTTTGAGGGGGATTGGATTGTTACTTCACAAGATTTTAAAGATAGCGACAAAGAACCAATTACTTATAAAGTAAATTTTTTTAAGAATGATGAAGAACAAGTTATTGGTAATAGATCAAAGAATGCTGAAGCCTTGGGTCAAGTAATTTTTGGAGAAAGATTGCAAAAAATCAAAACTGATCCTAAATCCTTTAATAATCAAATTATATTTTTAAGTGATAATGAATACATTGAATCTAGAGTGACTGAAAGAAATCAAATTTTGGATAATGATCTTTTTTGGTCAGATGAATTTTTTATACAAACTGTTCATAAAAAAGAAGCATCTAGGATTAACCAAGTTGAAGTAATGAGTAAGTTTTATAAGTGTAAGGATTATGATTTGCAAATAAAAAGAGGATTAAAAGGTGATATTTGTGGAATTCAATATACTGCTACATATGGTTCAAAAGTTGGAGACAAGCGAATAGAATCAATAACTTCAAGTAAATTTCTTTTAAGATTTCAACCTATTGAGAGCTAGCACTAAAGAGTGATTCTTCTAATTTATCTCTCCAATTAAATAAATTTTCTAAGTAAGGATTATTAATGAATTCTTGACATCCCTCACCAGATAAAATTGGTCCTGATGATAATGGAAACTTAAGTAATGATAATTGTGATGCAACTGATATATCTGCAATAGATAAAGAATTACCAACTAAAAAAGGCTTTGTCATGAGTGTCTTAGATAGGTACTCTAATATTTTCTGCAAATCAATATTAGCTCTGTCAGATAAGACTGCATTCGAAATCTTACTAACATTATTTAAAGGTAATTTATCAAAAATGTCTTTAATCGAAGATGGTATTTCATCTGGCAGCAAAGCTGATCTTAATTGAGGATTATCAAAAGTTGATTTTATTAGTGCTTTTTTACAAGTTGAAGCCATGGTAGTGTCTCCCCAATCTTCAATTATTTTTGCTTGCGCTAATAAAAACGGATCTTCAGGAAACAATATATTATTACTATTTTTCTTATCAATGTATTCACAAATAATGGATGAATCACTAATTATTTGTTCATTATCATCTTTAATAACAGGGACCTGTTTTTGTCCAGAAATTTTAAAGATTTCTATTTGACCAACGCCAGGAGTTACTTCTTGGACGCGATAGGAAATTTTTTTTGCATGAAGTGCCATTCTAATTTTCAAACAAAATGGACTATGTCTGAATTGATATAATGTAATCATGTTACTTAAGTTTCTCAAAACTTAGCTAAAAAAGTAATCCATTTGTGGAGTTTATGGGCGAATTCTTTTCTAACGTTGCAAGATACCCGAAATATTTAATTACCATAATACTTGGAGGTATAGTTGCTTTATTAGGTCCATTATTCAAAAATATTTCAAACCCAATTACTTTTTTTGCTTTGATATCATCAATTATAAGTGCATTTATAACATTATTTTTTGTAATCCAAGCGATGACAAATTCAACTTTGAATTAAATTATTATGACTAAAAGCCGAAGGGTTGAAAAAGTTTCTTCTTTACTCAAAAAAGAGATAAGTTTGATTTTGATGTATGAATTAGAGAATAATTTAATAACAGAGAATCTTGTTTCCGTAACAAACATTGAATTAACAACTGATTTACAGTTCTGCAAAGTATTTATAACTACTCCAGCTTCAGAAAAGATAAAGGTTGATATTATTGATTGTTTAAATTCTTCTAAAAATTATATTCGTCATTTACTAAGTAAAAGAATTGTTATTAGAAGAATTCCAGATCTGCTCTTTAAGAGGGATGCGGTATTTAGTGAGGGGCTATCAGTCTTAAAAATCCTTGATAAGTTAAGAGAGAATAAAAAATAAATGAAAATATTTAGTAAACTTGATAATAAATGAATAATAATCATTTACCTCTTATTAATAAAAATATTGTTATTACTCGCTCGAAAGATAAAATTTCTGATGTAAAAACTTTATTTCAAAAACGTGGAGCTAATGTATTTGATTTGCCTGCACTGGTAGTAGATTTTCCTGAGGATTTGAGTTCATTAGATGAGTCTTTATCATCAATCAGTCACTATAACTGGGTTATCTTTTCTAGTAGTAATGGTATTAAATTTTTAGAGAAGAGATTAAATGAACAAGGAACCTCACTAAAAATTATTGCACAATCAATTAAAATCGCAGTGGTTGGAGAAAAAACCTCTCATTCATTAATTGAGCTTGGTGTAAAAGCTGATTTTGTACCTCCAAAATTTATTGCAGAAAGCTTAATTGAAAACTTTCCTATTTCAGTAGATGGATTAAAGATACTTCTTCCGAGAGTGCAGACCGGTGGACGAAACTTCATATCTCAAGAATTAGTAAAATCTGGTGCTAATGTTAAAGAAGTAGCCGCATATGAATCAAAATGTCCTGATAATATTCCTGCTGAAACACTACTAGCATTCAAAGAAAAAAGAATTGATGCTATAACTTTCTCTAGCGGAAAAATAGTAGAGAATACAGCTTTTTTACTTAAACGATATTGTGGAAAAGAATGGTTATCTAATTTAAAAAAAGTCAAATTATTATCTATAGGTCCTCAGACGTCTATCGCATGTCAGAAAACATTTGGACGAGTTGACTATGAAGCTCTTACCTATACTTTCGAAGGTTTACTTGAGTCAGCTATACATTCGTTGAGTTAGATTGTTCAGACATATAATTTTTTTCAACAAGATTTTTAAATCTATCAATATTTGCTTGTAATTCATTGGTGACCATTTTACCTAAAATATTTTCTTCCATAATTCTTGCAATCATTTTTGGTAATTCATAAGTTACGGACAAATTTACGGTAGTCAATACTTCATTGTTTTCATCGAAAATCACAGAACCTTTGGTCGGAAGACCGCCAATGGATTCCCACTTCAATTTTTGTCCTTCTATCCTTTCAGTAATTTGGGCCTTCCATTTAAATTTAAAACCATTGGCAGCCAAGGTCCATTCTGTTAAATCAGGCAAAGTAGAAGTTTTTTGGTCGACTGTTTTTACTGATTCTATCCAGCTCATCCAAAGCGGCATTGAATTTAAATCGCTCCAAGTATTCCATACACTATCTAATGGAGCATTTACTATCGTTATGACATCATGCTTCAACCAGATTCCCATAATTAACTTACCGCGACATTTTTTGCTAGTTTGATTTCCTTTTTGAGTATAACCGATGCAGCTAAATGGCCACTCATTGTCGCTCCTTCCATAGAGTCTATATAATCTTGCTTCGTATAACTTCCAGCAAGATAAAAATTATCAATTGATGTTGTTTGACTAGGTCTATATGGTTCCATTCCTGGAGACTCTCTGTAAAGTGATTGTGGGATCTGAACTATATTACTCCACAAAAGTTTTAAGTTTTTTGAGGAAGGGAAAAGATTTCGCACTTCCTTATCAATTTCAGCAGTAATCCTATCTTTGGATCTTCCTATCCATTTATCTCCTGGAGTGAGAACGCATTGTAAGAGCGATCCCATGTTTTTCTTTCTATAGTCTTCAGGACTAGTTAATGCTAAATCCGCAAAACAACTAAATGATGCGTCAGCAGAGTATAAGAGATTATCTAAACCAGTTGCAATTGTATTATCTTTATTATTTTTCTTTAATTCTGTAACCCAGCCATCATACCTTAGTTGAATAGTTGCAACAGCAACAGCACGAAGTTTATTGATTCCATTGAATTCATTAAACTTATACCATTCTTTTGGAATAATTTTTTTAATTCCGGGGACATCGCAAGCAGCGAGATATTTATCTGCTGAAATCGATTTTTGACCTTCAGGTGTTTTAAGATCTAGAGATTTTATAAAATAAGAGGAAGAAGATTTTTCAAATATTATTTTTTCAACAGTATGATTTAGATGTATTTTTGCACCTTTACTCTTAATGTATTCAACTATTGGTTTTGTTAACCATCTGTGAGGTGATCCTTTAAGTAAGTTAAGTTTTGAAGCCTCAGTTTTTGAAGCAAACATCATAAAAATAGTGAGCATGCAACGGGCAGAGATATCTTCGCAATTAATAAAACCTAATGCATATGCAATGGGATCCCACATCCTTTCTATACTTCTAAGACTGCCACCATGATTCATGAACCAATCTTTAAAACTTATTCGGTCAAGCTCTCTAATTGTTACCATCGCGCCTTCATAATCTACTAGTCCTCTTACTATTGGACTAGTTCCTAAAGCCAATGCATTTCTCACTTTGTCAACTATGCTTAATTGCTCAGTTGTAAAGAATGCCTTGAGACCATTAAATGGTGCTCCTAAAGCAAATCTGAAATCTAAAGACTTTAAATTTCCATTTTTATTAATGAAGAGATGAGTATGTTCTTTAGGTAGTAAATTATCAAAAGCACCAACTTTTCGCATGAGTTGGAAGAGATTTGCATAATTGTAAAAAAATACGTGTAATCCCATCTCTATGTGATTGCCGTCTTTATCTTCCCAACTCCCAACCTTGCCTCCCCAAAATGGACGACTTTCAAATATATCAACTTCATGACCAGCATCTACTAAATCAACTGCAGCTGTTAAACCAGCTAACCCAGAACCTACTATTGCGATTTTCACTTTTTCTAGGAATTATAACAAATAAAATGTTTTTATTGTACTTATTTATGCAACCTTAGGTTGAATTTTTTATAGTATATATATGTAGTTGAATTGAATATGACAAACACAAAACTTGATGAAAAATTAAAAAACTCTGATGATGGCAAAGGTATTTTGATTACCAATACAGCTATTCAGCAGATTTCTAACTTAATAAAGAATCAAACTGATAAAAAAGCTCTTAGAGTAGGAGTGAGATCTGGAGGCTGTAGTGGTATGAGTTACACAATGGATTTTATTGGAGAAGGTCAGATAAATTCTGATGACAAAATCTATGATTATTCTTTGAGCGATGATATATCTTTTCAGGTTGTTTGTGATCCAAAAAGTTTACTCTATATTTATGGTATGCAATTAGATTTTAGTACAGATTTAATAGGGGGAGGTTTTAATTTTACTAATCCAAATGCCTCTCAAACTTGTGGTTGTGGTAGTTCTTTCGCTGTTTAATATTATATAAATATGAGTGATATTGAGACAGAATTTAATGCAGCATTATCGCGTTACCAGGCAGGAGAAGATTTAAAAATTGTCATAAAAGATTTTGAAGAAATTACGTCTCAAATTCCAAATCATTTCGCTGCTTGGACTTGCCTCTCTTGGTTGCATTTATTGCTTAAGAATAATGAGGAGGCTCTGTTTACTGCCAAACAGGCTGTAAAATTAAATGGCCAAGACCCACAAGCTAGGATGAATCTAGCTCTTTCTCTTTTAGCTACCAATAATAAAGGCGTGAGAGTTCATATTGATATTATAAAAAGGATAATATTAATGGCGCCAGAATTAGAGGAAGATTTAAAATCTTCATTGCAAGATGGGTTCTTAAGATATCCAGAATGGACTGAATTAAAGAAAATAAAAAAATGGTTGGATTTTTAATTTGTCTAAAGTATTATTTCTAAGTAATGGCCATGGAGAAGATTTATCAGGAAGCTTATTAGCCAAGAAATTGGTAAATCTTGGTCATAAAGTTTACGCATTGCCAATAGTAGGCAATGGAAAGCATTATAAAAAAGAGGGAGTGCAAATTATTGGTAAAACTAAAGAATTTAATACAGCTGGTTTAGGTTATAACACATTGAAAGGTAGGCTTACTGATTTAGTAAATGGTCAAGTGACTTATTTCTTTAGAAAATTCTTATTGACTTTTCTTAATAGAAATAAATATGATTATTATTTTGTTGTTGGAGATATTGTACCAATTCTTTTTGTATGGTTAATAAGAAAAAAATATTTCTTATATTTAGTTGCATATTCAAGTCATTATGAAGGGAAGTTGTCACTTCCATGGCCATGTAAATTATTTTTGAAATCTAATAAGTTAAAAAAAATTTATTCAAGAGACTATCTTACTGCTGTTGATTTGGCAAAACAGTTAAAAAAAGAAGTTAAATTTTTTGGAAATCCATTTATGGATAAACTTCTAATCAACAAATCTAAGAACAAAAGTAAAATTTTTCATATCTCCTTTCTTCCAGGAAGCAGAATTCCTGAAATGAATAATAATCTGGAATTAATGTTAGCGCTTCTGGAGTTCCTTTCTAATTATGATTACTTTCAGAATATGAGTTTTAATTTCGCTTTGGTTACTCAATTTAGTGCTGATAATCTTAAGCTAGCTCTTCTTAAAAGGAAATGGCAATTCAAAACAATTCGGACAAATGAAAATTTCTGTAATGCAAAATTTAAACTTATTAATGTTAATTTTCAATGGAATACTTTTGATGATATTTTACAAAAAAGCGATTTAATAATAAGTATGGCTGGGACCGCAACTGAACAAGCTATTGGACTTGGAAAGCCTGTGATTCAGATGGAGGGTAAAGGACCCCAATTTACAAAAAGATTCGCTGAAGCGCAGCGAAGACTGCTTGGAGATTATGTTTTTTGTGCAACTAATTATTCTAATAAAAGTGACCAACTTAAAGAAACTTATAATTTACTTTTACGTATAATTTATATGATGAAATTAGATAAAAATTTTTTAGTTAACTGTAAAAGAAATGCTTTATTAAGAATTGGTGAATATGGAGCTGGCGACAGCATTATTAATGATTTAAAAAATTTAATTAATGAATAATAAAGATATAGGATCTAAACTTTTTAAATCGATTGATAATTTTCTTGTAATCAATTTATTTATTGTAATTATTTTTGCTCTTTTTTTTATTTTTTCGATATTAATGGAATTTAATGGTTATCCAATGTTTTTAAGCAATTTCAGGAAAATATGGAATCCAATAATTCTTCCGCTTATAACAATATTGATTACAGGAGCACTAGTTAATGGTATTTTTACTTGGTTAAGGAATCAATTGCATTCTGAAGATGGGGATATTTAAACTTGTAGAAATTTTTATTTAGTTTGGAACTATACACCTTTTGACCCTCTAATACAAGTTTTGCTCCATCGCCAAGAAGCATTTTTAAAGGTACTCCAGGAACTGGAACTAAATTAGGTCTATTAAGACAGGAAGCTAGTATTTTTGAGAAAACTTTCATTTGCACTGGCTCTGGAGCTACGGCATTATATATTCCAGAAAATTTTTTCTCATTTAAGGCACTTATTATTAAGTCGCATAAATCAATTCTATGGATCCAGCTCATCCATTGATTCCCATTTCCAATTGGTCCTCCAAGTCCTAATTTGAATATAGGCAACATTTTACCTAAAGCCCCTCCATCATTACCTAGAACAATTCCTATCCTAAATATTACCAATCTTGTGAAAAAAGGTTTTTGTTGAGCAGCAGCTTCCCATTCTGCACAAGTTTTTGCAAGAAAGTCATTTCCGGATTGACTCACTTCTGTGAATTCTGTTTTAAGAGAAGTACCATAAAATCCTATAGCAGAGGCGTTAATAATAGTTTTTGGATTAATTTTTAGTTTCTTAAGAATTTTCATTAAATTTAATGTTGTCTGCACTCTGCTGTTCAGAATTATTTTTTTCTGTTGATCTGTCCATCTTTTATCAGCTATAGGTTCCCCAATTAAATTAATGATGCTGTCACTATTTTTCAAATTTGTAATTAGGTTTTGATTCTCCCAATTACTTTCCTTTGTTAGGTCTAATTTTAGGAAGGTAATTTTATTCAGTGGAATATTTACTTTTAATGCATCAATATTTTTTCTACTTACTATACAAAGATTATTACCTTCTTTTATTAGTCTAGGAATTAATTCTTTTCCAATAAATCCTGTACACCCTAATAATAAAATCCGCATTTTACTTAATCATTTATTTAAGGTTAAAGAATTTTGCTAAGTTTCGTTATTTTCACAAAAACTTATCCAAATAATATTCCAAAAAAGCAATTTTTAATGTATTTTATAAATTGACTAATCATTATTAGCTTATCTAATTGTATGACTGATTCTTTGCCAAAGAAACCATTAAAAAAAGGAAGTTTAGTTGTGCTAGATAAAGATAAATATGCTAAAAGTATAGAATCATTGGCTAGCGATTCTGAGTTGCCTAATTATGTATTTGAGGGTCCAGGTGAAATACTAAGTATTAAGGATGATTATGCACAAGTAAGGTGGAGGAGACCAGTCCCTGACGTATGGTTCAAACTTGAACAGCTGAGAGAATATAGTGATGAGTAATTAAGTTTTAAAAAGATATATTTTTTTTATTTAAAGCCATTTTACTTTGTAACCTTTTCGCTTCTTTCATCATTTCTTTTCCATCAAAAAGATAATTATCAACGTATCCTTGTGTATATCTATCAAGTTCATCAAGGGCATCTTGAACTTGTGAGAAACAATAGTATAAATCTAATCCAATATTTGAAATAGAGTTTGGCACAACTTCTGATTTATAAATCATAGAAGCTTTTTCAATTTTTTTTCTACTAATGCTAATATAATCGCAAAATTGTTCCATTAATTCATCATCATATGGATCAGCAGAAAGATTTTTAATTTCACTATTAAGTGGCTTAATTATTTGAATGATCAAACGATTTATTGGTTCATAAATATTTTTAAGCCAAATTTTTATATTTTTATCATTTATGGTCGACTTGTTTTTCTTTGTTTTTAGATCATAAGACCAATTAGTATTTTTATTATTTGCAGATTTTTCTAAAAGAATACCATTGTCATATTTACTTTTCTGTTTTGGATCATTTAGAGTTTCCCATGCAAGCTGAATCTCTAAAAATTTTTCCTTATTACCACCCGTATCGGGATGATATTTTTTTGCAAGAGATCTATATGCTGATTTTATTTCAGTAATACTAGCATTTTGGTTTAATCCTAATAGGGAGTAGAAATTTTTTTGTACCATGCTTTAAATCATAAAAATCCATCTTCTCTTAATCTGATTTCATTATTTGAGTCAAACATAGCTGTAGATAGATATCTTTCCCCAAAGCTAGGAAGAATTATAATTAATCTTTTATTAATAAGTTCTTTCCTTCTTCCAATTCTTATTGCGGCAGCTAGGGCAGCACCACTACTTATCCCAGAGAGTAAGCCTTCCATACGGGCTAAAAGTCTACCATAGTAAAATGCATCTTCATCCTCAACTTTTATTATTTCATCAATAATCTCTTTGTTAAGCACTTTTGGAATAAAACCTGCTCCTATGCCTTGTATCGCATGAGAACCAGCTTTTTCTCCAGAGATTACTGCACTTTTTTGAGGCTCAACAGCATAAATTTTACAATCTGGATTCATTTTTTTTAATAGGGTCGCACAACCAGTTACGGTCCCTCCAGTTCCAACACCTGTAACTAGTCCATCTATATTATGGTTGGATTGTTCCCATATCTCTTTAGCAGTTGTTTTTGCATGAATTTCTGGATTTGCTGGATTTTCAAATTGATTAAATTGGAAGCTATTTGGTAGTTCATCTGCTAATTCATTCGCAAGTGATAAAGCCCCTTGAATTCCCTCTATGCCAGGTGTTAATCGAAGTTCTGCACCATATGCTCTGAGCATTGCTCTTCTCTCAATACTCATGGTATCTGGCATAGTAAGAATTAATTTATATCCTTTGGCTGCTGCTACCATAGCAAGTGCTATCCCAGTATTACCACTAGTAGCTTCTATTAAAATGGTTTTTTTCGGAGATATTAGACCTTCTTCTTCTGCTGAAATTAACATTGAATATGCAATCCTATCTTTCACTGAAGCCGAAGGGTTAAAACTTTCAAGTTTTGCGATTATCTCTGCATAACATCTACAAAATTTTTTTATTCGGTTTAATCTCACAAGAGGCGTGTTGCCTACAAGATTAGTTATATCATTAGCAATATCCATGATCTTAAATCGTTTTTATTTAATTAAATTTTCAATTATTATTATGATAGTACCAATTTCTTATATTTAAAAAGACTACTTAATTGAAAAAAAACATATCTAATCGTACGAGATTTTTCTATAGTTAATTCAGTTATTAATATTTTTAACATTATGCATACAATAGAGTTAACTCTTAGATACTCACCTTTTCCCATCTCGATACAGAAAAAAGAATTTAGTGAAATTTCTAGAATCTTTGAAGAAATTAAAAGTGCTATGAAACAAATTACCCCTAATAATCTTATCGAATTGGAATGCGATAAGATTACTAATAAAAAGATTGCTGTGCTTGCTAATGAGATAATTGCTATGCAGATTTATGAAAAGTCATCTATTGCTGGAGGTTCGAAAAGACCAGGTTTTTCGCTTGATGGATAAATAATGTTAGGAAATGGAAAGTCTGATTTCAAACAAGATAATACATTAATCCTCAAACGTGTATTCTTCTCCTGGAATAATAGGGAAAAATTTATTATTAACAATTGCAGTTTCTCAGTCTTTGAAAAAGGTTTATATATGGTAGTTGGTAAAAATGGTTGTGGTAAAAGTACTCTTCTTAAATTGATACAAGGTGTTATCAGACCAACAAAGGGATCATTGTATTCTCCCCCTAATATTTCGATGGTTTTTCAAAATCCTGATCATCAAATCCTAATGCCAACATGTAGAAGCGAATTAATACTAAACATAAAGGAAAATATTAGTAAGAGAGATATCGAATTTAAAGTATCAAAAGTACTGCTTTCGGTAGGTTTAGAAGAATTTATTAATAGACCAGTGCATACTCTTAGCGGAGGACAAAAACAAAGATTAGCAATAGCTTCAGCATTGATTAGTGGAAGTAATTTTATTGTAATGGATGAGCCAACTGCTTTATTAGATGAATGTAGTCAAAGACAAATTTTAACTCTAATAAGATCTCTTATTAATAATCAAAAATTGAATATTACGGTATTGTGGATTACTCATCGTTTAGAGGAATTGGTTTATGCAGATAAAGTAGCTTTAATGCAAAATGGTACTTTATTGGAATGGGAAAATCCTAATAATTTCAAATATAAGTAACACCCCCTTGTCATTTGGTAGGTGTAAGAGTTAAATTTTTATTATTCCTCGGTAGCTCAGCGGTA
>CEUK01022887.1_pt1 | contig 12758 bp, 13 predicted proteins | sample 356451 | NCBI WGS metagenome assembly CEUK01 (sample SAMEA2622843, study PRJEB7988) | marine metagenome | isolation source: saline water (ENVO:00002010), including
AAATTAGAATTATTTTTGAAATGAAATCTATCTGTCTCAAAGAGACCAACACTAATAATTGTCTCTAAGTTAACTTCGCTATTTATGCATTTTAATATTCTTGGTTCTTTCTTAATTTCAAAAATTTTGTCTTCAATTTTTTTTAGTTGATTTTCATCAACTAAATCACATTTATTGAGAAGAAGAATATCCCCATATAAAAGTTGTGAGTATGAGACTGAAGAACTATCTATATCAAAATTAAAATTTTCAGCATCAACTAATGTAATTATTGAATCTAATCTCACCTTCTCTCTAAGGTTACTCCCAGCAAAAGTCATAGCTACTGGAAGAGGATCTGCTAATCCAGTAGTTTCTACAATTAAATAATCTAATTTTTTTGTTCGATCTAAGATTTTATTTACTGTAGAAAGTAATTCCCCATTGATGGTGCAACAAATACATCCATTACTTAATTCAATCATGTCATCTGCCGTCTCTATTATTAATTCATTGTCAATACCAATTTCTCCAAATTCATTTACTAAAACTGCAGTTTTAAGACCAAATTGATTTTTTAAAATATGATTTAATAAAGTAGTTTTTCCTGATCCTAAAAAGCCGCTGATTATTGTTACCGGTAGAAGTCCATCGCTCATTGTAAAAATTAAATATTATTACTTATAATATTTATTATATCGACTTGCAAATTTATATCTATTATTTCAATAGCTCATTTATTTCAGTGGCTATAAGTTGATCTAAGTTGGAAATTCCTCCAAGGTCATGAGTCGTTAGTTTTATAGTAACTGAGGAGTATACATTTTCCCAATTAGGATGGTGATTATTTTTTTCACAAATCAATGCAACTTTTGTCATAAAAGAAAAAGCATCAATAAAACTTTTGAATTTGAAATGTCTTTCAATATAATTAGGTAAAACTTTCCATTCAAGAATTTTAGAATTTAATTCTTTTTTTTCTTCTTCAGTTAATAAATATGGCTTCATATTTAAGGGGGTCAATTATTAAAATTATATATTTTTTTTCTCTCCGATAACATGCAAATTTAAATTTCTTTGATTTGAACCAAACCGATGTTCCCATAGATAAATTGCTTGCCAGACGCCAAGAAGAAGTTTTTCATTTTGAAAACTAAAAGATAGAGAAGTATTCGTAAGAGCAGTTTTTATATGAGCTGGCATATCATCTTCTCCCTCTTGATAGTGTTTATAAAAAACCTCTTTTCTTTTTTTAGTTAAATCATTTACTGAATTGTTTGGAACTATTGCTTCAATATAATTTTGTAGATCTGTAAGCACGTTAGGATCGGCATTTTCATTTACCGTAAGGCTACAACTAGTATGTAATAAATTAATTATTAAAATACCTGATACAAATTTATTTTCTTTTATAAAGTAGTTAATCCTATCTGTAATATCTGTAAAACCTATGCCAGAAGTATTAATACATATAGTTGAAAAGATTTGCTCCATTGACGTAAAAATTAAATATATGATTATTTTATTAAATATACGTTCGAGAGTTTCCTCTGACCATTAGCAAATTAAAGTATTATAAAGATTAAAAAGGGAGATTTTTTTGAAAGAAGTATCTTGGAATAAGCTTGGAGCTTATTTAAAGGAAACACAAATTTTAGGTTCAATACAAAATACGTTGTATTGGGATCAAAATACTATAATGCCAAAAAAAGGTTCTTCATGGAGAGCAGATCAATTAACATATATTGCAAAAAAATTACATAAGAGAAATTCATCTAAAGAGTTTTCTGATTTAATAAATGCTGCGGACCAAGAATTAGATAATTTTGAATTTAGTGACCAAAATAAGAAAAATTTAAAAAAAAAGAATATTGAACTTTTGAATAAAGAACTTTATAGACAAAGGAAATTAGATTCAAAGTTAGTTGAAAAACTTGCGATGGCTAAATCGCATGGATATGAGAGTTGGCAGCAAGCCAAGAAAGAATCAGATTACAAAATCTTTTTACCTTTTTTTAGGGAACTTATTAATTTACGTATTGAAGAATCTAGACAAATAGCAGAGGGTTTTAGTCCATGGGAAACTTTAGCTCAACCTTATGAACCTGATCTTACTAAAGAATGGTTAAATAAACTTTTTAATCCACTTAAAAAAGCTATTCCCAGAATTTTAAAGAAAACAAAAAGGTCAAAAGCGATTAATTGGGATATAGACCCCATCCTTCAGAATAGACTTTGCTCAAAGTTACTTGATGAATTTGGAAGAGACAAAGAAATAGTTGCGGTTGCAGAATCGCCCCATCCCTTTTCAATAACATTAGGCCCTCAAGACTTCAGGATTACGACAAGAGTAGTAAAAGGAGAACCTTTTTCAAGTTTTATGGCTACTGCTCATGAGTGGGGTCACTCCATTTACGAGCAAGGATTACCGTCTCAAAGCCATCAATGGTTCGCTTGGCCATTAGGAGATGCAACCTCAATGGCTGTCCATGAAAGTCAATCGTTATTTTGGGAAAATCGAATATTAAAATCTAGGTCATTCGCCAAAAGTTTTGCTAAAGAATTTTTAAGTGCTGGCTGCCCATTGAATAATTATGAAGAATTATGGCGTTCAATGAATTCTATAAATCGTGGTTTAAATAGAGTAGAGGCAGATGAATTGACTTATGGATTACATATCTTAATAAGAACTGAACTTGAAATAGAATTAATTGAGGGGAATCTTGATCCCATAGATCTACCTTCTGAGTGGAATGATAGATATGAAGATCTTTTAGGGATAAAACCTAAAAATGACTCTGAGGGTTGCTTACAAGATGTACATTGGAGTGAGGGTGCTTTTGGCTATTTCCCTTCATATTTGCTTGGGCATTTAGTAAGTGCACAATTGACGAGTGCTTTGGAAAAAGAGATTGGAGCAATTGATGATTTGATTGCAAATAAAGAATATAAAAAAATAATTCAATGGCTAAAAGTTAATGTTCACAGTTATGGAAGATCTCTTAACGTAATGCAATTAGTAAAAAAAGTAAGTGGTTGTGAACTTAAACCTGATTTTTTTATAAGATACCTTGAGACAAAGCTAGATTCTTTAAGTTAAATTATTTGAATAGCAACTTACATTCAACATTTAAAGAATGTTGGATTGTAAAATAAGAAGAGATTTTTTCAAATATGGCAAATTTAAGTCAACCACCAAGTAGAAGCACTCCTAACTTATTGCATATTTTAGATGCTTTCACTAATCAAAATAAAACGATTGTAAATACGATTATTGAGTTAAATTCGAATACTATAAATAAATATGAAATCATCACTGAGACAGGGCATTTAAAACTTGATAGAGTTGGTTACTCCTCGTTAGCGTATCCTTTTGCTTATGGATGTATTCCAAAGACTTGGGATGAGGATGGAGATCCATTAGATATTGAAATTGTTTCTGTAACGGAACCTTTAATACCGGGATCTATTGTAGAAGCGAGAATCATTGGAGTTATGAAGTTTGATGATGGAGGAGAAGTTGATGATAAGATAATTGCTGTAATCTCAGATGACAAAAGGGTTGATCATATAAAAAGCTTCGAAGATATGGGAGAGCATTGGCTTAGAGAGACTACTTATTATTGGGAACATTATAAAGATTTAAAAAAACCAGGGACTTGTAAGGTTAATGGTTTCCTTGGCGTAGAAGAGGCTATCGCAACTATTGAAGAATGCAAAGAAAGATATAAAAAAGAGATCGAACCAAAATTAGTAGATTAATATTTATTTCTCTCTAAATTCTTTAAAGATTTCCTCTAAAATTTTATCTGCTCCCTGTTTCTTAAGTATATAAGCCAATTCCTTTCCAATTTGTTCTGGATTTTTTGAACTACCTTTAATATTTTCTCTAAGCAGAATTTTTCCATCAATTGATGCAACCATTCCAGTAAGGGATAATTCATCCTTTGAGATAATACTGTTGACGCCAATAGGAACCTGGCAACCGCCTTCCAACTCTCTTAGAAATGATCTTTCGGCGATACATTTTTTGCTAGTAATTTCATCATTTAGGATATGAATCAATTCTTTCACCGTTTGATTATCTGATTTACATTCTATACCCAATGCTCCTTGACCTACAGCGTGTAGTGAAATTTCATTTGGAATTAATTGATGTATTCTTGATTGGAAACCCAATCTTTTAAGCCCAGCAGCAGCAAGAATGATACAATCAAATTCGCCTGCATCAAGTTTTTCAATACGAGTAATAACATTTCCTCTAATATCTTTAAATATAAGATGGGGATAGCTATATCTTAGTTGCGCAAGCCTTCTCAATGAGCTTGTGCCTACAACAGAGCCTGATGGCAAAGTTTCTAATTTGTAAATGCTATTTTTTTTATTAACTACTAGAGCATCCGATGGATCTTCCCTTTTTGTAATACATCCAAGAATTAAACCATCTGGTAAATTTGTTGGTAGGTCTTTCAGAGAATGCACAGCTATATCTGCTTTATCCATTAGCATTTGGGACTCTAACTCTTTAGTAAAAAGTCCTTTGTCTCCTATTTTAGCTAATGCCACATCTAGTATTTTGTCTCCCTGAGTTGCCATCGCCTCTACTGAAACGTTTAAATTTGGTACTAGTTTTTCTAATTGATCTTTTACCCATAGTGTTTGAACCATAGCTAATTTGCTTCTCCTAGTAGCAATTCTTAGTCTTGTTTTAGTCATTAAAGATATTATTTATATTTAGATTAAAAGAAAGAAGTTAATATTTACTAATATTATTTAGCAATTTAACAAAGCTGGAATACGACTATAGCTATTTAATATATTCCTTTAAAACTCCATTTCTATTTGGATGCCTTAATTTTCTTAATGCCTTTGCTTCTATTTGTCTTATTCTCTCTCTCGTAACATCAAATATTTGACCAATTTCTTCGAGAGTCTTCATTCTGCCGTCATCAATTCCATATCTTAATCTAAGAACGTCTCTCTCTCTTGGACTTAATGTGGCTAAAACCCCTTCGAGATCCTCTCTTAGTAAAGTTTTTGAGACATCTTGCTCAGGATTCTCAATATCTGCCTCAATAAAATCTCCCAGTCTCGAATCCTCTTCTTTGCCAATAGGGGTTTCCAAGGATATAGGAAGTTGTGCACTCTTTGCAATAAATCTTAGTTTCTCAATTGTCATTTCCATACTTTCTGCAATCTCTTCTTCACTAGGCTTTCTCCCAAATTCTTGGCTCAATACTTTCGTTGTTTTTTTAATCCTTGAGATAGTTTCATATAAATGAACAGGGAGTCTAATTGTTCTACTTTGATCAGCAATTGCCCTTGTAATAGCCTGTCGAATCCACCAAGTAGCATAAGTTGAGAACTTATAACCTTTTTCATGATCAAATTTCTCGGCGGCTCTTATTAAACCTAAACTTCCTTCCTGTATTAAGTCTTGAAAAGATAAACCTCTATTCATATATTTTTTTGCAATCGAAACAACTAATCTTAAATTTGATTGAACCATTTTTTCCTTAGCTCTTCTGCCAAGCAACAATCTTCTCCTGAATTTTGAAAGAGGCATATCGATTAACTCAGCCCATTCTCTGACTGAGGGGAAATGACCTTTTTCGGATTCGTATTGAGTAGCCAATTCTTCAAGTTGAAGTAAATCTGCAATTTTTCTTGCGAGTTCAATTTCTTCATCAGGTCTTAATAGTCTAATTCTCCCAATCTCTTGTAAATAAACCCTAATTGAATCTTCTGTATATATCCCTTTTGGACCTAGTTTGATATTCGCAAGATTCTTATCTTCTTCTTCAGAAATATTCTGAACATCATCATTTATAGAAATTTCACCATTTGATGGATCCTTTGCTTGTTTCTCTTTTGAAGATTCAATAATTAATTTATTATCTTTACTGATATCAGTTCCTTTATTTTGCTCTGCATTTTTACTGAATTTCTTCTTCGAGCGCGATTTGGAATTCTTTGACTCTGCAGCTATTGGACACATAATAGACTCCTTTCTAGGGTGAATTTAACTAAATAAAACTTTAATTACGGCAATTTCGTACATTTAGTAGTAAAAATTTGCTTTGTAAATGAACTTAGCAATTTAAAAGGTTTTCAATATGAAAAAGTGCTTTGAAAATGTTGAAAAATTTAATTAGTGTTATAAATTACCTAGAGCAAAAAGTTTAGGGCTTTCTCAGACTGGCAGATCAGAATTGAATATATATTCAAGGATCAAAGCTTCATGTCTTCCCTCAGAACTTAATGTTTACAATGTGCAAAAACACTTTGTGGAATGTTCAACAATCCAATACTAAGAAAAAGTTTTGAAGCTCGCAACTAATAATCAATATAATAATTTAACAAAGGTTGGTGTTTTACTTGATTTTGGTAGATATAGCAATAGATTTGATTATTTAGATGGTAAATACTTAGGAGTTGAAATAGGCGATATTGTCTCTGTTCGACTCAAAGGAAGATTGATGAGTGGATTAGTTGTGGATAAAGATCTTTTTAAGAAAGAGTGCAACGATAAAGTAGAAATAAAATATTTATTTGTTGAAGATATCATTCAGAAAAAAGTTTTGCCTCTATGGTGGCAGGATTGGATGGAAGAGTTAGCCAAATTCTACAAAGTAGATAGATTAAAAATGTATAAAACTGCTTTCCCCCCAGGATGGATTGGGAAAAATGTCAAAAACAAACAAAAACCAACTCTTAGAACTTGGATAATTTACAATGAGGATGCTATTTTTTTGGACAAGTTAACAAATAAACAACTTTCTCTAATTAATTATCTAAAGTCAAAAAAAGGAGTTTGGCAAACTGAAATATTAAAATTAGGATTTACAACAAGTACAGTAAATACACTAATAAAGAAAGATTTTTTAAAAAAAGAAAGAATGGAGAAAAAACATAATTTTTCTTATGTTTTTAATGATAAAGTTCCAGAAAACAGTAATATATTTGCCCTTACTAATCAGCAAAAAGTAGCTATTGAAGCAATACAAGACATGAGAGCAGGCGAAATAATATTGCTCTGGGGGGAGACTGGTTCAGGTAAAACAGAAATATATCTGAGAACAGTTCAAAGGCAATTAAGTATGAGGAAAAGCTGCTTGGTCCTTGCCCCAGAGATAGCCCTTATTCCGCAACTTATTGATAGATTTTCTGAAAGATTTCACATTAATGTTTTTGAATATCATAGTAATTGCTCCCCAAAGCATAGGCAATTGGTATGGCAAAAATTATTAAATGAAAATGATCCAATTATTGTCATTGGAACCAGATCAGCAGTATTCCTTCCTATCAAAAATTTAGGAATAATAATTTTAGATGAAGAACATGATGCTTCCTATAAACAAGAGAGTCCAATGCCATGTTATGACGCACGAGAAGTTGCAATAGATAGAATGAAGATAAATAATTCAAAAATAGTTTTTGGTACTGCAACTCCTTCCTTAAATATATTGAAAAAAATTTATTTTGAGAAAAAATATAAGTTGGTAAGAATGAAAGAGAGAATCTCACAAACTAAGATTCCTGATATTTGTATAGTTGATATGCGAGAAGAGTTTAAAAAAGGGAATTCAAGAATATTTAGCGAGGAGTTGCTCAATATACTTTCGCAGTTGAAGGAAAACAAAGAGCAAGCATTAATACTTGTTCCAAGACGAGGATACAGTGGTTTTTTGAGTTGTAGAAACTGTGGTCATGTAGTCAGTTGCCCTAACTGTGATGTAGCTTTAACGGTACATATTGGTTCTAAAGGACAAAAATGGCTCAATTGCCACTGGTGCGATATGAAAAGGAGATTTATTAATATTTGCCCTGATTGTAATTCTAATGCATTTAAACCATTTGGAATCGGGACCCAAAGAGTAATTCAGTTTATAAATGAAGAATTACCGGAACTTAGATTAATTAGATTTGATAAAGATACTACATCAGGTAAAGATGGTCATCGCAAAATCCTTGAGTCTTTCACTAAGGGTAATGCTGATGTAATTGTTGGTACTCAGATGATTGCAAAAGGAATTGATATTCCAAATGTTACTTTATCTGTAGTCTTGGCGGCTGATGGATTGTTACATCGTCCAGATTTATCCTCTGAAGAGAAATCTTTACAACTATTTCTGCAATTAGCTGGAAGATCAGGTAGAGCAAGTAAACCTGGAAAAGTGATTTTTCAAACTTATCAGCCTAATCATCCTGTAATTTCATATCTAAAAAAGAGAGATTATGAAGGTTTTTCTCTTCAAATCTTAAAGACTAGGCAAGAGGCAAATTTATTTCCTTTCTGTAAGGTATGTCTTTTAAAAGTATCGGGAATTAATAATTCTTCTACTGAAGAAACAGCTTGTAAATTAGCAAGTTATCTAGAACCACTCTGTAATAAAAAGGATTGGAAATTAATTGGACCTGCTCCTGGATTAGTCTCAAAAATTAGTAAAAAGTTTAGATGGCAAATTTTAATCTATGGTCCAGATAACTCTGAATTCCCTCTCCCAAATCATGAATTTCTATTTGATCTCATTCCAAAGAATGTTTATTTAACAATTGATATTAATCCAGTAGAGATTTAAAAATAATTTTTTATTAAGAGGGCAATCTTGGTAAATTCGGGCCAATTTCATATCTAATTCTTCTAATATAATATGCTGATAAAACTAAGAGAGCGACAGCAAAAAATCCTATTAGTAATTTATTCCAATTCCAAATTGAAAAATTTATATTATTAGGCTTACCAGCAAATAATTGCCATGAAATAGTCTTATTATTTCTACTTATTTGATAAGTATTTGATTGATTTATCGGAATATCTATTTTGGTTGGATAAATGATATTTACATATAGATCAAGATCATTATGATTTTCAATATTTGTTAGATCTATATCCATATTAAAAACATATTTTTTCCCAATAAAATAATCTTTTTCTAAATAATTGATATTGACATAATTAGTTTCATCCTTGGGATTATTTGGGTTTAATTTCAAGATCTGATTGAAAATTAAATTGACTTCATTAAGTTTGAGTCCTTTTTCTTTTAGAGAAAAAAAGTTGCTATTACTTATGATTTTTTCATCTGGGAAAACCTTCCTCATTTTATTTTCAAAAGTTAATTGCCATGGAATTTTATTAAAGTATTTACTTTCAATATCAAAGTTTAAATCTATTGACTCAATATTCCTTATGTCAATCGTGCTATTTATCCTTACGCATCCACTTAAAATTAAAATTAGACAAAATAATAAAATTAAAGTAAAAAAAATAAAGCCTTGTTGAAATGTTTTTGTCTCGCCAGTGGGTTCATTTGAGATATTAATAAATTTCTTTTGGGCTGGATAATTACTTTTAGTTTTAAAAGATTTTGGCTCTATTTTTTCATAGTTAAATTCATTCTCAAATGTAATATTCCAATTATCTGGAGTTTGAAGATTAGGTGAATTTAAAATTTTGATAAGTGATCTGGCTTCTTCTTTTACAAGTTTATTAGTTGATTTCAAAAGTTGTTTACAAAGTATTATTGCTTCTTCATTTTGATTAATACCACTTAGAGCTGTTATCAGAAGAAATCTTATATTTGTACCTTCCTTGGTTTCAGGCGAAAATAGCTCAAGTTTACTATTCAAAATATTTATGCAAATCCTATATTCTCCTTTGTTTAAAGCAAGCTCTGCTTCATTTACTAATTTGTTGTATTCCGTCATGGCTATGCATTTATCATTGTGCCAATACCTGAATTTGTAAAAATCTCTAATAAAATTGAATGTTCAATCCTTCCATCAATAATATGAGCAGCTTTGATACCTTGAGCTAATGCTCTAATACAACATTCAGTTTTTGGTTTCATACCACCTGAAATTATATGCTCTGCTAATAATTCTCTTGCTTGTCTTAGATTTATTTTTTCTAAAAGGGTTTTTTCATCATTTATATCTTCTAATATACCTGGCGTGTCAGTCATTAATATAAGTTTCTCTGCATTTATAGAAGCTGATATCTCTCCTGCTACATAGTCCGCATTAATATTCAGTGATGTTCCTTGCGAAGTAGAACCAATACTCGAAATTACAGGTATATATCCTTTCTCAATGAGAGGATTAAGAATTTCAGGATTAATTTTTGAAATATCCCCCACAAAACCATGACTATTATTATCAAGTTTCCTTGCAAGAATTAAATTAGCATCTAATCCCGAGATTCCAATTGCGAGCGAACCGGTTTTATTAATGCCACGAACAATTTGTTTATTTACTCTTCCCATTAGTACCATTTCTACTATTTCCATCGTTTTTTCATCAGTAACTCTTAATCCTTCCTTAAAACTTGGCTGTATATTTAATTTCTTCAACCAAACATTTATTTCGGGACCTCCACCGTGTACTATTATCGGTCTTACTCCAACACTAGAGAGAAGGGCCACATCGCGAAAAACTGCTTCTCTTAATTCTTTCTTTACCATTACTGATCCCCCATATTTAATTACAATCTTTCTTCCTGAAAATTTTTGGATATAGGGAAGCGCTTCGCTTAAAATTGATACTCTTAGAGAATCATTCATTTTATTTTTATAGATTAATTTATTTCGATAAACTCATAATATGATTTTAATAAAAGAGTATCAAATAAAATTCTTTTTTATTATCGTCGATAATAATATCTGATTCAAGGCCTTTAGCAAAGAATCTATTTAACCTTTCTTTCTTTTTAACCCATTCGTCAATGGGAACAGAGTTAATCTCAAAACGAAATTTTATACCATTCCTTTTATCTTGGGTGATTTCTTCAAGTTCTTTTAATTGAGGTGGATTATCCTCATTCCATAATTTTAAAACTTCCAGTGATGACTGAAGATGAGCTTGGATTCCATATCTCCACCTTGTTACGTCTTTTACTAAATTAGTAATTTCTTCGGGTCTGCTAAATTTATTAGACGTAAAATCATCTTTATTTATTAACCTCACAGGAGGAACTTCTGAAGTTTTTAATGCCAAACCTATTAAGAGAATTGGAACACCATAAAAAAATGTAGGTACACTAAGATTTACTGAATCGGTAAAAAAGGCTACCATTCCGATGAATGATAACGCACCGCCTGCTATGGTAATGACATTAGCTGGAGAATAAATATTCTTCATATTTTTTATAAATTGATTCATTTAGAAAGGTTGCAGTTAAAATGAACGACTCAAATTTGGATAATCTATCCACTTTAATTTCCTCCTTAGATGAAAATAGAGAATGGCTCTTAAGAAACATTGATAGGGGGAAATGGCCGCAATTAAGAAATGAACTTGCTGAAATTGAGAGAGAGTTAAATAAACTTATTCTACGAACTAAGGAAAATTTTTGGGAATTTAATAATTAGAATGGGATCTCATCAACTTCAGGTACCAGTGGTGAGCTGTTCCAGTTGGCTTTATCTGAATCTGCTTTCTCATTTATTATTTTAGATTCACTTTCAGATGATATTATTTCATTTGTAATTAAGGGGTCTTCTTTGGAAGAAATTTGATGAATCTTTGAAGCAGTTAATTCTGGTTGCTTTTCTTTAGTACCATCTTTCCTTGTGAAAGAGTTCATTCTCAAACGCCCTTCTAAAATTATTTTCTGCCCCTCTTTTAAATTATCTACCATTTCCTTTGCTACAGTTCCCCATCCACAAACTTTCAATTCACTAAGGGGATCATCAGTTCGTAATCCTTTGAAGGTTACAAACATTTCTGCAATTGGAGTTTGATTTTCTTTTGTATAACGCATTTGAGGTTCGGTTTTGATAATAGATTGAATTAAGCAATGATTCATTTGTTCTTTTTTTACTTAAAGATATATTGATGCAGAATCAAAGAAATTGCCACCAAAATGTTTGGATCCTATCAGGTACTTCTGATGGTCCAAAGATTGCTAATGAATTGCTCAGGTTAAACTTCACAGTATTTGTAAGTGTTATTAGCTATAAAGCAAGTAAGGCTTATCTAGATAATCCAAAGTTACACATCATTACAGGTAGGATCAAAAATGAAGAACAAATAAGAAAAATAATTTTTGATAATGATATTAAGTCCATTATTGATGCCACTCATCCCTTTGCTTTAATTATCTCTAAATACTTACAACAAGCTTGTGAACAAGTTAATAAGCCTTTGTTTACATATGAAAGGATTAATCATCATGATAAAAAATTTTTAAATAAAAGAATTATTTCTGATTTAAGAGGAATAAATGGAGTTGAACTTAAAAATAAAAATCTTCTTCTAGCAATAGGATCACGATCTTTAGATGAAATAGCGAAATACTATATGGCGAAGCAAGCAAATATATATGCGAGGATTCTTTCTACACCTCAAAGTATTATGGGTGGTTTTTCTTCATGTATAAAAGAATCTAATTTGGCAATATTGAATCCTAGTAAAGTTACAGTAAATCCTTTAGAACTTTTTCTATGTGAATATTGGGAAATAGATATTATTCTTTGTAGAGATTCTGGTGGATACTCACAAATTATTTGGGAGTTAATAAGTTCAAAAAGTGATATAGATTTATTTATGTTAAAAAGACCAAAAATAAATCAAAAAAACTTAGTCTTTTCTGAAGTAAATATGTTGATAAAATCTGTTAAGAATATTATGAAAATCTAGATAATGATATGACGAATCTTCTATTACTCATAACAACTGAATCTGGTAAACAAAATGCAGAAAAGGTAGCATTTAAAATTTTAGATAAGAAATTAGCCGCATGTGTTTCTATCAAGAAAATTAATTCAATGTATAGG
>CEUK01018616.1_pt1 | contig 12746 bp, 10 predicted proteins | sample 356451 | NCBI WGS metagenome assembly CEUK01 (sample SAMEA2622843, study PRJEB7988) | marine metagenome | isolation source: saline water (ENVO:00002010), including
CGCGCCGCAGCCTCAGACGACACTGTCCGGTTAACCCCGCCACGAATCTTTTCTTTAGAACAAGCACTTGAATTCATCGCGGCCGATGAGTGTATCGAAGTCACACCTGAAACTATTCGGATGCGCAAAACCATTTTAGGAATTACAGATAGAGCCAGAGATGCAAAGCGTCTCAAAAACGAAAATCAGTAATTACAAAAGGCCAAGCGCTTTAAAATTCAGTAAAAACGAACCCGATTTTTCTACACAGAATTTTGTTCAGGACATAGGAAAAGCGAACCCGCTTTTCCTAAACAGAAATTCTATGAATCCACACCAGTGCTTTTCAGGAAAAGCGAACCCGCTTTTGCAGGTTTTTCACTGGAAAAGCGAACATGAAAAAGCTCCCCCCTTCCCTCTCTTTTTAGGGTGGGGGAACTTTATTGTGCGTTTTTAATACAGTGCGATCATTTCAGCTGCGACGATTAGTCCAACAACAACGACATTTAGAGCTCTGACTGCTCCCATAGGTGCGTTAACGAGCCGTTGCCCCATATTTGTATTTTTCATCTCATCTGATAGGTCTTTCCCGCCAGCAACTAAATCCTGCATGCAGTCATCAAGCCATCCCACACACCACAGTGACCCTAAAACCGCCATTGCTGCTATTGCGAGTTGAACACCTGAATTATCAAGGCCATCTCCTCCGAACCCAAGGATAATAAGAATTGCTGCATGGGAGAGTGTGAATGGAAGAATAATGGATCGTGCATCAGATGCTCGTATCTCCATCATTCTCATGATTTGTTCGTCGTTCATGATGTTTCCTTTCGGTTGAAGTTGGTAAAAGATTAGGTGATTGCGGACTGTATATGTTTGATTCATGTCAACAATGCAGAACGGTTACGATAGTGGAGACTGTTGTAGAGGAGGATGGTTAAATGAGTGATTATGGTGAAAGTAACAGTGATGTTGCATCGGGGAATGAGGATGCTGGTGATGTGTTACTTGTTGATGATCCGTTACCTGGTGTGCGTCGTTTAACAATGAATAGACCTGAGAAACGAAATTCTCTGATTCATCCACTGCGTGGTGCGATTTTAGAAGCGTTACGCGAAGCTGACATGGACCCGACTATTAAGGTTTCTATTATTCGTGGTGCTGGACCATCATTTTCAGCTGGATATGATCTTGCCGGTGGGAACGAGGGTTACGCGCTACCGTTTTTTACTGCTGATGGTGAGGGTCAATGGCCCCGCCATGTGACCGAAGGTTGGATGAGTATTTGGGATTTAGCGAAACCCGTTATTGCTCAGGTACACGGGTATTGTTTGGCCGGAGGGAGTGAACTCGCTACATGCTGTGATTTGGTTTACATCGCTGAAGATGCGCAAATGGGTTACCCTGCTACTCGTTTTGGTGTTCCAGATATGCATTTCCATACATGGTTTCTAGGGATGCGAAGGGCAATGGAAATGATGATGACAGGTGATTCTATTTCAGGAGTAGAAGCAGTTGCCGAGGGCTGGGCTAATCGGGCTTTTCCCGCTGATTCCCTTGAAGATGAAGTGTTGAAAATAGCTGAGCGCATTACGAAAACACCATCGGATTTAACTCAGCTCAATAAGCGTGTTGTGCATCGTCAAATGGAAATTATGGGACTACGTACCGGGATTCGCGCAGGTACCGAACTATGCGCATTAGGAATACATACTGAATCTATGCAGCAATTCATTGGGAAGATTCAAGATAAAGGCCTAACTGAAGCTTTGACTGAGCGCGATGGAGAATACGGGGATTACCGAACAAGTGAATGAGAAATCACTAGGTGCTGATCGTCCATTGGGATGCTTCTTCAACACCAAATAGAACGATCTGGTTTCCATTTTCCGTAGAGATGTGCGTTGCCCTCTCCGGGTCGAGAGATGAGCGGTGGAGCGTTATATTTTCTTGGGATGGTTCGTATCCATAGAATGTCGCACCATTTACTGATGTGAACGCTGAAAGATTATCTAATTTATTTTCAGTCGCGAATATTTCTGCGATGACTTCTAGCCCATAAGCAGCATTAAAGATCCCCGCTTTCGCATCTTTTCCATATTTTGCATGTGTTGGATGGGGGGCTGAATCAGTGCCAAGAAAGAATGAGGGGTCTCCACTTATTGCAGTTTCAACCAGCGTTAATCGGTCTTGTTCGGAATTGATAACGGGTTTGCAAAATAGGTCGGCATGGAATGCTGGTGAAATCATGTCTGACCGGTTTCGCGATAAGTGATGTGGGGTGATCGAACCACCAACTTGTGGGTGCGCTTTTACAAAATCGATGCCGTCACTTGTTGAAATGTGTTCAACCGTGACTTTTAGTTCAGGGAAGCGTTCACAGACGAGGGATAGTTCTCTTTCTAGGAATGCTGCTTCCCGGTCAAAGATATCAACATTGTCATCGGTTGATTCTGCATGCACGAGAAGCGGTATTCTTTTCTCTTCCATAGCTTCAAAAATATGGTTGTAGTTCAACATGGCAGATCCGCCAGATTGAGAATTCGTTGTTGCGCCAGCTGGATAGTATTTAACAGCTTTAACAATGCCTTCGCTGTGTCCGTGGCTTAGGTCGTCTATTTCTAATTGGTCTGAACAGTAGAGGGTCATTAATGGTCGGAAATCAGGTGAATCTGGAGGTGTTACTTCACGGATCTGTTCCAAATACATTGCGGCCTGTTCGGTTGTGGCAACAGGGGTTGAAAGATTTGGCATCACCATTGCATACCGGAACCTCCGAGATGTGTATCCGATAACGGCATGTAACATGTCACCTTCCCTGAGATGCACATGCCAATCATCTGGCCGTGGAATGGTTATCGTTTCGGACACAGTCTCATGTTAGCAACCAAGCGATGAACCCATACCGTCTTAGTTGACAGGATTAGGTTTTTGCAGATCTTCTAATTTTGTTCTGATTTCTGAGTCACTCAATGCGCCAACGACTCGCTCTTGCTTACCGTTTGTATCAATGAAGATCCAGGCTGGTTGTGAAGAGATCTTATATTGGCGCCAGATATCTCCCTGTTCATCAAACACGTGAGGCAAAGCAGACACAGAATAGCGTTCAATAAATTCCTCGACTTGTGTAAGGTCTCCTCTGCTCGCAATTCCAATAAATTGAATATTGTCTTGATAGGTTCGTTTTAGTTCTGCGACCGCAGATGCTTCAGCTCGGCACTGGCCTCAATTGGGAGACCAAAACCACATAGCAGTGGGAACGCCGTTGAATTCAGAAACCGAAACGAGTGAACCGTCCACTGCCTGTATTTCATTTGGGATTATCGGCGATGTTCCGCTTGTTTGTATACCTGAGTTGTCTCCCATTGAGTCGCTGCAACCGAAAAGTAGACCGGTTATAGCGACGAGTGGAAACAGCAATTTTTTTGCTAAATTTTGGGGGAGCATACTAAAAGCTTATCCATTTGCTGTTCTGGCAACTACGCTTGCAAGGTATGCGATGGACTTCTTTCTTTTCTCCAACATTACGTGACGCTCCTGCTGATGCAGAAGCTCCGAGCCACAAGCTTCTCGTCCGGGGAGGGTTTATACGCCAGCTTCACTCAGGGCACTACACGCTCCTACCATTAGCCTTCAGAGTGAGAAAAAAAATTATCAAGATCATTGAAGAGGAAATGGATGAAATTGGTGGACAGGAAGTCCAGATGCCTACCCTGCAACCATCAGCTATTTGGAAAGAGTCGGGACGCTGGGAGTCTATGGGAGACATTATGTTTCGGCTTGAAGATCGACATGGTGGCGAAGCAGCTCTTGGCGTAACTGCAGAAGAGATCTTTGCAACGGTCGCCAGCGAAATCAGTTCGTACAAACAGTTACCGCAGATGTGGTATCAAATCCATACCAAGTTTCGTGATGAGCCAAGGCCAAAAAGTGGATTACTTCGAGTCCGTGAATTCACAATGAAGGATGCGTACTCATTTGATCTTGATGAAGCTGGCCTTGATGCCGCTTTCGAAAAGCAGCATCAAGCGTATTTAAGAATTTTTAGTCGGTTAGATTTGGATGCCATTCCAGTCGAGGCATCTTCGGGAAACATGGGCGGTTCTGACAGTATTGAGTTCATGGTTCAAGCTCCGTCTGGAGAAGACGATGTGATGCTGTGCTCATCGTGTGGGTATGCCGCAAATATTGAAAAAGCAATTTCTCGCGTAGATGAGGTAATCGATTCAGTTGGACCTGAGGTGCCGGAAAAATTTGCTACGCCGGGGATTAGGACGATTGCTGCGCTTGCAGACGCTGGTCATCCTGCAAATGCGCAGATCAAAACGATGGTGTTTGTCATAGATGGGCAAGTTACTCTCGCACTCGTTCGTGGCGATCATTTCATTAATGAGCAAAAGCTTGCAGATGCAACGCAAGCAAACACTATTCGTCCAGCTCGGAGAGAAGAAACAGTCGAGAGTCTTGGAGCTGAACCTGGTTCCCTAGGCGCTGTCAACGTGGATAATATTCCGATTTTTGCTGACCATGCTTTGCTGGGGCGTACGAATATGACGACTGGTGCAAACGAGGATGACTTCCACTTTTCTGGTGTTGATATTGCCCGCGATATAGCAGTGGATGCGTGGGTGGATTTGCGAGAAGTTCAAGATGGAGAATTGTGCGCAAATTGTGGGGCAAATCTTAGTAAGGTTTCGACGATTGAATCAGGCCATATTTTCAAACTCGGTACGAAATACGCAGAAACGTTTGGGGCAAAGGTACTTGATGCCGATGGGAAAACTTCTCCGATTGTTATGGGCAGCTACGGCATAGGTATTGAAAGAGCTATGGCAACAATCGTAGAGACGCACCATGATGACAATGGAATCATTTGGCCGATATCTGTAGCGCCTTTCCATGTAGTGATAACTGTTGTCCAGATGAAAGATGATAAGAGTGTTGAAGTAGCTGAAACCATCTATGAAAAGTTGACGAATAATGGAGTTGAAGCACTTCTTGATGATCGAGATGCTAGGGCTGGGGTGAAGTTTGCTGACGCTGAATTGATAGGGATACCGCTGCGGGTGACGGTTGGTCCTAAAGGGATAGCTGACGGGGTTGTTGAGGTTGTTGATCGGCGAGACAGGAACATGGATTCTGTAAAAATTGATGACGTTGTGTTGAACATCCAAGATCGACTTGGGTGAGTATTTCGTAAATGTATTGACGTTCGATAATTAGATACTTTCTCTAGAGCTCCCTTTTGTCTTTGAGGTAAAAGTTGGCGTACCATCGTGATACGTATTTTGTTTCTTTACGGAACGGGGGGGTGATGAGCGAGGCAGATAGACCTAACGAAACTGCGAGTATCACCGCAACGATTCTTGAAGAGGAAGAAGCACGCAAAGCCGCATTGGCTGAAGAGACAGCTGACACCGTTCTTCCTGACGATTTACTTCCAGGTGTCGGAGACGACGAAATGACTTTCCGTGAGGGCGTGCAAAAAGGCGGGGTTTCAATGGCATTAGTGCTACTTGTCCTGTCGATTGTTGAAGAATTTGATCGAGTTGCTATTACGGTTCTTGGTCCTGATATCCAAGAAAGTCTGAATATTTCAGACACGATGCTACTTGGGTTAGGTAGTTTTGGCGGCGTCGTCCTAGTCCTTTCAACTATTCCCTTCGCATGGTTAGCTGACCGTTATCGCCGTGTCGGTGTTCTCTCAATCGCTACAGGAGTATGGGCTGGTCTTGTTGCATTCACAGGGGCTGTACAGAATGCGTTTCAATTAGCGATCGGTAGAGCCGGAACTGGAATAGGTGCGGGAGCAAAAATTCCTATCTCTCCATCACTCATAGCGGATCAGTATCCGATAGCGATACGTGCACGAATTTTCGCAGCAGAGGCTCTTGGCCGACCAATTGGTCAGGTCATCGGACCTTTTATCGCTGGCGGTATCGTTCTTATTGCAGGTGATGGGCCTGACGACTGGCGTGTCGCGTTTTACCTCTTTTCAATCCCCGCATTGATATTAGTTGTAGCAATCTTTCTCTTAAAGGAACCAGTACGTGGCGCCTATGAACAAGATGCAGTACTCGGCGGCAAGTTAGAGAAAGCTCAAGAAGAACCTCCGGTAAGGCTCTCTTCGGCATTCCAACGTTTAAAGAATGTTCGGTCGTTCTATTACCTTGTGGTCGGGATTGGTGTTCTTGGTTTCGCGCTTGTTGCCGTTCCGACAACGGTGTCGTTATTACTTGAAGAGTATTACGACTATGGGGCATTTAAACGCGGTTGGCTTATCTCAATCAGTTGGGCTGCTGCACTCATCGCAATCCCATTTGCTGGAAAATTAGGTGACAAGTTATTTAGACAAGACCCTAAGAAAGCACTTTGGCTTATGGGTTTACTTGTGGCGTTATATGGCGTATTCGTCACAATCGGGGTTCGTTTTACAAACATTGTTCTACTCATGGTGTTCTACACGCTAGGGAATGCATGCCAAGGAGCAGCATTTACACAAATGGGTCCAACAATCTCCGCAGTGGTCCCCTACCGCATGAGGGCGCAGGCATTTTCTTTAGTAGGTGTCTACATCTTCCTTATGGGTGGGTTCTTCGGGGGGTTACTCACCGGCGCATTCTCCGATGCCTATGGTGAACGAACAGCCCTAACTATTGTAGTTCCGCCAGCTGCGCTTATCGGGGGTGTCTTAATCATGTACGGATCCCGTTTCATGAAAAGAGATATCTCACTTGTCGTAGAAGAGCTCCTAAACGAACAAGAGGAAGAGCGACGGGCACAAGCAAACCCGGACCAAGTTCCAGTGCTTCAGGTACAAGGACTTAACGTCAGTTATGGAAACCTTCAAGTGCTTTTCGATGTAGATATCGAAGTGAAACGTGGTGAAACATTAGCATTATTGGGAACGAACGGAGCCGGTAAATCAACAGCTCTAAAAGCGGTCTCGGGACTGCACATGCCAGACAGGGGCGTCGTGCGTATGAACGGGCGAGATATCACGTTGGTTGACCCTGAATACCGGGTATCGCTTGGCATGGTCCAAGTACCAGGAGGTGAAGCTCTCTTCACAGGACAAACCGTTGGAGAGAACTTGGAAGTTTGGAGTTGGCTCATAGAGGATGAACAGTTGCGAGCTGAACGAATGGAAAGAGTATTCACAATCTTCCCGCAACTAAGTGACAGATTAAACGACAAGGCAGGGTCGTTATCAGGTGGGCAGCAACAAATGCTAGCGCTATCAAAAGCTGTGCTCCTTGAACCTGAACTCCTCTTAATAGATGAACTTTCGCTCGGTTTAGCTCCCGTTGTCGTTCAGGACCTCCTTAAAGTTGTGGAACAATTGAAAGACCTTGGAATCACAATGGTGATTGTTGAACAATCAGTCAATGTTGCGTTATCTATCGCGGACCGTGCAATCTTTATGGAACGAGGACGTGTCCAATTCCAAGGACCGGCACAAGAACTCTTAGAACGAGATGACCTTCTACGCGCTGTCTTCCTCTCAGGAGAAGGTGCATAACTCTGATGTCAATTCTTGCAGGAATCCTTTACAGCAACGAGATATTATTTCAAGGCTTCATAGATGGCCTTGTCTATGCGCTAATCGCAATGGGTCTCGTTCTAATTTACAAAGCGACTGGTGTCATTAATTTCGCGCAGGGAGCTATCGGGACCTTTGGTGGCTTTGTCATGGGCATGTTGATGGTCAACTACGGTCTCCCCTACTGGTTAGCTGCCATTCTTGCCATTGCCGCAAGCGCGGCTGTTTCAACAGTCACCGAACTTCTGGTAGTTCGAAGACTATTCACAAAACCTAGGCTTCTATTATTCGTAGCAACCCTGGGTGTCGCACAATTAGTCGCGCTTATACAAATATGGTTACCAACCGTTGATGAACGAGTTGATTACCCAACCCCAATTAAGGGCTATTGGGAAATAGGTGGACTAGATATCCTCCTACGTGGAGAACAGGTTACGGTCCTAATCGTTGTTCCATTCCTAGTGATTGTTTTGGGATATCTTCTCCAAAGGACACGTTTTGGTTTAGCGGTTCGATCTGCAGCGGATAATCCTGGAGCTGCGCAACTAGCGGGTATTTCCATTAGATCCGTCTCTACACAGGTGTGGTTAATCGCAGGTGTTCTTGCTGGTGTGTCAACGCTTCTAATCGGACCGATCTATCAGTTGGACGCTGGTGGAGTTGGATCGAGCCTTGGGCCGGAGCTGCTCTTATTTTCACTGACCGCAGCAATGTTTGGACAATTGCAATCCTTTCCTAGAGCACTTCTTGGAGGGGTCGTAATCGGCATCATCAATCGTTTAGTCCTTGCAAATAAAGGCAAGGGTTTCCTTGATGATTGGGGGATTGGCAATGGATCAAACCTGCTTGCTATTTTCTTGATCTTACTTGTCTTGATGCTTTTCGTTAACCGTGGGAATAAGACAAGCGAACAGTCATGGGTTCTTACCCCTCGTCTTCGTTCAGCCCATAAGGATCTCGTGCAATACCCACTGTTCAAATGGGTATCACGAATTGGAATCGTCATTCTCGCTCTTACAATAATTGGCCTGCCGTGGGTTGTTGATAAACCAAGTCGCCTCATCGCATTTGCAGGTGTGATGATTGTGATGCTTGTCGTTCTCTCTGCTGTTGTTCTCACCGGTTGGGCTGGACAGCTTTCACTTGGACAATATGCATTCGCAGCGGTAGGGGCATTTATGACGTCGTACTATACGGCGTCATTGAATTATTTTCTTGCTCTAGGTATTGGTGTTTTGTGGGGAATTCTCGTAGCCCTCATTGTTGGAGTACCAGCGTTGCGGATACGTGGCTTATATCTCGGGATCGCAACGCTTGGGTTCTCTTTGGTAGCAGGACGTTGGATTTTGTCCATTGATAGATTGAATACGAATGCAGCTGGAGGAGCAAAAGTGAAACCCCCAGTCATCTTCGGTAGGTACGATCTTAGAACCGATAAGGAAGCATATTATTATTTATGCGTTGCTGCTGTCGCCGTTGTGATCTACCTCCTCTGGCGCCTTAGACATTCAGGGATCGGTCGAACGCTTATAGCTGTTCGTGATAACGAAATGACTGCCTCGGCGTACACCATCTCTCCGACACGGGCAAAGCTCACAGCGTTCGCTGTTTCAGGAGCTATCGGAGCGCTCGCCGGTGGTCTTCTAGTTCCCGCTACTGGGTCTTTGCGTTCTCTTGCGTTCCAGCCAAGTGAATCATTACTTGTCATGTCCATAGCTGTTGTTGGTGGAATCTCATCCATTACTGGTGGTGTTCTTGGAACTGTCTTTTTAGTGGGCATACCAACAGTGTTTGAAAGTAGCGCTCAGGTACGGCTCTTCTCCAGTGGTTTAGGAATGCTGGTTGTTCTTATGTACTTCCCTGGTGGGTTAATATCGCTGCTTCATAATGCTCGTGACACGATGCTTACGTGGATGGCGAACAAGACGGATTGGTCACCAGCTTATAAAGGACAGTCCGAAGCAATTTGGTCACGTTCGAAACAGCAGTCAGATATAGATACAGCCATCCCTGCATTGGAGACATCCAATGTGTCGGTTCGTTTCGGTGGCAGATTAGCTGTATCTAATGTCTCGGTTAACGTTCAACAAGGTGAAATTGTTGGACTGATTGGAACGAATGGCGCTGGTAAAACCACTCTGATGAATGCAGTGTCGGGGTTTGTTCCTTCAGAAGGTGAGATCTCGTTACATGGCAAATCTATTCATGAATCAGCGTCACATATTCGTGCACGGAATGGAGTAGGGCGTGCCTTCCAGAATGCGAAATTATTTGGAAGTTTAACTGCGAGAGAAACAGTTATGACTGCGTTGGAAGCAAGAGAACGATCGTTGCTTTTGCCATCAATGCTTGGAATTCCTCCTTCACCTTTTGTTGAACGACGCAAAAGGGTAGAAGCGGAAGAGATAATCCATTACTTGGGGCTTGGCCGATATGCTGATCAACTTATTTCTGAGCTTTCGACAGGTACTCGACGAATAGTTGAGTTAGGTGCATTGATTGCGTTGGATACCCAATTGATGCTTTTAGATGAACCAACTGCTGGGGTTGCGCAGAAAGAAACAGAAGCGTTCGGTCCGTTGATTCATGCGATTCGCGCCGAATTAGGGAGTTCAATATTATTGATTGAACATGATATGCCGATGGTGATGTCTATTAGTGACAGGATTTATTGTCTTGAGTCTGGTTCTGTGATTGCGGAGGGTTCACCTGATGAGGTTCGTAACGATCCGGGTGTTATTGCCTCATACCTCGGTACCGATGAACGAGCAATACAGAGAAGCGGAACAGGTTCATCAGAGTAGCTTCTTCACACCCCTAGCGTTGGAGATATGTGGCAGCATTTCACTGTATGGCGATGTGTTTAGGCGATGAAGGATTGGTTATCTACTAGCCCGACTCGCTCGGCGACTGTGTTAAACAGCATGAACCAACCTGTTACGCCCTCTTCTTTACATAAGGCCTCTAGTTCTTCTTTTGTTGACCACTTTTGGCCGTACGAAGCTATCAGTTCATCAACTTTTTCTGGATTAAGCATTGCACCCCCCTTCTCCAGGGATGGTTTTGCTTTCTGACTATGCTTTCAACATTTGAACTTCACAAGGTACTACCTTATAAATCTATTCTCGCATAAGACTTAATTCTGTGCGCTCGATTTTGAATATTCTACGCTTGCTGTTTTGTTAGTCAAAGATTAAGCCCATGTGCACCATTGCTCAAGTGGCATGCGTTTGGATTCGAGAGAGTTCACTGGTTGTTCCCAGTCTGGATATCCTATGGACATTCCGCAGAAGAGCATTTCATTTTCTGGTGCTGAAACAAATTCTGATACTGCCTTATGATGCATTGCCCATGCTTCTTGCGGGCAAGTGCCCAAACCAGTTTCTTCTGCCAAAAGCATAAACGTTTGCAGAAACATGCCAAGATCTGACCACTGTGCTGCTCCCATGCTCCTATCTATGAAGCAAAAGAATGCTGCTGGTGCTCCAAAGAAATCATAATTCTTTGACATATTCGCCAATCGTGCAGCTTTATCCTCTCTGGGTATTCCCAGAAGTTCATACATTTCTTCGCCAAGTTCAAATCGGTTCGTCCGATAGGGTTCTTCGAGTTTAGGTGGGTAGATGGGGTATTCTGATTCGCTAAGTGAGAAGTTCTCTAAGTGTGTTTTAAAATCATCCATTCTCGAGCCGTTGATGACATATATCCTCCATGGTTGCACATTGCCCCCAGACGGGGCGCGTGCCGCCTTGTTCAATAACGTCTCAAGCTCATCATCTAGAACAGGTGTTGAGAGGAAACCCCGTATTGATTTTCGCTTGTAAACTGCTTCAGTTACATCCATCTACTTAATAGCTATCCAGTTGCCGGTAACAGGCACCCAACAATTCGTCGGGGCTGGGCAACCATTGAAAAGTCCATCTGTCCCACGTGGTGTCTGAGGTGGAACCACTCGGAATTCTACTTCCCACATCTCCGTTGCAAAATAGTTCTTGCCGAGACCGAACGCTCCTTGCTTGTTAGACATTTGAGCTGCAGGACCAACATATTGTTTCAGCGCATCTGCTACTGAGTCACGTGTTGGGTTTACTCCTGCATTTTGGAACGCGAAATATAATGCGCGCATAATCATGCACTCGTTTAGGGCGTAGTCTGAATTGAGGAGCTCGCCGTCTGCGGTTTCGAGACCAACTTCACCTGAAGGTGTTCCGATATCGCTTTTGCCCTCGAACACGGGGAAGTGGCGCAACCAGTTCTCTCGACACTGTGCCTCGAATTCGCTGTCAGGGACAATGGTGCCATCTGCGTCGGTATATGATCCGGTTGATGTTATGCATTTTGCTCCTTCTGCTGCTGGGTTTGTTCTGCTAGCACCGAATTGTGTGCACATTCCTGGTCCAACATCAATAATGCTGACATCCCAGTCGGGTTGAAGTTTCCCTATCTCTCCGAAGAATCCTTCTGTGTTGATGAATGGGAGAAGAACAAAGACCTGCTGAGCTCCTTCTGCGTTGAATTGTGAGACTGCGGCAGCTGCTTCTGCATTAGCTGCGGCGTTATCGCCCGAGAGGGTATTGACTGTTATCGTTGACGTATTGAAACCACCGTCCTGTAGCTTTTGCTCCAATTCAGTCACGGCAGCTTGAACACCTGGACTGACGGGCTCAAGAATTCCGATGGTTGAACCAGCTGGGAGATCCGTTTCGGATAAGAAAACATCTCCAGCGGTTGATGCAGCGACTTCACCCGGTGGGAAGAGCGCAAATAACCTGTCCGGTGATGCATCGATCTGCACTTGTGGGGCTTTATCACCAAGGATGAACAGCATGTCATTATCTTCAGTGAAACATGGTACGAACGTCGGATTAAACCCAGATCCATTTATTGCCATGAATACTTCATTATCGAGCGTCGCTTCAATACACGCATTTTCCATCGTGGCTGGACTGAGCGGATCCCATGTGATTTCAACAACTTCAAGGGACCGTCCGTTGATGCCGCCAGCGGCATTCCAGTCCTCAAAATATTTGCTTACACGACCGGTTAATGTCTCGTTTGATAGGCCACCTGGAAGTGGATACCCAATATTTCGAAGTCCTTCAAGGTCTGCGATGATAACTGCCACGGTGATGGTGTCTTCTGTGATTCCGATATCAGATGCTGTGGGAGCTTCAACAGGTTCAGATTCTGGGGCTTCTTCTTCAGATTCTGGGGCTTCTTCTTC
>CEUK01031566.1_pt1 | contig 12742 bp, 16 predicted proteins | sample 356451 | NCBI WGS metagenome assembly CEUK01 (sample SAMEA2622843, study PRJEB7988) | marine metagenome | isolation source: saline water (ENVO:00002010), including
TATGACGCTTCGTTTAATTGTTCGGAAGATAGCTTTAGACGCTGGCATTCATGCAACATTTATGCCCAAACCCCTTGATAAGGGACAGGGATCAGGAATGCATACACATATGTCTCTCTTTGAAGGCGACGTAAATGCTTTTCATGATTCAGGCGACCCTATGGGTCTCTCAGATACGGCTCGTAAATTCATGGCTGGGGTGCTTCACCATGCTCCAGAGTTTACGGCAGTTACCAATCAGCTTGTGAATAGTTACAAACGAATGATTGCAGGTTATGAATCTCCTGTGTATGTAAGTTGGGCAAGAAATAATCGGTCTGCTCTTGTTCGAGTTCCAGTTCATAAAGCAGGAAAAGCTTCGTCAACTAGAATTGAATATCGAGCTCTTGACTCAGCCGCCAATCCTTACCTGGCATACTCCGTTATCCTCGCTGCCGGTCTAAAAGGTATTGAAGAGAGCTATGAGCTTCCCAGCGAAGCCGATGATAACCTCTGGTCACTCAACAGGGCTGAAGCTCGTTCATCTGGTTTACGACAACTTCCGCAAGACCTGCGGCAAGCTTTGGACCTTATGGAAGATTCTGATCTTGTAGCTGATGCCTTAGGCGAGCATATTTTTGAATGGTTCCTAAGAAACAAAAGGTCTGAGTGGGAACTCTATCAGGGACGAGTCACCCCGTTCGAGCTTGAACAATACTTGCCAGTGTGGTGACGCGAAATAGGAAATAAACTCATATAGGTCTATGCATATACAACTTTCGAAAAATCAAAAATAAAACATACCCAGAAGATTTGAACTCATGTCCCCTTTGCTTGTTTACCCAGACCCACCTCCTCCCGAGCTAGCTCAATCACTGGACCTTGCGGGCTTTTCGTGGAAAGCGGTTGCTAATTCAGCAATTGCTGATGAACAGTCAATGGATCAGGATTGGGCAGGGGCAGTTATTGTTGCTGATGAGGAACCTAACGATGCTTTTGCCTTTGCTAGGTCCTTACGAAAGAAATCAAAGCCTCAGCAAGGTATCTTAATTCTCTTGAATGCTACGCAATTAGGTCAACTAGAACTTAGAGATGAATTGTTTGATGATTTTATTTTAACCCCTTTCCGGCATCAGGAATTAGAAGCTCGATTAAAGCATCTTTTCTGGTCACAAGGTGTTGATAGTCGAGGTGAAGTCTTAACTCATGGTGACCTGATCTTAAATCTTGAAACATATCAAGCTGCTGTCAATGGACGTCCTCTTGATTTAACCTTCATGGAATACGAGTTGTTGAAATTTTTAGTTTCACACCCTGGAAAAGTTTTTAGTAGAGAGACATTGTTATCACGTGTATGGGGGTATGACTATTTTGGCGGGGCTCGAACAGTAGATGTTCACGTTAGAAGACTCCGGTCAAAGTTAGGTGAGGAGTATGCAGGATTGATCCAAACAATCCGTTCTGTGGGGTACAGCTTTGGTCAATCCAGATGGGGTTCTTAACCAAAGCTAAATAATAAAATTTAAGGAAAGACTTCAGCTACTAGGTTTCTGGTAGAAATCTTTTTGACTTAAGTCGTACAGTTCAGTTCCTTGGTTTTCTGTATCTACTTCTTTTTGTAAGACAGTTCCTAGTAACCCGCTAAACAATAATCCAGTCATAATAATAGAAACTGGCACAATAACAATTAGCAAGATAATAATGACTATCGTTCCAATCATGAATTTTCCCTATGCATTGCTAACTGTTTGATCATCTATTTCTATTCTAGCCCAAGCTTCAATCTCCACAACTGCTCCAAGCGGCAAGGCGGCGACAGCGACAGCAGAACGCGTAGGCCGATGCGAACCAAATTCTTGCATGTAGATGGTATTCATGCGCTGGTAGTCATTGATATCGACGAGGAAGACAGTCGTCTTAACAATGTTTTGTAGTGTTAGGCCTTCGACAGCTAGGAGGGCTTTAAGGTTCTGAAATATCTGAGCTAATTCAACTTCAAGTCCACCAGAAACTAATTCACCATCATGCAAACCTATTTGCCCAGATGTGATAAACCATTCTCCTGCCTGCAGTATTGGAGAGTATGGTCCAATTGGCTTTGCCATGTCTTCAGGATACCTGTACTTATTGATGAACGAAGAGACTCTAACAAACTCTTATGAGGGGGTAGTAGGATTTAGTAATGTTTCCCAAGGGCATAAACGGCGACAGCAGAGCTTTATCTCGAAGGTTATTTCTATTAGGTACTGGAACTATGGCTCTTTCAGTAGCATGTGCTCAAAATATTGTGAACCCTGAGACCACTTCAATTAGTGGCCTGCGCTATTTGAAAAGTGGTTTTGCTGATGGTCTTATTAGCCCATCAACAATCATTGAAGGAGCGCCTCAGCGAGCGCCTTTTTTGCTTTATGGGTCTGAGGGAATTCCGATAGTAAACGATGTCCCAAACTCGATTCCAATCACTTTGCAATTCCCGTCAGGAAAGTCACTTGACCTTGAATTAAACCAGTTCAGTGAAGGAATTCCGACACCGTATTTTCCTATGTTTTTTGAATCAAACGAAGTAGGGCTTCATAAAGTGACTTACGTGATGGATGAGACTCCTCAATCGCTCTCTTTTATAGTTTCAGGTAAAGACGATGTTGATCTAGTCCAAGTTGGCGACTCATTGCGCAGAACAGAAATACCTACTTTTGATAATCCCTTGAATTTCTCTAAAATTTGCACCCGGTTTGATCCTTGTCCATACCACTACGTGGCTATTGAAGAAGCACTGTCAAATTCTTTACCGACTATTCTGCTAGTCTCTACACCAGGTTTTTGCCAGACAAGTATTTGCGGCCCTTCTCTAGAAATATTAATGGAGCTTCTTGGAGAGAGCACTGACGCCCTCAATGTCATACATGCTGAGGTGTACACTAATCCTGAGAAAATAGCTGAAGCAAATAACTTTCAGAGTTTATTATCGCCAGTGATAAAAGACTATGGAATGACTTTTGAGCCAAGTTTGATAGTAGCCAATAGCAAAAACAAAGTTCTAGAACGGCTCGATTACATGTTTGACAAGCTTGAAATGGAGAACGCTTTATCCTTAATTAGCTGAAGCTTTGTCCACACCCGCAGGTCTTTTGAGCATTTGGGTTATCAATGCTGAACCCCGACTGATCAAGACCGTCTTTGTAGTCAAGCGTGGCGCCCTGCAGAAGCATTGAACTAGAAGGGTCAACAACAACTCGTATAGGGCCAAAGCTTATTGTCTCATCATCATCGGCTATGTCTGAATCAAAATACATTTCATAGCTAAAACCTGAGCATCCGCCTGGCCTTACCGCTACGCGAAGCGCCAGATTGTCTTCACCCTCGTCTTTAATTAACTCATCTACTTTTGTAGTCGCAGACTCTGTAAGTGTTATCACTTCTAACTCCATTTATTAGGTTGATCTCATTTTACAAGAAACCAAGGCAGAGAGAAAAGGGTTGTGCCAAAAAACTTTGTATGATTTTTACATGGGTGTAGATCAGTCCGATCTTGAAATCAGAGAAAAAGTTATAAATCAGCTACGAGGAGTCGTAGACCCAGAACTTGGCTCGGACATTGTTGATCTAGGAATGGTTAAAGAAGTTGACTTCAAAGAGACCGGTGACCTGCATATAACGATTGCGCTGACCACCGCAGGCTGTCCTCTTAAAGCCCAAATTCAAAAGGATGTTCGGTTAAGAATGAAGAATATCTTGGAAATTACAAGTGTGAAGATTGAGTGGACTGAATTAACAGACGAGGAACGTGCACAGACAATGGATCGTGCGCGATTTAATTTGTCGCAAGAGGATGTTGTGACCCAAATTCCTCGGACAACGAAGTCAATTATGATTGCATCAGGGAAAGGTGGCGTCGGTAAATCTTCAGTAACTGCAAACATTGCTACTGGATTAGCTGCAAGAGGTTTAACAGTTGGTGTTCTTGACGCTGATATTTGGGGGTTTTCTATTCCACAAATGCTTGGCGTTGATGGAAGGCTAGCCGGTAATGAAGAAACGAAAAAGATTGTCCCCTTAATCAAGAATGTGGGCACTGGCACGTTGAAGATTATCTCAATGGGTTTTTTAGTTGATGAAAACAAAGCATCGCTTAATTGGCGGGGCTTAATTTTGAATCGCGCTGTTCGCCATTTTCTTGAAGACGTTGAATGGGGAGATATGGATTACCTTGTGATTGATATGCCTCCAGGGACTGGTGACGTTCAAATGGGATTGGCAAAAATGCTTCCAAGATCAGACATGATCGTTGTGACCACACCCTCAAAAACAGTACAGACTGTAGCCACACGGGTGGCTAGCATGGCACAAAGTTACTATCTACGAATTGCTGGAGTTATTGAGAATATGTCTGCTTTTATTAATGAAGAAGGCAACTACTATGAGATCTTTGGAACAGGAGGCGGAGAAAAGCTTGCGCAAGAACTTGGGGTTCCTTTACTCGGATCGATTCCAATTGATCCATTCGTAAGTAACGGCTCTGATAGCGGAGTACCTGTAATTCTCGGAGAAGGTCATGCTGCTGAATCATTAAATTTAATTGTTGACGAGGTACTTGCTGCAGTTCCAAAGATCAATCCAATAGATTGCACGGCTCATGGTACCTTGGAGACTTCGGTAACGATCTCAAATAATTAACGAATCGCCCATCCAGCTTTCAGGTGCTTGACTGATTTTTCTTCAGCGAGTTTTGTCAGATGAACTTGCACTGATTCAGCTAGTTTCTCAATATCTTCCGTGTTTGAGCCCTTTGAAGCGCTTGCGGTGGCGATTTCAGTTAGAGTCTTGGCACCTTTCTTCAGCGCTTTCAAGATATCTTGATCTGTCTTATCAAAGGATTGAATAGCTGAGGATATAGCTTTCCTAGGGTCTTCAATCACGTGACCAAAAGCTGGTGCAAACTTCTTTAATCGCATCTTTTGTGTCTTTTGGAAACTCTGATGGTAAGCCGAAAGGTCCGAAGAACTGGAGATTAGAGGGATTGATTCATCGGCTGAAACTAGTTTTCCGCATATTAATGTTCTTTCCTCTTCTAATAAAAAGGACTTGTGATCAGTAACTGGGCCTTCCATATCGTGGATAGTGATTCTGAACTCAGTTCCCAGAATTGTGTCACCATCTTGAGGTGTTAATTTCTCAGCCCCGGTGCGTTCAATGAGGGCATCAATTGCCCCTGCGTGCTCTGGATCAGAGCAGGTACTGGTAACCCATTTGATCCGATCTCCGCCGCAACCTATGACGGAGTCCAAATGGGCACTGTTTTCTGGCCCCGGATCGATAACAACAATCTCATCAATACCTATGAGGTACGTATTAGTTCCGTAAGACCTTATAGGGCTGGGATTTAATGCAAGAATTCTTCGCACCAAGGGGCTTAAAGCTCTTGCAACTCCAGGAACTATCGGCTCCGGTCCTTCTTCCTTAACTTCTTCCATGATTAAAAACCGTTGTGACCTTTCTAGTCATCTTATGATTCGGGGGGATAATCTTCGCCGTTATCTTCAGCGTGTTGATCTATAATTCTACCTTGATCATTCCGATAGAAGAAGAAAGAATTGCGAGAATTATTTTTTTTGTTCTCGTTCTGATTTGAATGACCAAATATTGAAGTCTTTTGTTTAAACCTACTGGTGATAAGGCCCCGAAAGATAGGTCTTGTTAATGGGAATAGTAATAGCAGGCCAAAAGCATCCGTTAAGAATCCGGGAGTTAACATTAAGGCCCCGGCAAAAAGAACTAATCCACCATCAACTAACTCTTTGTTGGGTATTTGGCCCATAGTTAGTTGGGATTTAATCTTTCGAATTATTCCTATTCCCTGTGCCCGGACTAGCCAAGCTCCTATAAAGCTCACCAGTATTAATAGGAGGATCGAATTAAAAACTCCTGTGTTCTGAGCAACTTTAATAATCACATATAGTTCAGCGATCGGAACAATTATGAAAAGTAGAAAAAGAAGCGGCATTATTTTATTCTACGAGCAGTTTCTTGATGTTTGACTGAAGTTGTGATTGGGTTATTTTTAGTCTTCATTAAATTCTTTTATGAAAAAATAGGCTGAATCGTCGTAGAGTCAATGTATGGATAATTATCCTCCTTCTGTAAATGAATTAGTTGAATCCCATTCCAACTCTGGGATACCTCGCCCTCTTCTTGTAAATGAAGTAAGAAAAGCGATTGATGAGGGAGAATGGAACAATTTAGATGAACGGGTTGGATTTCTTAGCAAATTAGCCCTGCAAGAAGTCGTTAATGCAACTGGAGTGCTTTTGCATACAAACCTTGGTCGCGCATGCTGGCCGACAACTTTCTCTGGCAGTCCAGTAAATCTCGAGCTTGATTTAAACTCGGGATCCCGAGGATCTCGACAAGAATATTTAGGTCAATTATTTGCAAATTTATGCGAGACAGAGGCAGCGATGGTGGTAAACAACTGTTCATCAGCTGTGCTTCTTATCCTTTCTGCTTTAGCTCATGAAAAGGGTGTGGCAATTTCTAGAGGAGAAATGGTAGAAATAGGAGGAGGTTTTCGGGTTCCGGATGTTCTTGAATTATCAGGTGCGTATCTGGTTGAAGTAGGGACAACGAATAAGACACGGCGAGAAGACTACGAAAGATCTATTAACGCGCATCGCGACGTTTCAATGATTATGAAAATCCATCAATCAAACTATAAGATTGTCGGTTTCACAGAATCTGCTGGAATCAGAGATCTGGCTGACCTTGATGTGCCTCTTATTGCAGATATCGGATCAGGATTATTGGACGAAAATTGTTTTTGGCTTGAGAATGGCCCTCCCAACTGGCTTATTGGAGAACCAGCCGCTCGACAAACACTCGCTCAAGGAGCTGACATTGTTACTTTTTCATCAGATAAGTTACTAGGGGGGCCGCAAGCCGGAATTATAGCTGGGAAAGCAGATCTTATAGAAAAGTGCCTTAACCACCCTTTTGCAAGAGCAGTCAGACCTGGTTCTTTAGTCCTCTCATCTCTTCAAGAGCTTTGCTACAAGTATCTCAATCGTAAATGGACTGAGATCCCATTTTGGAAAATGGCTTTGACAACTGAAGATGAACTGCAAGGTCGAGCTGAAAATTTTGATATTGGAGTTCCTGTTGCGCTCAATTCCGTACCCGGTGGAGGAACACTTCCTGACGTCAAAATCCCATCGTTTGGTATCGAAATAGATCATGATATTTCGAAGGAACTCCGAGAAGGAACAACAAAGAATTTGCCAATTATTGCGCGAGTCGAAGACGGAAAGACTCTTCTTGATTTAAGAACAATTCATCCTTCTTTAGACGAACAAGTGAAATCATCATTAAAGCAGATTCTCTAGGATTGTGGACAAGCACGTTATTTGTACAGCCGGTCATGTTGATCATGGGAAATCTACCTTGGTGAACGCCTTAACCGGAATTGACCCAGATCGATGGGCGGAGGAAAAGCGGAGAGGACTAACTATTGACCTAGGTTTCGCTAAAGCTAATAGAAGAAATAACGGCTTCGTTTCATTTATTGATGTTCCAGGTCATGAAAGATTTTTAAAAAATATGCTGGCAGGTGTTGGAGCAGTTGATGGATGCCTTTTCGTTGTCGATAGCACCGAAGGGTGGAAACCACAATCGGAAGAACATCTTCGTATATTAAATCTGCTGGGAGTGGAAAGAGGATTGATTGCTCTCACCAAGATTTCTTTAGTAGACGATGACTTCCGAGAAATTGTTGAACTTGAAATCAAAGACCACTTGAAAGGCACTTTTCTTGAGAGTGCACCAATTATTCCAGTTGACAGCATCACAGGAGTAGGTATTGATTTATTAATAACCGAATTAGAAAATATGTTGGAGGGTACCCCTGTCGCAAAAGATAATGACAGGCCTCGTCTTTGGATTGACAGAGTATTTACAGTAAAGGGCTCCGGAACAGTCGTGACAGGAACCCTTACGGGTGGGTCACTTAAAGTTGATGATGAAATTGTTATAAATCCACAAAACTTTGTGACAAAAATCCGTTCTCTTCAGTCTCATGATGAGCAAATTTCAAATACAAGTCCAGGGTCCCGTGTTGCTATTAACTTATCTAATATTGATCACCGAAGCATTGGAAGAGGAAGTGTTATCACTAATCCTGGACAATGGTTCCATACATCAACATTTGATGCTGAGTTAGATGTACTTCCATGTATTGAACATGAGGTCTCGCGTCGTGGCGCTTATCTGGCATATATAGGAACAAAAGAAGAATTCGTAAAGGTTCGAGTGCTCGGCGATGAAGTAATACCTGCAGGAAGCAAGGGTTTGATTCGTGTGTATATGGAAGAGAAGTTGCCTCTTATGTTAGGCGATCGGCTTATTCTCCGAGAGAGTGGAAGAAATGAGACCATAGGCGGTGCGATAGTACTGGATCCCGATCCCATACTGCGAGCAGCAGAAGCAAAGCCTAATAACTCAATAGACAGAATAATCAGCGAACATAAATGGATAACGCCATCTCATCTTGAGTCACTAACTGGAGTGCGCAGAAAGGAAGATGTACCTGGTTGGATTGTTGATCCGCTCTGTCTTGAAGACATGATTGCTAATTTATCTCAAAGGCTACTAACTGCCGGTAATTTAGGTCTTGATATAACATCACTTGATCAATTTGAACGAGCTGCAATAGGCCGACTAGAAGGAGTTTTTATTGAGGGTAAATACCTGCGGATGGAAGGGGCAGATAATCTGTCAGACCACCCTTATTTGCACCAATTGGAGACCGACCTTTTCAAACCGCCAGATGCAGATGGTGTAGATCCGAGAGAATTACGAGAATTAGTGCGTCGCGGGTTAATTATTGAACAGAACGGGATTTTCTTTTCACAAAATGCAGTCACAAGTGCAGCGAGAAAAATACAAGTGTTACTGAACGGAAATCCGGAAGGAGTAACTGTTGGGGAGGTTCGCATAGCTTTAGATAGCACGAGAAAATATGTGCTTCCGCTGCTTAACTATCTGGATCAGATAGGAGCAACAGTCAGAAGAAATGATGTTCGCTTAGCCGGGAAAAGATTAGGCGAAATCATATGACACTTGTTAACCATAACGCTAGGTTTGTAAAGAAATAATCGAAAGTAAGGAGAATTATGGAGTCTGGACCAACACCTCATCTTGAAGGTGTTTATGGTGATTATGCGCCCACGGTTCTTCTACCTGGAGATCCTAAACGAGCAAGATTTATAGCTGAGAATTATCTCACAAATATCAAGTTAGTTAATTCTGTGAGAGGCGCTGAAGGATTTACGGGACAATTCAACGGGGTACCTGTCTCTGTTCAATCTGTTGGGATGGGAGTTCCTTCTGCATTGATCTACTACACGGAGTTGATCAGATTTTTTGGAGTCAAGAAATTGATACGAGTTGGTAGTTGCGGGGGATTGAGTGAATCTGTTCGTTTGGGTGACCTTATTTGTGCCTCGGCTGCTGGTACTGACTCTGCTGCAATTGAGACGCTTAATGATGGCTTAACTCTTCCTTCGGTAGCGGATTGGGAAATGCTATATTCTGCAGTAAACGTTGCAAATGACGCAGAAATATCAATGGCTGTTGGACCTGTTTTTACCAGCGATTTATTCTATGGACCTGACCCCGAACTCTTTTCTAAGTTAACGAGGCGTGGAATTCTCGGTGTTGAAATGGAAATAGCAGGTTTATATTCACTCTCGCAGGCAGAGGGCGCTAAGGCATTAGCGCTTGTTACTGTGAGTGACGACATAATTCGACAAGAGATAATGAGTTCTGCTGACAGGGAATCTACATTTGACGAGATGATTCAAGTTGCTTTGGGGATTATTTAGAACTGAGATTACCTTTTAAGTTGATTTACGATTAGCGAATTATTGGGTTTATCTGTCTTCGTTCTGTTTCATTGAGCCCTCCCCAGATTCCATGTTGTTCGCCTATTCGGAGTGCGTAATTTAGGCAATCATTTTGTACTGAGCATGTTTTACAAATCAGTTTTGCCCGACGTTCACGTTCTCGTTTATCAGATTTTCTTTCAAAATGTGATGGAGGAAAGAAAATTTTTATCTGGGGACCGCGACAAGCAGCACGAACTTGCCAATCTTGATCATTCAGAACTGCGCTCATGATCCCCCTTTAAAGGGAACTTAGTCATAGTTTTTTCGTTGGGCAAGAAAAAATGGAAATTTGATAAAAATTAAATCAGCGGTTTAAAAACAGCTCTAAGTTATTGCCTATTTATTTGTGTTGTGGCAAACCTTCCTCTGATCATGATTGGCATTCCTCTTGCCATGAGCACTAGGACTCCGACAATGCCTACAGACATAGGTATCCAAGACATTTCTACATTCGTTTCGTAGTACAAAAATATTGTCCCTATTGTGAACATTACTTGACCGATCAATGTCCAAACTCTTGGTACGACCGTTTGGATATCTATAGCAAAGGCGAGTATTGAAAGGATTATAAGCAATAAAGCCCATGACCGGAATGGCAGAATCGTTAATCCATATGCGCTTAGCGAGACCGAAATAGCACCGAGCACTCCCGCTATACCTACTCCTATTGAAAAGAATTCAAACAATAAGAGTGCCAATCCAGAAACAAGAAGAAGATAAGTTATCGGAGGACTCGCAACGGTGTGCATTAATTGATCAACTAGATTTAAACGATTTATTTTCGTTTTTGTAAGAGGTGATAATCGAGGGCCATCATCTGTCTGAATTACTTCTGAAACAAAACTGTCTCGATTGACTAGGAAATCACCAAGAGTTGGGTTTGCGCATCTTGCGAGTTGCTCTTTCTCAGTCAATGTTTTACCTAATTCATCAATTTCAACCCGTTTACACTGAACAAGGCCAGCTTCGATAGCTTCATTCCACTCAAGAGTGTTATTTTGTAGAATTTCAATTTTTTCTTGGGAAGAACTACGTGAGTCAATACCTGAGAACACATAATCACCAGTTTTTCCAATTGATGACCCGATAGATACACCGAGTGAATCAGCTAAAAGGGCTAATTGGGCGACTCTCCCCTGTGCAGTTGAACCGGAAGGGCCAACCCACACCTCTACTGGGATAGAAGAATCCATGAATGCTTGTCCTAGCGACACTAGACGTTGATTTGAAATCACGGCTTGTTTTGAGTTCATTTGCAAAATCAAAGCATTTGCCCCGTTCCTTTGAGCATCAATGATTGAATTTTCAAGAGCTGAAGCAAGAACATCATCAAGCAAGCCACTCACTTCAAATACTTCTACATAACCGGGATATAGTGAATCTTGATTTTCTTGCCCTTGGAGTTGTTGCGTAGACAAGAGCGAATAACTCAAAATAAGTGTTACTAATAAGAAAATTTTTGAACGCGAAAACTTTACTGTCTTAACGGAGGGGGTAAATCGCATATCTTTATCTTATATGTCTTGAGATTCCCCTAAGACATCAAGGGCATCGTTAACTGACTCCGTGACAGTTACGATCTGATCAAAACCCGTTGTTTTGAGTAGGCCCAACAATGATTCTCTCTCGCACGAAACAACGATTTGACCGTTATTTTCGCCTGCTTTTCTTATGCTTCCAATCAGTGCGCCTAGACCTGCAGAGTCCATGAATGGCACGTCGCTGAGATCAATAAGTAGCTTTGATACTGTTGCGAGTGAACTCAAAGCATCTCTGAATTCATCAACGGTATAAGCATCAATTTCTCCGGAGGGCCGACACATTGAGAAATCTGAATTACCTTCAATGTTGATTTCTAACATAGATCTCCTCACTCATGGCAAAGTTTGCTTGGGGCAATACTAAAGCGAGAATTCGTGTTTGTATAGCCCATTTGATGAGAATAAATAACCATTCTTTACGGTGTGAATAGAGCTTAAGGTATTTCGAGGATAATGTTTAGCTATGGATAAAGTTCTCCTTGCTACTGATTCTGATGAAACTGCAGAAGAAACTTTTGCTGCTTTACTGGGGCCAGAAACTTCTGTCAGTCGGGTGACACGTGGTGAGGATGTCCGAGAAGTAGCAGCTGAATTAGAGCCAGACCTTGTTATTTTAGATTTACAGATTGGGAACATGGGAGGCGTGGCAGCCAGTCTTGACCTCAGACATGAAATCACTGCAGGGAGACTCAAACCATTAAAAATTATTTTGTTGCTAGATCGGGAAGCTGATACTTGGATTGCAACTGAGGCTAAAGCAGATTGTGAGCTTGTAAAGCCTCTTAATGCTCTTCGTTTACGAAAGCTAGCCAAGTCACTACTCTAAGTTTTTAGTCGGGTAGGCGGGATTTGAACCCACGACCTCCTCGTCCCGAACGAGGCGCGCTACCAACCTGCGCCACTACCCGTATTTCATACCTGAGCGTATCGTAAACATCAAAAAGCAATACACCCTATCTAACAGATTCTATTGAGGGGTCAACATATCTTTGATGGTCACAACATAATCTTTTGTTAGCTATGTGGAGGGTATCTATGCAGATTTCAGAATTTCAAAGTCATATAGAGAATGTTTACGGAGAAAAGGATCGGGAGCGCGGTATTGCAATGTCCGTCGCTTGGCTTGCAGAAGAGGTTGGAGAGCTTGCTCAGGCAATTAGAAAAGGAACTCATGATCAACGAGTACATGAATTTGGGGATGTCATCGCATGGGTATTCTCATTAGCAAATCAAGTTGGCGTTGATGTGGAACAGGCCCTAGATCGATATGTAACTAATCCACCCTAA
>CEUK01012243.1_pt1 | contig 12711 bp, 10 predicted proteins | sample 356451 | NCBI WGS metagenome assembly CEUK01 (sample SAMEA2622843, study PRJEB7988) | marine metagenome | isolation source: saline water (ENVO:00002010), including
GCCCGCTTTCAAATTTATACTCCACGGTAGTGCAACGCAAAAGATGTAATATACTGTTTAATTCACGGTTTCGGTTTGAATCGGTGATTTAATCATGAAATCCTAACAAGTTATTCATCAAGAGACAAGAAACCTGGATAGGAGTCAAGGAATGAGCAAGACATATACAAGTAATAGTCCTTATGAGTCTTTTCTGCACTTAGTAAACAAGCCAGCTCGGTATATAAGTATAGAAAAAAATGTCATTCGAAAAAACTTATCTGAGGTAGACGTTAGTATTCTTCTGTGTTTTCCAGAGGTCTACGAGCTGGGTATGTCTCACTTAGGCCTAAAAATCCTTTATCATCTATTGAACCAGAAGTCTTATGTGGCCGCAGAGAGGTGTTTTGCTCCTTGGGGGGACATGGAAGAACAACTACGCTTAAGGCAGCAAAGTTTACTGAGCATGGAAACAGGCACTCCTCTAAATCAATTTGATTTTGTCGGTTTTTCCCTGCAATCAGAACTTACTTTTACCAATATGCTTAATATATTGGACTTGTCTAATATTCCGCTCTTCTCTTCAGAGCGAACCGAAAATGATCCTATCGTTTTAGCTGGGGGCCCTGTAACAAGCAATCCTGAGCCTTGCGCAGATTTTGTTGATGCTTTTCTAATAGGGGACGGCGAAGAAGCTTTCCTAGAATTAGCCGAGTACTACAGACTGGCGAGGCAAAAAGGTTTAAGCCGTGATCGAATCCTAATCGGAATTGCTAATATCCCAGGATGGTATGTCCCTGCTTTGTATCGAGAAATATTTGATGACGAAGGGATTTATCAAGGAGTTGAGCGGACTACTGACGAAGTACCTGAGCAGGTAGTTAGGAGATGGGTCGAAGAACTCAAGGTAGAATATTACCCAAGTAATCCTGTGATACCGCAAACAGCAGCTGTTCAAGATCGGCATGTAGTGGAAGTGGTTAGAGGCTGTACTCAATCTTGTAGATTTTGTCAGGCGGGTTATATCTACAGACCGATTCGAGAATTACCAACTGATGCTATTGTAGAGCTTACGAAAGAAGGTCTAAAGGAGACGGGATATGAAGAAGTAGGTCTTGTTTCGTTGTCAACAGCTGATTACAGCGATGTGGGTAATATGGTCCGTGAGGTCGCTAAGGTTACCACACCCAAACATGTAGCTATCTCTTTACCATCGCTCAGAGCTGATCGTATGAGCGTAGAAGTGGCAGATAGTGTAAAACAAATAAAGCATTCCGGTTTTACTTTTGCACCAGAGGCGGGCTCGGTTCGTTTACGTCGAGTAATCAATAAAAATATTACTAATGAGGAACTTCTTGCAGCAGTTCGAATGGCTTTTGAAAAGGGTTGGAGCGTTATTAAACTATATTTTATGGTGGGTTTACCCTCGGAAACTTGGGAAGATTTGGATGAGACTATTGAACTAATTCAAACAATTGAAAATATAGCCAGGGAATTTGGTGGTCGAAAGCGAGTGAATGTAAGTTTTGGACCTTTTGTGCCGAAGGCGCACACACCTTTTCAGTGGGATAGCTTCATGGGAGTAGAGGAAATAGGTAACCGGATGCAGTATGTCCGCGATAAGGTTTCTTCCAGGATTGTTCATTTCAAGTTTCAGCCTGCCTACCTCTCCCATTTTGAGGCTGTTATTTCCAAGGGTAATCGTAGTGTTTCCAAAGGACTACATCAGGCATTCTTGGATGGGCATCGATTTGAAGGCTGGTCTGAGACATTCGATTACCGAGGAATTATGAAATCTCTCAGTGAAGGAGGCGTCGATATCGATTATTGGACGGCTGAAAAAGACATTAAGGCAGCACTTCCTTGGGATCATATTGATGTGAAAATCAAGAAGAAATATTTAACTTTCGAGCGTAAGAAAGCTTTTCGCGACCATAAGCAGACTACTACCGATTGTCGTTGGGGCGATTGCCATTACTGTGGTATTCCTACGCCAAAAGATGATATTAGACTTAAGCATGAGCCACCATCTCCTGAAGAAATGCAACGTCGTAGAGATGAGTGGGGAAGCGAAGAGAAAAAAGTTCATAGAATGGAACAAACTCGTGCTGACGCAACTCGATATCGCTTTGTTTATACAAAAGCAGGAGTATCACGTTTTTTAGCACACAGTGATATGGTCCGTTTATTTCAATTGGGAATTAAAGCTTGTGATTTTCCTGTCTTGTTGAGCAAAGGATTTAATCCGAGACCAGTTATGCAATTTGGTCCAGTTTTACCACTTGGGATTTCCTCTCGCTCAGAACTTTTGGATCTTTGGTTAATAGACTCAATTGATGATTCTCACATAGATGATATCAACCAGTATTTACCAGAGGGAGTCACGGTTCTTAGCTTTGAAGCTCTAGAACCTAGCAAAAAAAGTTTAAGTTCATTGTTTCCACTGGCTCGATATGAAATGAATCTTAGCGGAAGTATTGAACACTTCGAAGAGAGCTTATCTGATTTTCTTGGTAGAGAAACTTTTATTGTTGAACATCGTGACAAGGAAATTGATCTAAGTAAAGCGGTTCGGTTTGCCCGTATGCAATCAGGAAAATTAAGTCTTGATTTATCGGTTTGCTCACAAAGAGGAGCTAATGCAAATCCATTTCTTGTTTTGGATAAAATTTTTGGTTATCAAAAAGAGCAATGGGGTGACTTTTTCATCGAAAAAACTGCGGTGATGGCAGACACTATTTGAGAAATTCTTGTGGGGCATCAATTATCAAATGAATTTCTTGAAAATGTTTTCAAGCAATTAGGTCAAGACGGATATGATGCGTACGTTGAGAGTTTGAAAGATAAACCTTTGCGCTGGGCAAGAAGAATTGAAGGTAAACGACTTCCAACCTGGTTATCCACCATCGCTTGTAAAATTCCTGATGATTTAAATGTTGGCTTAGATCCTTTGTGGCAAGCAGGTTCGTACTATTGCCAAGAAAGGTCTGCAATGTTACCTGTAGATGAGTTTCGCAAACATATTGCTAAAGAGAAGAAATTTTCTCGGATCCTAGATGCTTGTGCAGCGCCGGGAGGCAAAAGTCTACAGTTGATAGAACTACTTGCACCGAATGGAAGTCTTATTAGTAACGAAATAATTTCTACCCGATGTAAAGTTTTAATGGAAAATTTAGAGCGAGCTTCGGCTTGGCAGTCTTCAGTTACAAGTCTTGATATTGAAAAAATTGGAGATAGATGTCCAGAAACCTTCGATTTAATTTTAGTTGATGCTCCCTGTTCTGGTGAGGGTATGTTTCGAAAAGACCCCGATACAATAATTCAATGGAGTCCTGAATGTATTGAAATTTGTGCAGGAAGACAAAAGAGAATTTTGAACAATGCATTAAGATCTTTAGTTTCAGGTGGATATATAATTTATTCTACATGTACCCTAAATATGACCGAAAACGAGAAAGTCGTTGAAAATATTCTTAAATTAGGAAATCTAGAACTTATTCATACTGCAAAAATATGGCCTCACGAAGGACCGGGAGAGGGTCATTATTATGCTTATCTTAAAAAAATTGGGGAGACACAGGTGCTCGACCCTATACCGTTGGCAAAGCCCAATAAAAGAATGCCTAAGAAGTTAAATGAGTTTATAGATTCTATTGATAGTCTGTACTGGATGAAACACAGAGGTCAGTTTTTGGAGAGGAATGATCGATGGTATTGGTGCAGTACAGCTCTTCCAAATCTTAGGTATCGTCGCAAAGGTCTTGAATTAGGTGAATTGAAAAAGGGTTTCAAGAAGTCTGAGTTTAAATTTTCTCAGGCACTGGCTTCAAGTCTAAAAGCCGAAGATTTAGTTGAATCTGAAATGAGTATATTTGAAATAACTGATGATTTAGTTCAGAGTTATCTGAGAGGAGAAGAACTAGAAAATATCAGTAATCTCGAAGGTTACACGTTAGTTTGTTATCGAGGTCAGGGGCTAGGTTGGGCTAAAGCAACTGGTTCTAGATTAAGAAACCTTTATCCTCAAGCTTGGCGAATAAACTGAAAATAATTCTTACAAACAGATTATGAGCTCGAATTCTGGACCTCTACAGGTCAGGCTGGTTATTATATCGACTAATCAAAATATTCTGGGAGTGAAGAATGCTTGAAACCAGTTATCGAAGTCATACAGTAGGGTCTATAGGATTAAGTCTTGAGGGTAAATCAGTGACACTTTGTGGCTGGGTTGAGACGATTCGAGATCACGGTGGAGTACTCTTTTTTCATCTCCGCGATGCGAGCGGAAGGCTACAAGTTCTCCTTGACCCGAATAGTATGGTTAGAGAGCAGTTTGCGATTGCACAACTGGTGCACATCGAGTACTGTGTGCGTATTACGGGACTAGTTGTTTCGCGACCAGAAGGAAAAGATCGGACTTGGTTAGATTCGAAGGATGTAGAGCTAGAAGCTAACGAAATAGAAGTATTGGGAAGTTCAGAACCAGTTCCTTTTAGACCACAAGATCATAATCAAGTAGGTGAGGAACAAAGATTGAATCATCGTTATTTGGACCTGAGATCGGATGAGATTCAAAAGTCATTGAGAGCTAGGTCGGCTTTAATGCATGCTCTTAGATCTACATTAAAAAAACGCCATTTTGTAGAGGTTGAAACTCCCATATTGTCCAAATCAACCCCAGAGGGGGCTCGTGATTTTTTGGTCCCAAGTAGGACACATCACGGTCAATTTTACGCTCTGCCACAATCCCCCCAACTTTTTAAGCAGCTTTTAATGATTGGAGGTATGGATCGTTATTTTCAAATTGCCAGATGTTTTCGAGATGAAGATCAAAGAACTAATCGTCAGCCTGAATTCACTCAGTTGGATCTTGAGATGTCTTTCGTTAATGAACAAGACGTGATGGATGAAGTCGAAAAACTGGTATTATCTGCCCTGTGGGACTTAAATTGCGATGTTAAGTCACCGTTTATCAGGCTAAGTTATGAAGAAGCTATGAATATATATGGTTCAGATGCTCCAGATTTAACTTTTGGACTTCCGATACAAGATCTAACGAATATATTTGAAAATACAGAGTTTAAAGTTTTCCGAGGAATTGTAGATCAAGGTGGTATTGTCCGTGCAATTGTAATACCGTCTGAATATAAGAATTCACGCTCTGATATAGAATGGATTCGAGCCGAGATAGCTAAACTGGGTGTAGCTGAGCCTGCCTGGGGTCACCTAAGAGCTAATGGTTTTGAGTCTACCATTGCTAAATTTTGGTCAAAGGATGAGGTTAAAGCAGTATCGGATCAACTAGCCGGTAATTCAGACGAGTTAGTTTTTTTTATGGCAGGACCATCGGATCGGCAGTTCAAGGAAATTATTGGCAAGCTGAGACTTGCTATCCGAAACAGACTTCAGATTTCGAATAAAAATAGTAATTTATTAGCGTTTGCGTGGGTTACAGATTTTCCGCTTTTTGATTGGGATGCGGAATCAAAGAAATTAACTTACATGCATCATCCGTTCACATCTCCTACGGATACAGAAATCCTGTCTGAGGAAGATAAGGATTTATTACTTAGAGCCAGTTCGAGAGCGTATGATTTAGTTTTGAATGGCCAGGAATTAGGTAGTGGAAGTATCCGTATTAATGATCCTCAAATCCAGAGGCAAGTATTCTCAAAATTGGGTATTCCCGAAGATTTTGTACAAGAAAACTTTGGTTTTTTTCTAAAAGCATTAGAGTATGGAGCTCCGCCTCATGGTGGAATAGCTCTTGGCATGGATCGTTTTGTAAGTGTTTTAATGGGTTTATCTTCGATTAGAGACACAATAGCTTTCCCTAAAAATAAGAACTCCGCTTGTCCGCTTACTTCAGCACCCGGTTCCGTTGAATTTGATCAATTGCGTGAGTGCAACATATCAATAAGAGAAAAAAGCTGATTAATGACCAGAAGAATTCTGCACTTACATGACGGATATGCTTTTATCGTGTCCGACTTGCAAGGCAATCTTGCTGATTTTGAAAGGATTTTACAGCTTTATTATAGCCGAAGACAATCAGGCGACAGTGTGTATCTATTGATATGTGGAGACTTAATTCATAGTTATGGCGGATATAATGATGAATCCCTCAACATGCTTGATAAGGTTATCGAGCTTTCGAATAAAGATTTGAATATATTTCTATTGATGGGAAATCATGAGTTAGCACATGTGATGCATTGGAATTTGAAGAAAGGTAATCTTAATTTTAGTGAAAATCTCGAAATGAAAATGGCTAAAGAGCGTTATAAATATGGTCAATTTTTACAGAATTTACCTTTTGCAGCTTTCACGAAAGGCGGCTTATTTTTTAATCATACTGGGCCTAGTAAAGCACTAGCTATGATAAATGGCGAAATATGGGATCTATTTTTCAAAATTAATTGTCCCTGGAAGTGGTATAGCGAGCTAGACTTTGAAAAATCTTTCGGTATTACTGAGGATCATGCAGAATTCTGGAATCAGGCACTCGGAAGAAAAACGTTAGATACGGCGGAGGGAAAAATTCTGTGGGAGGTATTCATGAATAAAAATGAACTTGAATATGGCGAAGAGTATCTTCGTATAGTCGAAAATTTTATGATTACTATAAATAAGCTGGCACTAGCAAACATTATCGTTTCTGGCCATATAGAGGAATCTGACGGTTTCAAATTAGTTCACGAGAATCACTTTCGTTTATGTTCGTCTTACGGAGCATCAAGTAACAAATCAAAAAAGTATTTATATCTTCCGACCAATCAAAAATTCAGTAAAGCAGATGAATTGATGCCTTACTTGAATAATTTGTGGTAGTTAAATCAGTAAACTTAAAAATTTGAGACAATTATGAACCCTGTTGGGTCACATTTTCCCCTCTAATAGTGGAGAAAGTACCCTTAGCTCGAAAATCAACAAACCAGATACAAATTGTCGTACCTATGGTAAGTATTATTGCGTACAAAGCAAAAGCGCCAGCAATTTTATAGCTGTTGGGTGTCACTAATATTTCATCATTAATTTCGGCTTCTGAAAGAATTTGATCCTGCATGATATGCGCAGTTTAAGATTTAACCAAGAATGTGTCAATTCTATTTAAGGCGATGAATTAATATCATTTTGCAAGTTTTGCCATACACCCCTACCTTAATAAAGTAGTCTTATTTGGATCTTTAACATAAGCGTTTTGTGGGAGATGGCACAATTTATCCAATGGAGTCTTCGAGTCTCATTACTATGATTTGTGAAAGTATCCGCTAACTCAAGCCTATAATAATTAATTTTCGACTTTACAGAGATACCTCTGAGGACTTCTTTAATCCTTTTTTAACTGGGGCAGGCATCTAAGGTTTTTATGAGCATCTTTAACAGAAGTCGGATCAGAATCTTTTCCGTTCTAAAAAATTGAATCAATTTTCTACAGTCTAATAATGCAATAGAGGCACTATTCACACAAAAATACTCTAATTTAATCAATTTTTGTCTTAATAAAGCTAGATAATACAAACTTGGTTAAGTATATTGTGATTTTCAAGGAAAGGGAGCACAGGGTGGTTTTTAATACCAAGAGAGTTTTTTTTCGAAGGGTGTTTTTATTATTTTTGAGCGCATTTGCTTTATTTTTTTCGCCGGTTTACGGAGATGAAAGCGCATCAAATTTTGATAGATATAAAACGTACAGAGAAAACTTACGGCAAATTAATCAAAAGCTATATCTGTCCAGAGCTTATGACGGAGATCCGGGCGCTCAATATAATCTCGGATTACTATTGTGGTCTGATACTACCCAACTGAATCTACCTGCTATTGATTGGATTTCAAAGGCAGCGGATCAAAAATATGCTCCAGCCTTGCATGTAAAAGGGAAACTTGCGTTACAAGGTAGGTGGCCTGGATTAACTCTTCTTCAAGGCCGAGAGATTCTGGCGAAAGCGGCTCAGGAAGGTCATCTATCTTCTCACCTAATCCTAGCTAAAAGCTTGATATATCAAACTCCGGTTATGAAAAATCTAGCTCTAGAGTGGTTAAGAAGAGGCGCGCGACTGAAGGATAACAAATGTATGGCAATGTTGGGTAAAGCCTATGATTCGCGCGGATTTATTGAGCAACGTTATGTTAATGCTTACTTCTGGTATACATTGGCTTGGTTTCACAAAAATAAGTCTGTGAGAAATTCATTACATCGCTTGTATAAGTTGCTATCACAGCAAGAAAGAGTTGAAATTAGTTTTTTATTAGAGTCTCATTTTCAAGCTCCATTAGAACTTATAGAGTATGAATATGATCGAGTTTTTCCGGAGATAAATAAGACTTGAGTTATTATCTTCAATGCTCAAAAGCTTCTTTTTGGATCAAAAATTGATTTGGGTTGGAGCATAGAAAGATCATTTCATCGTTTGTGCTAAAATGCACAGTATGAAAGTCTCAATACCCCGCGAAACTCTAGACAAAATTAAAAAAGATTATGGAGTGTCCGAAGAAAGGGCAACTCGTCTCTATCTCAGCGCTTTTGATGATGCCGAAGCTTATTTTTGGCAAGTTATTGAAGATAAAATGGATGAAGAAGGGATCAGCAAATCCAAAAGTCCTTCGGTGCAGATTTTTACTCCCCGAGAAATTAAAGCGTTCCTAGACAAATATGTCATTGGTCAGGAAGAGTATAAAAAAAGAGTCGCAATCGCTGCGGCGTTTCACTTCGCTATGGTTAAAGCTTTGTTTAAGAACAAAGACCATGGTTTAAGAAGATTTAGAAAAAAGAATACACTGATAGCTGGACCTAGCGGCAGCGGTAAGACCTACTGTATTGAGGTTCTCGGTGATCTACTTCAAATTCCAACTTTAATCGTTGACGCGACTGACTACACCGAAGCAGGCTATGTAGGTAAAAGCGCGGATGACATGGTTCGAGAATTGATTGATATGGCTCCAGGGTCCAACAAGCAGCAGCAGGCTGAATTCATTACGAAACACGGAGCCATCATATTTGTTGACGAACTGGATAAGAAAGCCAAAGAAGGAATGATGTCTAATGACATTTCCCGCGAGGGTTTCCAGAGAGCAATACTGAAAATGATTGAAAGGAAGTTTGTTTCAATCGAAAATCCAATGTCTCCTTCGGCGCAAATACAAGATTTAATGGACCGTCAGAGAGGTAAAGGCAAGAAAAATGACAACATGATTTCAACTGAAAACATTTTGTTCATTCTGGGTGGATCATTCCAGCGACCACAAGACAATCTCGAGCAGCTGATAAGGAAACGGTTAAGTCGGAAAGCCGGGTCAGTTGATGAACACGGTAACTTAGTAATAGCCGGATTCCGTGACGATAGCAAGGATGGAAAGGACGATGATAAGTATAAAAACCTATACCAATACGCCCAAGAAGAAGATTTTATCCAATTTGGTTTGATTCCAGAGTTGGTGGGACGCACACCAATTAGATCGCACGTAAATCCATTATCTAAAAATGACTTGATTCGCATCATGAATGATACCGAGGATAGTTTACTTAAGCAGTATCAGTTAGAATTTGATGCTTTCGGGGTTGATCTACAATTCACTGATGATGCCATCGAATACGTTGCAGAGAAAGCAGAAAAAAACAAGACTGGTGCTCGAGCATTGATTGGTGTTTGGGAAAATATTCTGACGAACTTTCAGTATGATTTACCGGGGTCTGGTCACAAGCATCTACTGATTAATTCTGACGTCTGCAAAGCGCCTCGTGATCATTTGCTAAAAATACTCTCCCGAAGTCCGTTTGAGGACTTTGCAGAGCAGTTTCTTGGCGAATTCGGAATCGAATTAGATTTTTCAGAATCCGCTGAGGAATACGTCCGAAAGTATGCGGAGGATGGTCATATTCAAGTATCAGAGGCCTTAAAAATTCTAATGACGGGAGCCTCTGCCCTCAATTATATGGGCTATTCAGGGGTCTTCAACATAAGCAAGGAAATTCTTGAAGACCCTAGATATTTTGACGGGTTATATATGGATTGGCATAAAAAGCAGATTGAAAATCAGCAAGAAAGTCCAGTCAGTAGCCATGATCCTGACAGATTTTCTTGAGACGCCTGTCGGATTAGTGGCAAAATCTTTTGATCCACTAGACAGGAACCTCACCGGCGTTTGCGAACATGTGGTGGATTTCCATTGGGTGCTAATCGATCCGAATTTATGAAACGCCAGCCTACGACCCCAGCGAATTCGCCTGTATAAGCCACATCACGTCTCACTCCTAGTTTGTACCAAGCCTGAGGTGTAAGGCTAATACCAGCACGCATGAAGGGATTAATTGGGACGCCAATCGAGTTAGTTTCTTCTGTTTCAGCAAGCGGTCTACGCTCTTTAAGCCAGTACTGATCTCGGGTATTCCAGGGACCAATGTCTTTGACTTTCAAGCGAATGACTCGACCTGTTGGTGGATAATAAACAATAATACGCTTATTTAGTGCAGCCCTATGCGGCAAAGCTGCAGCAAGTCTGGTATAACCGATTCTGCCGCTTGCGATATTTACTTGGGCAAAACTGTTTGCTCTTACAAAATGATAATGTTTTTGAGGACGAAATACTGCCTTATCAACGGCTTCAGTGACATCATCTATAACTTTTCCAAAAGGACGTACAAATCGTTTAATCTCACGTTCTGCATTAATCCTTCCCTCAGTCTTATTAAACACTAGAATAAACATGAATATTGATAATACTAATTGCACGTACATAACATCGGTTACTTATAGAGTCACATTGGGAAACGTTTAGCACAATATCTGGTCTTTTCCAAAAAGGTGTGCAAAAATGATCTTAAAATCAATCTTTATGTCTATTTAAATAATTTTTTCATGCAAATTATAACAAAGCTAAAACAACATGATAACAACTGTCTGGCAATAAGTTGGGAGCCCGGAGAGGACCCTATTTATGAAAAGTTATTATCTGAATCAGATCAATGTATTTTGCATGTAGAGAGTAGCCATGAAATTATCTCCGATTTTTGCTTCAAAGATCGCAGGATTACTTCAAGACTATTGAAAAAATGCTTCTATGTTGGAGCGGAGATTGTTCTAAGTAACTGTTGTCCAGAAACTAAACAGACTAATAAAGGATTACATTTATGGCATTGTGAGCAAGATGATGAAGTTGATTCAGATGATTTATTTAGTAAGGTTCTGAGTAGTTTAGAAATCCATAATTTGAACTCTAATACCATTAAATTGATGATGTTCATGCTTCAGGAAAATAAACACCTTGTTCAAGACAATTTTAAGATGCGTGAAACATGCTCACAATTAGAGAATGAAGTGAATCAATTGCGTGACCAATTAAGTGATCGAAATAATAGGTTCTTGTTCTCCAATAAGTCCATATTTACAAATTGGATTTCTGATAAAATGAGTGAGATTGAAAGAGGTTGCGCACTTTTACAAAGAAATTTTCCCCGACACGGACTCGAGGATTGCACTAAATTTCATGTTGATTATTTATTCCAGGATGGTAATCGCCAACATCTTCTGGCCGAAGTTCTTTACTATGACAGACGCCTCCGTCAGGACCCAATGACTAATATATGTTGTCTAAAAGAAGCTCGAAAAGTACTGAGTAAAGAGCTTTCAATTTCAACGAAATACATAAGAATGATGATTCTTACAAACGAACTCAGTAATGGACTTGCCGACTTATGCACAATTAATCAAATCGAATTGATTTCAATTTCGGGAGATTATTCAGTAGAAAGATTGGGATAGTAAGAATTAAGTTTATTAGATTTACGTAAAAATTTTATAACAATTTTACGCTCAAATTCTGAAAACTTGTTTATAAATAATTCGTTATCTAGAATATACGGTTTTCCAAATATAAGATGTGTTTAATGAAATTTATCAATCCAAAATCTATTAGCATAATTAGATATAAAGATAAGCAGCCTGTAATTAATAGATCTGTTTTTATAGCTGACGGAGTTCGTATAATCGGAGACGTAGAAATTAGCGAGGGAGTCACGGTTTGGTTTAATAGCGTTATTCGCGGAGATGTGAACTCAATTAAAATTGGGCCTGACTGTAATATTCAAGATAACTCTTGTTTACATGTCGAACATCAAAGGTATTCGTTAGTTTTAGAGGAAGGTATAACTGTAGGACATTCAGTTACATTACATGGTTGTTATCTTGAACACCATTGCTTAATTGGAATGGGCGCAACTATCTTAAATGGTGCCCGAATTGGTGCAGAATCAATAGTCGGTGCTGGCGCGCTGGTACCTGAGGGTATGATTGTACCGGCTAGATCTGTAGTTTTAGGTTGTCCCGCTAAAATTAGACGCAATTTGAATGAAGAACAAGTCGCAGATCTTTATAAATCTGCCCAACGATATAAGCAATATGGACTCGACTATTCTGACTCTAGACTACTAGATGTGGGGAATTAATGTGTAAGAATTTACCCAGTCAATTTATGGCTGCAATAGGTAAAGAAATCTTGGGAAAAGCTGCAGAAATTGAAATGATTTTAATAGCTTTTCTAGCTCGTGGACACGTTTTGATCGAAGATTTACCTGGTATGGGTAAAACATCTCTAGCAAAAATTATCTCAACGGTCTTTAAACTGAAATTTAGAAGAATCCAAGGAAGTGCAGATCTTTTACCTAATGATATTTTAGGAGTAAATATATTCAATGCTAAAACACGTGAATTTGAACTCAGAGAAGGTCCCATTTTT
>CEUK01016937.1_pt1 | contig 12706 bp, 10 predicted proteins | sample 356451 | NCBI WGS metagenome assembly CEUK01 (sample SAMEA2622843, study PRJEB7988) | marine metagenome | isolation source: saline water (ENVO:00002010), including
TAAAAGTGACTATAAACCTCTAGGTGATCAATTACAGTTAAATCAGTTAGAGTGCCCCATAGTTTATTCATTGAGAGAAAGTTCAACTAACGAAAAACAACCTTATACCTTACTGAGATATGGACCTCAATATGACTCAAAAGGATATTATGTTTCGCCATCATATTTAGAATATAGGGAGACAACACTGATGGATGGTATTACTGATTCAACGGAATATAAAAAAATAATTTGTCCGATTGACTGGAAAGATTTAATTACAATAAAAGGAATTTCTTTTTGTATTGATCAATATCAGAAAGGCATCGAAATTCAGATTGAAGCGAACGATCCACAGGTAGGCATCCAAGCTAAAGAGATTAGATCAATAGCATCAGTAGGAGGGTTTAGTTCTATTCAAGATGAAAGTCAAATCAACATGAATTCAAATCCATTAATTAATATAGAAAATTTTAGATCTTGTGTTGGTAATCAATGTTGCTGGCTAGGTATTTGCTTAAGATCTAATAAAGTTACTTATATAATTGATAATTCTTACTATATGAATGAAGAATATTTACATATCAACGGAGAAATTATAAATGGAAACTGGCAACCGCTATTTGAGCCAGAATTAATATCACCTAAAATTAATGGCAAGAATTTACTGGAATATGTAACCACTAGTTTAAAACAACATATAAATAAATTACCTATTACGAATGGAAACTCAGAGGAAGAAAAGATGTATATTCAAATAATTTCTAATAATAGTTCTTCAAATTATTTATTTGAAGATGGCCCTCAAGAATTGACAACATTAAATAGAATCTCTGCTCTTAATTTTTTAGACAATATGAGAGCTAGTGTACAATCATCAATAGATCCTTGGGAAGATATTTGTAAATCTCTTGAGTCAGAATATATAGGGCAAATTATTATATTAAGTCCTTGGCAACCATTAACAATATCTGCTTCTGCATCGCAACCATGTGTGGGTCAAGAGCAAGGAAATTTTGCTGAAATTATTGCAAACTACAATCAAGAAACCAGAAGTAAATCATCAACAGGATCCCTTTCAATAGATACTATTTCGCTATTTCATAATTATTGTTCAAAACCAAAAAATGTTTTTACAGAGGATTGGTTAGGGATTTTGTCTAGAGGGGCAGAATCTAATTGCATCCACATAAAGTAAGTCAAATTTATAAACAATTATTTTACAAAGTAAAAAATGATTACTAATTAATTTTATCTAAAAAATTCCTTGAATCTTTACTATTAAATTCTAAATTTAGATCTTTAAAATCTATTTTTCTATCATCAAGAATTTTAGGAGTAACCATAACAATAAGTTCTCTTTTATCACTATTTTGTTGCTTGGATCTAAATAATGCTCCTAGTAATGGAATATCACCAAGTAAAGGTAGTTTATATTCTGTTTCAGTATCAGTTTCTTGAATGACACCTGTCAGTACTAAAGTATCTCCATCTTTTATACGTATAGCTCCTGTATCTAATCTTCTATTATTAATTTTGGATACAAGACCACAACCTACTATATTAAAACTACCTGAAATACCTGTTACTATTGGTGTCATCGTAAAAGTGACATAATCATTTTGATCTATACCCAGTATTTTCGCACCTAATTTAACTCCAACAGTTTCAAAAGTATAGTTACAAGTATCACCATCAGATTTTTTTGCATCTACAGGTACTTTATCTCCAATCTCCACAAATCCTTCATTTCCATTTTTTCGTCCAATATCTGAACCATCTCCAGCAGTATCTGAAGACTCACTCAATAAAAGAGTAGGACTAGCTAATACCTTAGTCGAACCATTTTCAATACTTGCTTCAAGTAATCCAAAAAAAGATTTATTTGGAAAAGTTGACCCTGGATTTACAATACCTGAATTCCCAGAATCTGGGAAAGTAGGAAGATAAGTACCAAAAGCTGATTTAATCTTTCCCTGTGTACCTATTATAAATGCATCATCTAAAGTCGAACCATAGTCATTTAATATTGAATTTTTATCCGATAAATTAACATCCAAGACTTTTACACTTAAAGCTACTTGTTTTTGCATTTTATCTAACTTAGCTAAAAATCCATTGGCTAAATCAATGAGATATTTTTCACCAACCATAGTAACAGTTTGCAAACGTTCGTCAGTTGTAGCAATAAGACCAACTAAGGGGCCAATAGTTGAGCCATAAATTTTTACAGAGGTCTCAGACTGATCAGTAGTAGTAGAAGAAGTTGAAGCCCCTTGCACTGCTTGAGATTGAGAAGCACCTGAAGTAACCGATGTAGTTATAGTAAAAGTCTTAGTAACACTTGCTCCTAAGTTAGCTAGATAATCAGCAGCGGAACTTGCGCTGATTTGATTTAGTTGATATACATCAGTTGCTCTTGTTGTAAAAACAGTATCCCTCACATTTGGTCCAACATAAAGTATATTGTTATCAATTTTTGCTTGATATCCGCTAGCGAGAAGGAGAGAATTAAATGCTTTTTTATAACTAACTTGATCTAAAGTCATTGATATCAAACGCTGATTATCACCATCATCATTATTAGCAGGATTATTCTTGACCCAAACGAAACCAAAATTACCAATATCGGCAAGATACTCAAAAATTTCTTTTGCATTAGCATTTTTAAAGTTAAGAGAAACTATTGGACCATTGATATCTAACAAATTAGGATTTTCTATAAAGGAACCTGAGATATTTTTATCGGTTGTCTCTGCAATATATTGAAAATTTTTTAATTTATTTTTATTTTTAATAGATAAAGATTTCAGATTAGATTTAAATAATATATTTTCTTTTTTATTAGATATGTTAGTCGCAGAGTAAAGATTATTTCCAATTAAGCTAGTAATAGCAAAAATAGACAAAGATTTGCGAATTAACTTATTAATTAAAACCAATTTACATGATTAATATTAATAAAATAATAGCAATTTCACATACAATTTTCATCAATTATATATACAAGACAAAAAGTTCTAATAGCTTAATAGAAAAATTAATTTACCTGAAAAGGAATTTTAAAAATGATTCGCGATATTACTTTACTGTAATTTGAATTACTTTCACCAACAATTCTATTATAAGTATTAATAGGAGAACCGAACTGATCTAATTGAGTAATTATTGAAGTTTTTCCTTTTAAATCATCTTTTGATAATACTAATTTTTGATTTTCAGAAACAACTTCTAAACAATGGACACTTAAATTAACGTCATAATTTTGTATTTCTTGTAAATATTTGACTATATCTAAATAATCAGAGCTAAAATTTGCTTCATAGTAATTGGAGTCTATTGAACCTTTAAATTTTTTATTCCTTTGCCTTTTAAATTTTTTAAATTTTTGAGATTTCTTTTGACTTTTTGATGACTTACACAAATTAGAGGTATCTGAATTCAAAATAGGTTTAAATTTATCTATTTTTACATTAACTTTTTTAGCTGCTTTATTTATTAAATTGATTACAAAAATTTCATCTTTTTTATTTAAAAAAGAAGAATCAACTTGTTCCATAATTGACGTAATATAATTAAATTTATTAGTTTGATCTTCGAATTCAATAATTTTCAAGTCAAGGTTTTTAGCCTCATATCTATATTGATTTAATTTTCTAAAAGAATTATTTAACGTTTTTACCTCAGGAATTAATAATAAAAACAATAAAATAGTTGCACTTGAAATACCTAGTGATGGTTTTGTATATTTAGATTTTCGTAAATTATATAGAATTCTTCTATAGTTAATTTTCTTTAAATCTTGAATATTAAAGTTTCTTATATTTTCTGAAATTAATTTAAGATCAATTTCTTTTATATTGTTAAAACTATTTGAAAAAAATTTATTTAATTTCATAAATTTATGACCCCAACAAAGATTTTAGATTATTGAATCTTTTGAATTTTATTAATAAGCCTGCAGCATTTGATTTTTCATAAAGAGATTGACGTTTATCAGTATCAATTTTTAAAACATCTCCATATATTTCTATCTCATACTTTGATAATTTTTTATCATCAGAGCCTTGATTAGATAAATTACGTTGTAAATTATCAAGATTTACACTTTTTTTATCAATAACTGGTGATTCAATAATTAAAGTTAAAAAATCACTAAGTGAATCAATAGAGAACGAACTGGCATTAATTTCAAAACCATTATCACTAAAAGAGTAACTATTAAGCCTTACATCTTTTGGAACAGAATTTTGTAAATAAAAAGAAAATAAATATGAAGTTGTTGATTGAGTAAAATATTCATCCATATTAGTAATTTTTGTTTTAAGTCTATTTTTGGCTTTATTTATATTTTTTAATCTATTAGAAATATTTGAATATTCTTTATGAGTTCCTTCAAGTGTATTGAGGACTCTACTGGGATAAATAGAAAATAAATTAATTCCTAACGTAATAATAAGTATTAGTGTAGAAGGATAAAATAAATCAGAATTATTATTAAATTCTTTAAAAATATAAAGAATTTTCTTTTTTAAACTTACATCAGTAATTAACAAATTAGGTGGAGCTGGCCGCTCCCATTCTCTTAATCGAGAATTTTTAAAAGCAAAATTATAATTTATACGCATGACTTTAAAATTAACGCAAAAGAATCTATATTGGTTTCTATTGATTTTGATATTAATTCGTGAATTTCCATATCTTTTGGATTGTATGAAAAATTAGTAAGTTTCAAATCAGAAACTCTCTTAAAATTTAAAGGCAAAGAGTCATCCTTATGTACTAATTTATCTAATCCTATTCCCATGACAAATATTTGTGAAATTAATTCCTCATTATTATCATCCAAAATTATCTTAATAGAATTTATAACTCTTTCAAAATAATTTTTGCTTGTTACCTCTAGATCATCTGAAATATATAGACTGGAACCAAATGGTAACTTATAGGAAAAAAGTTTATCAAGTTTTCTTCCTATTAATACTGTTGTAGAAGCTGATTCAATATCTATTAAGATGATTTTTTCATCTATTATTTTTGATGATAAATAGTCAAATACATTTGGTGCATGAGGAACTAATCCTATTAATGGATTGTCAACAATTTCTAAAGTGTCAGTCCAACTTCTTATTAAATCCTTCTGAGAATAAATAGTTCTAATAAATCCATTGGAAGAATTCGAAATGTTAATTCTTAAAAAATCAATCAGAGTATTAGCGGGAAGATAAGGGCTCTTAGATTGAACCATGCTATCTTTTGGAGATATTTGCTTTAAATCAGTAGCAGAAAAAGTATGAATATTGAAAAATGAACTTGATAATATTACTAATAATGGGGAATCTACAAGATCTAAAAGATTTATTCCATCTAAGAGTATATTTGCCAATTCATTAATATCTTCAACTAAATAATTGCCAATTATATTGGCTGGAATAGGAATTTCTGTTAATCCTGTGTATTTAATATTATTATCTAAATCTATACTTAAGCTTGTCAATATCAAAACGTGATCACTGTAAAAAACTATTCCTATCTTTTGATTGTATTTTTCATTCCTTGAATATTTTTTAGTATGTGATTTATTACTTAACAAATTATTATTTTTAAGTAAAGTAGTTAATTTTAATGAATGGGATGATTTTTTCAAAAGAAGAATTACATTTTTTCTAATAACTTGATTTCTAAATATGAAATCTTTTTTAAACTTCTGTAAAATTAAACTTAATCTCTCAAATTTTTTAGATTTATTAAAATTTTTTAAAGTTAATAAAGAATAATTATCTTTTTTTCTTTTTTTCTTTTTAAGATTTTTTTCATCAATTGAGAATTGAATAAAACTGCTAATAATTTTTTGATATTTTTTTTTCTTTAATTGTATTTTATTTAATTTTGTATTTTGCTTAATAGATTTTTTTCTTTTAAAAAAGGAATTGATCAATTTTTCAAAAATGGGCGAGGATTGAAGATTTTTTAAAAAAGAATTTTTTTTATTCATATTAATTTTTATATATTTATTTTTGTTTTGAAAAACCTATGAGACTCAATCTATAATTTTTTAAACCATTTGAGATATCTACAGTGGCATTTTTTATTGATATAGATTTTATAAGAAATCCATTGTGAAGAACATCTCCTGATCGATAGAACTTTTGAATTTGATTGCTTTCTATAATTGCATACTCTATATTTTTTGATTTAGCTACCCCTTTAAACTTTATTGATTCATAAACATTATCTATATCTTCGGAATCGGAACTCGTGATTTCATTAAACGGATTACGTCCCTTCAGTACTTTTAAAGAGGAAGAATTATAATCACCGGAGGGCATTGGTAATAAAATATTCTCAAATTGTTGTTTATTAACCTGATCGGCAGAATCATTCAGAAATTTTATAGTATCTTTTTTTTCTGCTAATGCATAAGGTAGAGTTAAATAAAAAAATCCTAATAAATACATAATTGAAAAATTATTAACATTAAATTTAAAAATTTTTCTCATAAAAACAAAATAAGTTGCTAATGAATATTGTGAAATATAAGTTTATTTGTTATAAATTATAGCTATATTTTTAATATATAAAACATTATAATCATAAAATCTTAATTTCCTAATTAGTTCCTTTCTTATTAATTATGGTAGCTTCTAGTCAACTAAATGAAAAAGAAAAGAATATCAATGAATATCTATCCCCAGAATTATGTGAAGATGCAGGGATAATATTAATAAAGATTGAAAATGATAATTTATATTTGGGCGCAATGAATCTGGATTACATAAAAGTTAAAAAAGTAATTTCTACAATTGAAACTGAATATCAACTAAAAGTTAACTTAAAACAAATAACTTCTATTGAATGGGAGACTTGGTTTGAAAATACGCATTCAGTAACTGTAGATACAATACAAAAGAATTCAAATCTAATAATATCTAATGACAATGAAAATTTATTATTAGATAATTCTGAAAAAAATGATTCAAATATTTTCTCTGTTGAAAATGAAAATCAATCGAGTTTCAATAATGAGTATCAGGAAGAAACCATAGGCAATATAGATATTGATGAAGACTGTGATGATGAGAATGATGAAGCATTAATAAGATTGGCTCAAGCTAATATTGGCGATGATTCAGAAATAGATAATGATATTTTATTTGGTGAAGAATTGACAAATTCTCCAGATCCAGTTATTTCAGGTGTAGCATCCATACTGAGCAAATGTTTTACTCTAAAAGGCTCTGATATTCATGCAGAACCTCTTGAGGATCGTCTCAGAATAAGATATAGAGTAGACGGGGTTTTAAAAGAAGCATTTGCATTTCCTAAATCTCATGTAAATCCTATTATTAGTAGAATTAAGATAATGAGCAAACTAGATATTTCTGAAAAGAGATTACCTCAAGACGGGAGAATCAGATGTCTATTAAGAGGAAGAAGATCAGATTTTAGAGTAAGTACTTTACCTGGACGATGGGGAGAAAAAGTAGTATTAAGAGCATTAGAAAGTGACAATTCTGTTTTGAATCTTGCAAATCTCATAACAGAAAAAACAGAATTAGATTTAATCAATAATATGTCTAAATCACCCTATGGAATTGTAATTGTTGTGGGTCCCACTGGAAGTGGTAAATCAACAACTTTATATTCTATGTTAAGTTCTTTAAATAAACCAGGTGTAAATATTAGTACAGTTGAAGACCCGGTAGAATATACTCTTGACGGTATACATCAAGTACAAGTTATTAGAGAAAAAGGTCTTGACTTTTCAAGAGCACTTCGATCTCTTATGAGGCAGGATCCAGATATCATACTTGTTGGAGAAACAAGAGATAAGGAAACTGCTCAAGCAGCGATGGAAGCCGCTTTAACTGGTCACATGGTTTTTACAACTCTTCATGCAAATGATACTGCCACTGCTATTACAAGGCTTGCAGAGATGGAAATACCTCCTTACCTAATTGGCGCATCAATTATTGGGGTAGTAGCTCAAAGGCTTGTAAGGAAAGTATGTAAATCCTGCAGTGAATTAAGATCACTTAATGCAAGAGATAATCATTTAGCTATCAGTTTTGGTACAAAAAAGGCAAGATTTTTAAACAAAAAAAATAAAAATTGTCCATTTTGTAATGGCACAGGTTATAAAGGTAGAGTTGGAATTTATGAAGTCATGAAAGTTAATGATGTCATTAGAGAGTTAATCATGAAAGAAGCTAATGCAGACGAAATCAGAGAATCTGCGTTTAAAAAGACTGGGAGAAGTCTCTTAGAATACGGTATGAATCTAGTAAAAAATGAGTTGACTACAATAGAGGAAGTAGAACGCGTTTGTTTACTAAGCGAAAGTCAATCTGAGGATTTATGAAGCTTACCAATCTTATGTCAGAGTTAGTTAAACGTAATGGCTCTGACCTTCACTTAACGGGAGATAGTATTCCTTTTTTTAGAATTCAAGGCCAAATATTACCTGCCTCTAGCGAGAACTATAGTAGGCAAGAATTAACTTCTGACTTAGAAAAAATTATCGGTTCAGAAAAAATTTCAAAATTCCATATCGAGAAAGAACTAGATTGTAGTTTTGGATTAGAGGGAATTGCTAGATTCAGAATTAACATTTTTCTAGATCGTGGGAAAATATCTTGCGTAATGCGTGCATTAAATACCGAAATACCTACCTTCTCTAAGATAGGACTACCTGATAGTGTGCAACAACTACTCAGTAGACCTAGAGGATTAATGCTTGTAACAGGTCCAACCGGCTCAGGTAAAACAACGACATTAGCGAGCGGTATTGACTGGATTAATACAAACTTTGCTCATCATATTCTTACAATTGAAGATCCTATTGAATTTATATATAAAAATAAAAATTGTTTAGTGCGACAAAGAGAAGTGGGTGAAGATACAAATTCATTTTCAAGAGCACTCAGATCAGCTTTGAGAGAAGATCCAGATATTATTTTAGTTGGTGAGATGAGAGACTTAGAAACAATTAGCTTGGCAATTACCGCGGCTGAAACTGGTCATCTTGTATTAGGAACATTACATACTGCATCAGCCTCTCAAACAATAGATCGGATAATTGATGTATTTCCTACATCTCAGCAAATGCAAATAAGAGTTCAACTATCATCATCTTTAATTGGCGTTATTTCGCAAACGCTCTGTAAAACTATTGATAATAAAAGATCTTTAGCAGCAGAAATTCTTGTCAATAATAATGCTATTGCAAATCTAATACGAGAAGCTAAAGCATCTCAAGTTTATTCACAATTACAAATTGGAGGTAAATTTGGCATGCAAACATTAGAACAATGTTTAGCTGATCTCGTTGCCAAAAGTACTATCACTACAGATGAAGCACTCTACAAATGCAATAGGCCTAACGTTTTAAAAGGACTACTTGAAGAACTGAATAATAGTATTACTCAATAATATTAAGTATGTTATTTTCAACCTGCTACACGACATAAACATGGACTATAAATACATAGATAATGCAAAGCTTAGAAATTTAATGCGAAAAGCAAGGCACAAAAGAAAAGTAATTAATAATCCCAATAAAGAGCCAGAACATGAACAGAAGGTCATTCAACAAAATTACAAAAATGTTATTCCAATTCCTATAAAGAGAACAAATCTTAGAAAAACACAAAAAAGCAAAATTGCAATACTAAAAACTTATGTTGAATTAAAGATACAAGAAAGGAAAGAATTACTTGAAGGAGATATGCCTGCTCTGAGAGAAAAGAGAAAACTATTAAAACCTAAATCGATGGAAGGCAGAAGATTAAAAAGTCCTCCCATGAAAGATTTAGCTGTTGCTACAAAGCAATTATCCTCAATGATAAGGACAGGTTTACCTCTTTTAGAATCTTTAAATATTATTTCTGACACTTCAGAAAATACAACAATTAGATATGCTTTTAAGGAGATTGGGAGAGGAATAAGTAGTGGTGCAACAATGTCAGAGATGTTAGATAAATATCCAGAAGTGTTTAATGAAATGTATAGAGCCTTAGTAAGCGCTGGAGAAACGGCTGGCCTTTTACCAACCACTCTTGATAGACAGGCCAAGCTACTCGAAAGTCTATCTAAAATAAAAGGGCAAATTAAAAGTGCCATGGCTTACCCCATAGCGATAGCTGTTTTAACTTTAATTATTGTGTTTATAATGATGCTTTTTGTAATTCCAATTTTTGTAGACATATATGATCAGTCAGGTGCGCCCTTACCTGGTTTAACGCAATTTTTAATCAATCTCTCAGATCAGTTAAGATCAATAACTTTCTATTACAAAGCAATTCCTTCTCTATTTTTGTCTTATTTATTGTTCAAATTCATATCAAATAGATCATCAGTAATGTGGTGGTACGATAGAACCTTATTGCAGCTACCAATTACAAAAGATTTAGTTACTAAATCTTGCTTAGCAAATTTTTCAAGAACATTATCATCATTAAACAGTGCAGGTGTACCAATCTTAGAAGCACTTACAATCGCCAAAAAAACACTCAAAAATAGAATCTTTAAAAGAATTATAGAAAATGCTTATATTGATATTCAATCAGGTAATCCAATGCATAAAGCACTAGATAAAGAATCAGTTATTCCTGTCATGTTCACATCGATGTTTCGCATAGGTGAAGAGACAGGAGAGCTAAGCGAAATGATTACAAAATTAGCTGATTTTTATGAAGATGAGGTATCAACAAGTGTAAAAAGTTTGACTTCCATAATGGAACCTTTAATGATTATTTTTGTAGCTGTTTTTGTTGGAGTTATACTAATTGCGATGTATCTTCCAATGTTTAGTATGATGTCTACTGTCGGTTAAAAACAACTTTTAATATTTTTAAAAAGTAAAGTTCCTTATAAAAGGATCATTACCTATCATCCATACTAAAAAAGCATTAAAAGAAAGAAATATTCCAAAAGGTATTTTTTGTTTTCTATCTAATCTTTTTAAAATTAAACCACAAATAACAAATAATCCAGACGTATAAAATGATAACCATATTGTTATTAACATTCCTTTGACTCCTAACCAAGCACCTATCATCGCGACTAATTTTGAATCACCACCTCCTAAAACTGATTTCTTATAAATAATTTTTCCAAAAAAACTCAATAATTTAAAGATTAAAAATCCAAAGACAGAACCTAAAAGTGAATATTTGAAATAAGTAAAATTATTAAAATCTATAAAAAAATCTATTATCAAAGCATTTATTAACCCTAAAAAAATACCACTTACTGTAAGAAGACTAGGAAGCCAAAAATATTTATAATCGAATACTGATAACAGGATTAATATAGAAGAGAGTGCACATCCTATGATGAGCACAAATTCTTGAGGAACTTTATTAAATAATGTAGGCGACGAATAAAAATTGATGATGAATAGAATACCAGTTAATAATTCAATAAAAGGATATTGGAAAGAAATTTTATTTTTACAAAATCTACATTTACCTTGTAAAATCAGCCAACTAAAAATTGGAACATTATCAAACCAATTAATTTTTGAATTGCATCTTAGACATCTACTACTTGGATAAATGATTGATCTTTGAAAAGGTAATCTAAAAATAACAACATTTAGAAAACTGCCAACACAACATCCAAGAACAAAAAGAGTAAATTCAAATATTCCCACTTAATTAATCCTGAGAAATTAAATAAAAATATATTAGATTTTTTTTCATTATTATAATTATTCTAATAAATTTAAACTAGTTAAAAGATATTTTTCAATCTAGTTGAATAAGTTATATTCAATAAGTTTAGAAAAATGAACAAAGTTTCAAAAAATGATATTAGTTTCGGATAATTAATTATTACAAACTTTCACTGGTTCGAGGTTATAAACATATGTACCAGTACCACCATCGTTATCACTATCATCATCATCGCTAAAAGAGTTTATTAGTACTATTACTCCTCCTAATCCAAGGAACATAGAAATTAATAAAATGGGATCATACATCCATTAATAATGATTCAAATAAATTAAATCTGAGAGAAAATTGCATAATCTATATGAAGTCTTAACTATTGAAATAATTATAATAATAATTAATTAATTTCTTAAAGTTAGAGAAATGATCCTTTAATTTTTTACTAGATCCTCAAAAGCAGGACATACCTTTTACGTCAAGCACATTAAAAATTTAACAACCACTAAAAAACATAATTCTTTGCTCATAATTAAATTTATACTTCTTTTGTTTGATTACACATATCAAAAACGCTAAGAACCATTTCTCGCAGTCAGTTTTACGTAGTAAAAAATCAGAATTTAAAAACTCCCACATAGATTAGTATGAATGAAGTTTCTAAATTAAAGATAATATACAATTTTTTGTACGATAATCTTGTAAAACCCTAAGTTAACTTTTTACCCAAAGATCGATTAATCCGAAGAGATATTGAAATAAAGATTGTTTGCTTGATCTTTGTAGTACTTTTCGAATTTGTAATAAAAGTATTACTTGTGATGTAATTACTTGAACTATGACTTCCTTTTTATCATTATCAATTATTTCCACTCTCTAGATAACACGGAAGGATAGTAAAATATAGATATATATGATTATCTAATATGACTATTTATTGAAAAATTAATAGCATATCAAATTTTGTATTTCAACTTTTTATGAAGAGGTAATAATATTTCTTTAATAAAAAAATTAAATTTAATGAATTTAGAATAAATAATTAAATTAAT
>CEUK01026235.1_pt1 | contig 12693 bp, 7 predicted proteins | sample 356451 | NCBI WGS metagenome assembly CEUK01 (sample SAMEA2622843, study PRJEB7988) | marine metagenome | isolation source: saline water (ENVO:00002010), including
GAGGTCCAGCTCGTGACCCTTTACACGCATCATGATGCGGCCGTCCTGGGGAAAGCGGCGCTCGGCAATATTTAAATTTGCAAGCAGCTTAATGCGCGAGATCACCGCAGCGGAGAGCCGTTCGTCTACCTTAGTGGCGCCATCCTGGAGCACACCGTCAACGCGGTAGCGGATGCGGAGCCCCTCGTCGACCGATTCGAGGTGGATGTCGGACGCGCCTAAATCCAGTGAACGCTGAATCAGCTGGTTCACCAGCTGAATGACCGGCGTTTCACTGGCAAGATCTTTGAGATGCTCGACAAATTCGGCGTCGTTAACGGCGGATGGGCCGGGGCTATCAAGTTCGTCCACCTGATCGCCCTGGACATAAAGCTCGAGCGCCGCTTCTATGTCACCTGCTACCCCGAGCTGAAGCTCTATTTGCTTGCCAGTGGCCAGCTGCAGCGCTTTCCTGACGAAATCATCCTGAGGTTTTAGCGCCGCGAATGTAATGCTACTCCCTGTCGAAGACAGCGGGACGACATCATTGTTGAGCAGAAATTGCTCACGCAAGCCCTCTACAATAACAGGCGCCTCCGGATAAACAGATTTTTCGGCCACGGGCAGGCCCAGCTCTTCGCTAAGATATTTGACCACGTTTGACTCAGCGACGAGACCCAGGCGCACGAGTGCCTCCCCCAACATACAACCCATTTCGCGCTTGGCGAGCCGCGCCCGCTCGAGGTCACGATCGCTGAGGAGGCCCGCAGAGACTAGTCGCTCCCCCATCGGCATGGCGTTGACGTTCTGTACGTTGAGCTCCTGCGTCACCATAACTATCCTGTAGGGCCTTGTCTTAGGGGGCGTTGGATTGACGGACTGAGATCTAACCTTATTCCTGAAGTATCGGCTGGCCGTTCCGCACTTTAACATCGCATCCGCACGCGCTCGGATCAGTGAGGGGTAGTTCTGACATCTACTGTTACACAGTTATCTAACTTTGTTGGGTTGAATTCACTGCGCCCTCATCAGTAAGCTTCGCCGAAACCCGTTTCCTTGATTGGTATACGCCAAAATATCCCCGACACCATACGGCTCTGATCACCATGCAACAGCGCAATGTGCTCCTGCACTATCACATTTTCAAGAACGCGGGCACGACATTTGAGCGAGTGTTAGATGAGAACTACGGCGATGGCCACATCACCTTTGACGGTCCTTTCTCCTTCTCAGTGATTAATCAAGACCAGCTCAGCACGATTATTCAGAGGCACCCCAACGCGATAGCCTGCTCTTCCCATCAGATTCATTTGCCGCCGCCCTCAGCAACACAATTTAGGCCCATTCCGGTGGTTTTTATTCGCAACCCGTTGTTGCGTATACGATCGGTGTTTCTGTTCGGCGAGCGCAGCGCGGAAAAAGTGCTCGAGACGGTGAAACGGCCGGACCCTCTAGCAGGACTTGAAGAGTGGATAACCCAAAAACTCTCGGAAAATCTTTTGCAAGTCTCCAACCTGCAGACCAGCATGCTGAGTCGCTGCTACAACCTGCCGCCAAAACTGGAGGGGCGGGACGGACGCGCGCATCTTGACCTACAGCTTGCAATCAATCACCTCAGCTTGGTGCCTTGCTTGGGCCGGGTGGAGTACTTTGATATCGATGTATCTAGTTTCACTGAGACGCTTTCTAGGTTCGACATACCCTTTGTCTATACAAAGCGACGTGCCGAGAACGTTAGCTCACCAGATTTTCAAAACACCGTTGAGGAACAGCTTCGGTCAATGGAGCAGAGTCTCTCCCCTGAAACATGGGAAAAGCTACATTGGCTGAACCACCAAGACCTCGCGCTTTACGAGATCGCGCACGAGATGGTGGAAAAGCGGCTAACCAGCGGTTTCGAAATTCCTCTCATCTAGCCAAGGCGCCAAAGCATGCCGCAACGCTTCCTCAGCGACCTCAGGGGTAAAGCGACCCACGAGCGATGCGGCCCCTCTTTCTGACAGGGCCTGCCATAGCTCACGGTTGTTACACACGTTGGCAACAGAATCTGCAAAACACTCAGGCGTCTCTGCGACCATGACCTCTCGTTCATGAGTCAAACCCATCCCCTCGAAAGCGTCAGGAGACCCCACAACAGGGAGCCCATAACTCAGCGCTTGATTGACCTTTCCTTTGACCCCGGCCCCGTATCTGAGCGGCGCAATCGCTAGTTTGCAAGACTCATAGTAAGGCGTCAGATCCTCCACAAACCCCAGCATCTTAAGTCCTTTGGACTCTCCGATTTTTTTCAGTCGATCGGGCATGCGGCTACCGATAATGTAGGTCTCCAAATCGGGACAGAGCTCAGTCAGCAGTGGCCAAATCTCGTTCGCGTAATATTCCACCGCGTCGACATTTGGAGGGTGCTGGAAGCCACCCACAAACATCAATCCACTGCGGCCGTCAAAGCCGGGCCTGTTATGACCAACCTCATGAATGTTGCTGATTACTGCGACCTTAGCATCGGGCTGCTCGTCGGCCAGCTCCGACACTTCGGCTTCGCTCACTACGATCGTCAAGTCAGACTGCGAGATCACCTCCATTTCTTCACGAAAGGCTAGCACCGCGCTATCCGCAGTGCTTTTTTTGCCATCCAGCTCAAATTGGCGCCGCAGTCGCAGGTAATGTAAGTCAATTGTGTCAAACCAGATTTTTGCGGCCGGATTGACGTCTCGAACGGTTTGGATGTGTTGAATAGCTACGTAGTGACGACACAACGTTATGATATCGAATTCCGCGCCGTGCTGTCTGAGGTAGTCTCTCACCGAGCTGAAAAAAGGCGCATGAATTACCTCGACACCCTCGCGTGATAACTGTGATCGATACTGTTCTTCACCGTCCAGGTTGTCGGCCACATAGGTCACCTTGCATCCCATCCGCACGAGAATCCGCAACAGACGGATCGTTCGTAGTGATCCAGAATCCTGGTCGGGCGTCAGCATGCAGGCTTCGATCCATAAAATTCTGGCTCTTGCGGGACGGTCGCGCTCCAACATTGGCTCAACACCATTTGAACGATGCTGACTAAGCACCTGTTGCCACTTGTCAGCGAACCGCCGTTTATTCCACACCTGATACGCTTTGATGCCGACACCAGTGTCGGTGCCGTGAGAAACACCCTCAAAATGCGTCACTACCGCGAGAGGCTGATACATCACGCGATGGCCAAGGCTTCGGATCGCAAAGCACAGATCCGTGTCCTCGTAGTAAGCTGGCGCAAAGTCCTCGTCGAAACCGCCCAACTGCTCCCAAAGTTTGCGCGACACCATCAAGGCAGCTGCCGAACCGTAGTCCACTTCCCGCGGATAATTGAACTTGGGGTCTTTAGGATGCTCGCCACGACCCCAGTTCCAAGCTGAACCGTCAGACCACACGATGCCACCAGCCTCTTGCAACCTGCCATCGGCGAAACGAAGCTGGGCGCAGACGGCTCCCACATTGTCAAAATGCGTGAAGCTTTCAAGCAGTGCGTTTACAGCCCCGGCGTGTAAAAAGGTGTCGTTATTCAAAAGCAAAATATAGTCGCCCCGCGCCGCGCCCACAGCGCGATTGCAGGTGCGCAGGAAACCCAGATTCTGTGTATTGCGAATGAGCTGAGCTCCTGACACATGCATCGAGGCCAAGTTCAGCGGCTCAGCGAAGGCATCATCAACCACCAAGACCTCGAAGGCTGTTTCGGTGGCTTGCTCAGCCAGGCTGGCGAGGCAACGCCTCGTGACGTGGTGTTCTCCGTAGGTGGGGATAATGACAGAAACAATCGGTCGATCGCTCTCCTGAAAGACAATGGGGCCCTCGGGAGGTGAAGCAAGTTCGTCAGTCCCAACGATAAACCGTGTGCGCTCAGCGTCGCGACTGCGCCAGGCGAGCCGTCGCGTTATCGCGTCGCGCAACGTAGGCCAACCACCTTGGCCATAGTGATAACGTGCGAACACGAGAACGCGACGACACCACTCAACACGTGCTTTTACGGAAGGTAAAATTGAACGCGATCCCTGCACGATCATGCGCAAAGGCGCGGTGATTCGCCAAGATGTGCTTGTCTCCAGCTCTCGAAACCTCTCAGACTGCCGAAAAAGCTCTTCATCTCGAGCTGCTAAGGTCGCCTGCACCTCCGCAATGATGTCTTTTAGATGCAGAGTCTCAGCTGCTTGTGCCGATTTCAGTTCATCAATCACGGTCTCAAGATGAACCTTCTCTCGTTCCATAGCTGACAAATGGACATTGCGCGCTGCAAGCTGGTTCTCGTTCTGCATCGCCTGCTTGCGTAACTGCATTGTCGCCTCCGAAAGGTGGCAATCTAGGGATTGCTCCAGCAACTCACTCATCCCGCGCTCTATGACCTTGAGCTGCGGTGCTTCCGCAATCATTCTTTGGAATTGAGCTAGTACTGTGTCTTTACGTAACGTTGTCCGCTCAAAATCTTCTAAAGGTTGATGGTGGCGAGCGACATAACCGACGTTGTCAGAGTGACCAACGCCACGTATGAGTGGTCCTTCACTCAGTGCATAGGGTCCTGCCGTCTCACCTAGAACGCCCAAAATATCTGCGGGCTTGGCATCTATGGGCAGCACGGTTGCACTGGTAACGCCCCGCAAACGTTCGCCGATCGCACCTGCGTCGAGCGCGACAATAGGCAACCCGGTAGCAAGCGCCGCCGATAACGCGAAGTTGTAGGTCTCGGGCACGACGGACAAGAAAAGGATGCTGTCGGGACGCTCCCGCGCCAGCAAGCGAGATAGCTCAGCGGCATGGTATTGACCAGTCACCGTCACGTTCGGGGGAGCCTTGGGCCCAAGCGGCGCGAGGATCGGACCAATCACGACAAATTCAACTGGCTCAGTCGTGCTAAGCGACAAATCCGCGAGTGATTTCAGGCGATGCAGGCCTTTGACATCGGACATCGAGCCAATCAATGCCACTTTTCTGCGCGACAGTGACCGCTCCGCGTGGCCGGTAAACTCCGCGAGATTCCGCTCTGGGTGTGGCCAGACCTCGCCGGTGAGCTCGGGGAAATAGTCGGACACGATGTTTCGCACCGAGCTGTTGGGGTAAATTAGCCGCTCCGCCTGGGCCAACCAGTCACCAAAAGTCACGCGCCAGTCCCGAATACCCAATCCCCAGGAGTCGGGACGCTCGGCAACACAGTGCTCGCAGCTGTCCACATCGGGCCGACCACAAAAATCGCCGTCGCGGGTAATGAAATGTGTTTGCGGGCAGACAGTATGGAAGTCGTGGAAGGTGACATCAAAAGGCAAGCGTAAAACTTTCGGTAGTTGAAGTACCGAGGCAGGCAGCCCGGCAAAATGATGGAAGTGCAGACGCTGGATGCCCAGCTCAAAAACCAGCGGCGGCAGGACCGTATCGAGTTGGTCATGGGCAATCGGGATGTCAAGACCGCTATCTTCGCCACCCCAAGTGAGTCTCAGGCTGCGATCATCCCTGGGCTGCAGTAGCCACACCACGCCATCCAGCTCGTCGCAAATCAGGGCGGCCAGATCGTCGATGTGTTGCTGCACACCGCCGCCATACGCATGAGAAATAAATAACCACTTTGGCCCCGTGCGCCGACTTACGCGCGCCAGATCCACCGCCAGCCGATAAGGCAAGGCCGGATCAATCTCTATCCACTGCTGTATCGAGTCGCCGTAGTCGGGGTAGCGCTCATCGACGATTGCCTGGGCGGCAACCTTGAGCTCGTCTGTCTTAGCACCAAATGACACGCCGCCTTCGTGAAAAACAAAAGTGTCCGCAGCGAGCAGATGTTGCCAACCGCCTGCCGACAGCTTGCAACAGAAATCCACCTCTTCTCCATAGCCTTTGCCGAAGACAGTGTCGAAGCCGCCCACTTCCTGCCAAGCCGCTCGCCTAATAAACATGCAAGAGCCAATGGCAGTGGGTATATCGACCGTATTCTGGTCATTTTCGCTTGAGAACAACGCGTGCAGACTGGCAGTGGTTTCCCCTTGAGGCAGGGCATTGGACTCAACAAGCTTCGGGAAGCTGGCAATGGTGGCGTTGTTGGAGAAGGGCGTTACGGTCGCGACCGCATCATTGCGGGCCGCGTGATGCTGCAGTCGCTGCAACCAATCTCCTGCGACCTCGGTATCGGCATTGAGAATGACGAAATCCCGGTCTGGGTGAAGTTCCGCCGCCTCGTTAACGCTCTCCACAAACCCCTTATTGTGCTCGTGACGCAACAAAGTCACTTTGTTTGCAGTGGCGAGTGTTTGTAAGTAGCCGGCAATGGCAGGCTCTGGGGACGCATCGTCGATCACGACAATGTCAGCCACACTCGCTGCTGCTGAAGCCAAAACGGACTCCAGACACCGGCGCACAGCGGCTTCGCCCGCGAAAACCGGGATGACAATGTCGGTGCGCTCAAATGCGTCGCTCATTGACCGATTTGCCGCTGGAAACTGACGAGGGGAGAGTTATACGCCTCGCATGGCACTCTGCCACCGACGCGCGTGGGCAAAAGTGCCAGCGGAGAGTCTGCGAAAGAGCCCATAGTTGCAGTTGGAAGAGCAGGCCCAGCCGATTCAGGCTGGGAACTGGTAATCCGCAAACATGTCACGCAACGCGGTTTTCTGGATTTTGCCGGTAGCGGTGTGGGGCATGTCCTCGATGAACTGCACGTCGTCAGGAATCCACCACTTAGCGATCTTGCCGTCGAGATAGGTTTTCAGTTCATCCGGCGAGGGCTCCTCACCGGGTGCTCTCACCACAATCAGCAAAGGCCGCTCGCCCCATTTTTCGTGGATGCGGCCAATCACTGCGGCCTCCGACACCTTGGGGTGTCCGGTGGCGACATTCTCCACCTCAATGGAAGAAATCCACTCACCGCCTGATTTGATGACGTCTTTGGTGCGATCCGTGATCGACACGAAGCCCTCGGGTGTGACCGTGGCCACATCGCCGGTCTCGAACCAGCCCTCCTCGGCGTGAGCGTCCGACCCATCGAGCTTGAAGTAGCTTGAGCAGATCCAGGGACCCCGGACTTTCAGTGCACCAAATGCCTCGCCATCCCAGGGGAGCTCGTTGTTATCGTCATCGGTGATTTTGATTTCCACACCCCAGATGGGCGTACCCACATTGGTGCGCATCTCGGCGAACTGCTCCGGGCTGTAGAGTTCGCGATGACCCCCTGCATGGTTCGTGGTGCCCAGCGGGCTCATCTCGGTCATGCCCCAGGCGTGCCGTGTATCCACACCGTAGGTATCGAATTCTTCCATCACCGATAGAGGGCACGCCGAGCCGCCGACCACTACTCGCGTCAGACTCTCAACCCGCTCACCAGACTCGCGCAGATGCGCCAGCAGGTTGAGCCAGACCGTCGGCACCCCGGCGGACATGGTCACACCTTCCTCATTAATGAGCGCTGCAAGCGTCGGCCCGTCGCCCATTTTATTGCCGGGCATCACCATCTTGGCACCAGCCACCGGGCAGGCGTAGGGGTTTCCCCATGCGTTGACGTGGAACATCGGCACAATCGGCAGCATCACATCACCACTGGAGATATTCATCGCATCGGGTATCAGGGTGGCGTAGGTGTGAAGCACGGTAGAGCGATGACTATAGAGCACGCCTTTGGGGTTCCCCGTGGTACCCGAGGTGTAGCAGAGCGAGCAGGCTGCCTGCTCGTCCAGCTCGGGCCACTCAAAGTCAGCGCTTTGCGCCGCCATGACCTCTTCGTAACAGAGCACATCAGCGCGGTCGGTCTCCGGCATGTGCTCGCGGGTGGTCATGATGACCCAGCCCTCAACACCCGTGCACTCGCCAGCGATGCCTTCGATCAACGGCCAGAAGTCGGGGTCAAGGAAAACATAGCGATCTTCGGCATGGTTGATGATGTAGACGATTTGTTCCGGGAACAGCCGGGGGTTGATCGTGTGGCAAACGAAGCCCGAGCAGGCAGAGCCGTAGTAGGTCTCCATGTGACGGTAGTCATTCCAGGCCAGCGTGGCGACGCGGTCGCCCGACTGTAGGTCCCAAGCTTGCATGGCATTGGCCAACTGCCGCGCCCGCGCAAAACAGTCGCGATAGGTGTAGCGGTGGCGGGGATTGTCCCGGGTGATCGAGACGATCTCCTTGTGTCCGTGCACCCGCTCAGCATGTCGCACGATCGAGGTGATCGTGAGTGGAACATCCATCATCAAACCATTCATGGCCGTTTATTCTCCTTCGTCTTCGAGCGGGGAATGTACCGATTTGGGATAGGGGTCAGCAACCCGGATTCAAGACAGCGATCAAGCAACCAGCACCCAGTGGTCGACGCCATCAACGCTGGACTTAAATGTTCTTCCTTCGCCTTCCAGCTTGATCAAATGCGCCAGCAGCGACAGCTTGGCCCACTCATGCATGACCGGGTCCACATCGTCATAAACCGTCACCACCAAACCATCGAGCGACTGGGGTGCTGAGTCCAGCGCTGAGGCGACCTTGGCTTCGCGCATCAGACGGTGCCGCACGAGCTTTTCTACCTCACCGCGACAATCGGGAATCAGCTCTCCGTGACCGGGCGCAACCACCTTGACGTCGTAGTCGAGCAGTCTTCTCAATGAGGCGATGTAGTCGGCCATATTGCCGCCTGGGGGCACAATCACCACCGTAGAGCCATTCATGATGTGGTCTCCGGCAAACACCATGCCCTCTTCCTCGAGTAGAAAGCAGACATGGTTGTCGACATGGCCGGGCGTACGAATCGCGCGAAGCGTCCACCCGTCGCCAGCGATGCAATCGTCGTCCTCGATCTGTGCTGCCGGCTGAAAAGTCAGGTCCTGATGCCGGTCATCCGCCGTCACCCGACCAATCAACGTGGCGCCTGTTGCCTCGGCGATGCGCGCCGCCGCTGGGGAGTGATCCGGGTGGGTATGGGTGCAGGCGATAAATTTCAATTGATCATCCACGCAATCGAGAATGGCCTCAACGTGAGAGGGCGCAGCGGGGCCCGGATCCACCACCACCAAATCGGTTTCACCTACAACATAGGTATTGGTGCCGGGACCGGTCATGGGTCCCGGATTCGGCGCCACGATGCGGCGCACCCGCGCCGACAGTGACCGGACTTCTCCGTGGGGCTGCATCACTCGACCAGCTGAGGGATCGCTACTTCCGGGTCGACGTCGGCGTCGTAATCCACGCCGCCCACGCCAAAGCCAAAGAGTTGCAGGAACTCCTGCCGGTAGCCGTCAAAATCAGCCAGCGTTTTAAGATTGTCGGTGTCGATCTGTTCCCAGATGCCTGCGACTTCCGCCTGCACCTCGGGGTCGAGCTCGAGCTGATCGACCCTGAGCCGGCCTGCCTCATCGACCGTGCCATCACCATAGAGCCGCTCACGGAACAAACGATCGATCTGCTCGATACACCCTTCGTGAACCCCACGCGCCTTCATCACTTTGAACAGAATCGCCAAATAAATGGGCATTGCAGGTATCGCGGCGGACGCCTGGGTCACCACCGCCTTCAATACCGAGACGCGTGCGTCGCCACCCAGTAACGCCAGCTGCTCGCGGATGCCCTCTACGCGATGATCGAGATCTTTTTTAGCCGCGCCGATCGTACCGTGCCAGTAGATATCCCAGGTGATCTTCTCGCCGATGTAGGTGTAGGCGGTGGTCTTGGCACCCTCGGCCAACACGCCGGCCTCGGCCAGCGCGTTGATCCACATCTCCCAGTCCTCGCCACCCATGACCGCCACGGTGTGGTCAATCTCCTGCTGGGTCGCGGGCTCGAGGTGAAAGTCCTGAATCGCTTCCTTGTCGGTATTCACACCCTTCTGGGTCGTAGCCTGACCAATCGGCTTCAGCGTCGAGGTGAACACCTCCCCCGTTCTAGGATGGGTGCGCCGCGGCGCAGCCAAGCTGTAGACCACCAGATCCACCTGATCGAGATCTGCCTTGATGAGGTCGATGACCCGCGTCTTCATCTCATCCGAGAACGCGTCGCCGTTTAGGCTCTTGGCGTAGAGGCCCGCCTCGTCCGCTAACTGGTGAAAGCCGGCTGAGTTGTACCAGCCGGCGGTACCCGGCTTGCGTTCCGTTCCGGGCTTTTCGAAGAAAACACCGATTGTCGATGCGCTTGAACCGAAAGCCGCTGTAATCCGCGACGCCAGCCCGTAGCCGGTAGAGGCGCCCAACACCAGCACGCGCTTGGGGCCATCGGTGATAGCCCCCTTGCTGCGAACATGCTCTGCCTGACGCCGCACGTTTTCAAAACACCCCGTTGGGTGGGTGGTCGTGCACAAAAAGCCGCGGACTTTAGGCTGAATCACCATGGCAGGGGCTCCAGAAAAACGAGCGCGAAGTCTAGCATGCAGGGGGGATTTCGTAGCACACTCGCCGGCGCGTTCGGTGCAAATGGCCTGCGCCGAGCGCGGCATAAAAGTGAGCCCGATCAGAGAATCGGGCGCCGTGAAAATTGCTCTGGGAGACAACGATGCAAATCGAAACCGCCATCCTCGCACCCGCCGCCGTCCTTGCCGGCTGGACCATGATTGTTTTTCTCTGGCTCATCGCCAGGCGCATGCCCGCCTTTGCCGCGGCAGGCATCACAGTAGGCTCCATGCCTGCTGGTGCGCGAGGCGTTGATACCGAGGCGCAGCTCTCTACCAAGGCCAACTGGATTTCGCATAACTACACCCACCTGATGGAGCAACCCACGGTGTTCTACCCCGTAGTCATCATGCTCGCCTTGATGGGTGATAACTCCGCCCTCAGCGTGAATCTCGCCTGGGGCTATGCCGGGGTTCGAGTACTGCACAGCGTATGGCAGGCGAATGTGAATACGATTCCGGTGCGCTTTGCGCTATTTGCACTGTCAAGCCTGTGCCTGATTACCCTCGCGGCAAGGGCCGTGATGCAAGCGCTATAGGGGTTCTTCGAACCAGTGACCGCTTTGTGTAGCTAAGCATTTAAAAGCTCTGGAAGGCTTGCGTCGGCAGCCGCTTGGCGAGCGGCTGATCACCTCCAGCGATCGAGGTCATTAGGGGTGTCGATATCGGTCACGTAATGGGGATTGTCTGTCTGCCACTCGAGTAGCCAGTCCGGGCGCTGGTGGCGCCATGCGCCGCTACCAAAATCGCCCTCGCCTCGCGCTATTTGTGAAGCGATCCGCTGACTAAACAACACGGGGTTACCGGGGCGAGCGCCGACTATTGGCCCGACAAACTCGATCCCGGGGTCAGCGTGTTTGTAAGCACCGATCAGCGCGACCAAATCCTCTCGCGTCAGCGCAGGCATATCGACAGGCAGCACCATCACGGCGTCGACCTCTAGTGAAAGGCCCGCCACACCCAGTCGCAGAGAATCCGCCTGGGAGTGATCCGCCGTCGGCTGCGTCACCTCCACGAGACAGTCGTCGTCAAACGGCGAGTGCGCCTGGGTCACGAGCGGCGCTACGTCCGACTGATAATGACCCATCACCACGACCACTTCATCGACACCCACTTCGCTCAAGATGCGCAGACCGCGGAGAAGCAGCGGCTCTCCCGCAATTTCAATCGCCCCCTTTGCGCGGCCGCCCAGTCGCGCGCCCTCTCCAGCGGCAAGCAGCACTGCACCAATGCGCAGTCGCCCGGTCTTGCAGGCGCCGGGCTCGCAGCAGGCGCCTTCTGTCACTGTCGTTTCTCAATCATTTCATCATCGTCGGGTTTGATCATCTATGCGCGGCGACCGAACAGCGCGAGTCTACTCTGGCTCGCAGTTGAATGAGCGCAGCGACCGCACCGTGACAGGTCACATCACCATACGTTTCACGTCGCCCAACAAACTGGTGAGCACGGTCAGAAAGCGACCGCCGTCGCCACCGTTCACAACCCGATGATCATAGGACAGCGAGAGCGGCAACAGCGTTTGCGGTCGGAACACCTCGCCATCCCAGACCGGCTGTATGGCAGCGCGACCCACGCCGAGGATCGCCACCTCTGGCGCATTGATAATCGGGGTGAAGCCCCGCCCGCCGATGGCGCCAAGACTGCTCACGGTAAACACGCCGCCCTGCATGTCATCAGGTCTGAGCTGCTTCTCCCGCGCCCGCTCCGCCAACGTCGCGGTTTCGGCTGCCAGCTCCCAAATCGACTTTTTATCGACATCGCGCAGCACTGGCACCACGAGGCCCGCCGGCGTATCGACCGCCATGCCGATGTGGCAGTAGTGCTTCATGACCAGCGTTTCACCGCCATCGGCTAAAGAGGACTTCAATTTCGGGTGTTCACGCAGCGCGACCGCACAGGATTTCAGGATGAAGGGCAAGGGCGTCAGTCGCACGCCCCGATCCGCTGCCTCGCTTTTCAGCTCGTTGCGAAAGCGCTCCATATCACTGATATCCGCGTCGTCAAATTGGGTTACATGCGGGATATTCAGCCAGGAGCGCACCATGTTGTTGGCGGTGACCTTGTCGATTCGGCTACGAGTGTTTTTCTCAATCGCACCAAAGCGCGCGCAGTCCTGCTCGGGAATTGCCGGCAAGGTAGCTCCGCCTGACGCTGATTCAGCGACAAGGGCCTGCGCCACATGCTGCTGAAGATCTTCCTTGAGGATTCTCCCCCGGGCGCCCGTGCCCTTCACCTGCGAGAGCGTCACACCGAATTCGCGGGCAAGCTTGCGCACCGCGGGGCCTGCATACACTGTGTCAGGATCTGACGACGCAGCGGCGCTCTCTAAACGTTCTACACCTTTT
>CEUK01186475.1_pt1 | contig 12663 bp, 11 predicted proteins | sample 356451 | NCBI WGS metagenome assembly CEUK01 (sample SAMEA2622843, study PRJEB7988) | marine metagenome | isolation source: saline water (ENVO:00002010), including
TTACGCGGAGCAGTCCCCTCACTTTTTGGAAGTACTGAAACTAATTGTCCTGGAATTACAGGAGTTTTTGCAATTCTACAGACGTTGTTGTCCAACAATATTCTTCCGGAATCAATCATCTTTCTAATGGAATTCTTAGAAGCAGTAGGATGAATCAGTACAACAGTAGAAAGTAGGTCTCCTTCTTCCGAAATTGTATGATTTATTCTAGACATGATCACAACCACTGAGCTAGTTCTGAAGCATTCTTGGCTACTCCAACGCCTAATGTCTCTTCTAGTGCTCTAGCAAGTAATGTAAAATCAGAATCTCGAGTTGCTACAATAACTGAGCCAATATTAGGATATGTAGATGAGGCAAGATGGGTGGCAGTTCTCATTATATCTAAATCTCCAGATTCTGGATATATACTATCTCCATTAAATTCTGTTCTTTTATCCGCGGTTCCACGTTGATCTTTGAAATCTGTAACCCTTCTGTATATTTCACTGTGAGATTGAATAAACGACTCGACAGCATTCAATTCACCTTCTACAGCATCTAAGAATTCTGATGATGATGGTTCCCAATCATGGAAGGACTCGAGAATCTCGTAATGCATTTTCTCTAAAATTTCTGACGTGATTGCCTCACGATACGCATCTAGATTGATGTGTTGATTAGAGCCTGAAAACAGAGAAAGTGCTCGTTCAGGATCAAATTCACCGGTATCACTGCTACCAATCTTATTCATGAACTCGTGTTTAGCGGTCAAGGGTACATAGGTTCTAATACGCCGTTCAAGACGTAAATGACGAAGATTATGGTGAAATAAAAGGGACGAATTTGGATTAATAATTCCATTTCGATCCATAGCCATTTTTCTAAGAACTGCAGCGGATAAAGCATCTATCAGTAAATTTGTATCAATGACTACCAATGGAGCTAAATCTACTGAACTTAAAATACGACGAGATCGTATTGGGATATTAGACTCGTGTTTTGAATACAACGTTTTCATCGATGCAATCAATCTTGCCTTTTCCATACGACCAAGATAATTGCATGCCGATACAGCATGTTCTAGCATCCCTAATGCACGGATAGGATCTTCCGATGCTATTTCATTGGCAATACTGAATAATTCCAAAGGTTCTTCTTCATCCTTGATAGCCTCTCGGAATCGATTCTCGATCCTTGTTCTTCCGGACTTATTCTTTTCGCGGATGTGATTTAAAGCTGCACGAACACGGCCTACAAATGGTTCCTCAGGAAGATTACGTTTTGTAGGGTAAGTCATCAAAGACTCAATCAGATCTTCTTTTCTCCTATTCCTTTCTCTTTGGGATGAATATGCCGAATCTTCTTCTTCAGTAGATATATTTGGAACTTTTTCGTCCACGAAATCAAGTATAGCCTTTCGTGACATATCTCTGGTCTTTGAATTTCTTTTACCTCGATTTTGTTGTTGAATTTCAGCAGAATGAGAGACTTGTAAATACAATTTGAACCTTGAGGTAATGGTAGTGGCTAATTCTTCATGACTGCTCAGTAATGCTACTGCTTCAGACCATCCTTGTGCCTGAGCAAAACCAATTAATGATTTACGATATAATCGAGTGGCTATCTCAAAATCACAATGTGGTTCAGCTTGAAAACGTGGGGCCGCTTGTTTGTATAAACGAGCTGCTTCTCTGTAACGTTGCGTATTTACTTTAATTGCAGCATTTGCAACAGGAGACCATTCAGAACCGGGTCTATTTTCTTGTAACCACGAAACGAAACTTTGAGATGCAATTTCATGCTCTAGAAGCATTCGTTGTACTTGATTGAGAAAGATAGCTGAGAAATTATTTTCAATAATCTGATTAAGTAACTCTGATGCATGTTTTTTACGACTACTATCACTCATCTGAATTTCGTTATTTACCCTATTCATTCTCAGGAGATTCACAATTGCTTGAAATAATGAAGATTCTAAACTGGAAAGATTGGCTGTTGCTATTGATTCTTCGAGAGTGTCAATTCTCTTTTCACTAACTAGTCCATCTCCTCCATCCATCAATGCTCGACGTGTTTCACGCAAAACCTCTGAGCCGGACTCTGGTAATCGTCCAAGAAGTTCGTCCAGGTTTGCATTGCCCCCATCTAATAAACGAATCAAGGCAGCTTCATGTATGCTCAGGAATTCAGGTATATCTGAAGAAGTAATCGAGTCGTGAGCTTTGGCTCTTTCGTTCTGAAGCCATTGTATTGTCTCTTCACCAATATTTGCAGGTGCTAATGCACTACAAAGTAGAACTGAATAGGGTCTGGTAGAGCCATCTACCTTTGAGGAATACAATATCAATGATAAGGAAAAAATGTCTACCTGAGTTGAGAGTATCTCTATGGCTGAATCGAGAACATCTGGTGGAAGTACTGTTCTTTCATTTGCAATTAATTTTGAACATGCGAGACGAATTAACATTGGATATTTTGAATCTGTTACAATTTCTGACCAAGTAATCAAAGAAAAGTCTGGTGCTTTATCGACTAATCTGGTAATCAATAATTCGTTATCTCCTGCTAACGATGAGGCTTGGATAAATGACTCTTCATCATCAATTCTTGTTTCTAAAACAAGTTCTGTTGCTGATTCTAAATCCCCAGTTTCTGCGACCTGCTTAACCAGCATCCAACGAAGAGTATCAGATACGGGTTCCCCATGTAATTCTAAAAGCATCATTCCTGACTCAATCTTTTTTGAATCGATTTGTCTATCGATAGGAGGGTTTTTCCATGCTTCCAAAAGCATAACAATTGACAGAGGATCTTTTCCTGTGACTTCTGAACAGTGATCCCAAGACGAACTATCCCCTGACCTAAGCCTAGTTAAGGCAATCATATCGTTTACTGATTCCATTAATATCTTATTTTCACTTTCAATTGACTGGAGAATTTTCAATGATTTTTCTAATTCACCGGCTGCTATCAAAAGATATGCCCCCAGCAACATGTGTTCTGGAATTGTGGAGGAAAGAAGTTCTTCGGGGATACTCTTCTGAATTTGATTCATTCTCATCTTTTTGCCTTGAAGTCCTTTAGATAAACGTTGAATTTTGAGAATTCCTGCTGAGCCAAGATTTAGTGTTGGGAATTTTTCTAACAAGTCACCAAGCGATGAAACGTCCACTGGGTCGATTCTAGAACCTTTTATCCAACTCTCATCTACTTCTACAGAATGATTTTCAACTTCCAGAGAGGGAAATGCTCCTAATTGAGCGATTAATGGGCATTCTCGAGATGCTATTGACCAGACTGAGTGAATGCCGGAAACGCAATCGTTTCTCAATTGGTCGATATTCAAATCAAATTTTGAGTCCCAGTTTTTTGGATCCTTACCCTTGTGAATCAGTAATGTTGCAAGTTGGAATGCTGGTAAGAAATTTCCAGAAATTACTTGAGGAGGAGAGGGTAGAGAATCCTCAATTCCAGAAAATCCTTTAGCACCTCGTCTTCGACCTCCCCGTCTTCTAGTTACCTTGACCTTTACTTCCTCATCTGGATTAACTGGTTCCTCTTTTCGAAGAATTGTAATAGCAATTGATTTCCATGGTTTTTCTAATAAATTGAAGGCATCGTTCCCAATTAGAGTCCTAATTCGTGTATTAGGATCGTCTCCAGAACGGAGGGCGTTTTCGATTGCTTCCTTGAGGCGGTCCTCCATCCTTCGCCCTCCAACGAAGGGGTGCGCTCGTCCAGCATACATCAACGATTCGCCATAAAATGAGACATAAGACCCTCAGAATGATGTCCTAAGTCCCCGTCCAAGGAGTATGGATGGTCTGGACATCGTTATCCTCTTGCTCCATCCGGTTGTAGCTACTGCTTTCATAATATGGATTCTGAATAAAAGGTCAAGGAAGCGGTTTGTAACTAGCCACAGTGAAATTAGTCATGGAAATAATGGTAAATCTGTTAGTCGATCGAGGATTTTTGTCATATCTTGGGCACTTGTAATCAGTGGCTTTGTCGCAAATTTTATTTTTAATTATCGGAATGGTAATACAGATATTGTTTCGATTTTGATACCAGCAGGTGTTGGAAGTTTACATTCAATTGGGGGGTTGTTAGGCATCTTTTTGCTGACTTTGATAACTATACGAAAGAGGCGTTCTTCAACTCATCATAATCATGAAATTAAGGATGCAAATAACAAGAATAAATCTGGGCAACTATCCCAAAATTTAGTGACTATTGTGATAATTGGACATGCATTTTTGGGTTTTATTTGGTTGATTGAATTGATTTCAACATAAGTTATGAAATCTTATAATTCAGAAATTGGGATGATGCTTGTCCCATATTTCCATCCATCGACTAACATTTTCATCAATATCATCAAGAGACACCTTTCTATTTTCAGCGGTTCCAAATTTGTCTAACGGGATTATTCTGCAACCACATGCATTTGAGTGCCCTCCACCATCTACATCAAAAGCAGTTGCGAGTAGTGTAAGATCGACCAGTCCACCATTTTTGTGAAGAAATGAATTAGTATAAAATGAGGCACCTAATGGTGGGATTTCACCAGAAATACTTCCTTTTTCATCACCGTGAATAATTATGCAAGCATCACAAGCCTCTCCAACCGAGGCCGTAATCCTATATCCTCCTGTACGAGTGCCTGTACCATCAAATCGAACGATAGCTAATCTATTCTCAATACGTAAAGTGCTATTTATTATGTCATCAATGATTTTTGATTCCTGAAATTTTTTTTGTACGAACCCCTCCACGATAGGATTACTCAGAATTTCTTCTATAGTCACTCCTTTGGATATTGACTTCGCTACCCAGAAAGCAGTAGATGGGGATTCTCGAGCATCAATGCTTCTACTCAATGTAACAATCGGATGATCGGAAAGGAAATCTTCCTTAGAAATTCCTCCACCATCTAAACGGTCGACCCATTCAATAAATTCCTCCAAATCATCTAGATTATGTTGAGTCTTAACAATGGAGTAGGTGATTCTTGCCGCAGACATTGTCGGCCTCCATAGATCTAAAACTTCAGAACTAGAGATTTGATTTGTCAAATGATGGTCAATAACTGCTCCTGCGGATGGATGGAATGGTAAATCACAGATGATCGTTGATTTGTCAATAAATTTGTCAAAAACTCCTGAACGAATGCCTGGTGGATGTGCAAAAATCACTTCCGCATCGGGAAATGCTCTAAGTAGAATCGCTGCAGAGGCGATTCCGTCTAAATCTCCGTCGGTTACAATTCTTGATGGTTTTAATTTTTGTAAATTAATGAGATCGAACTCGTCTGTATCGTGATTGGTTCGGTCCATATTACGTTCCAATGAATTTCTGTTAAGAGCGATTCGGACGAACTATGAAAGAATAGCGCCTCTTCGGAATTTATATGGAAACTTCATGTGGTTTAATACTTAGAAATGGTGATTTAATCTTATTACTTCGATATCCACAAGGTCATTGGGGATTTCCCAAAGGTCATGTCGAAGAAAATGATTCATCGCATCAAGATACTGCTATAAGAGAATTGGAAGAAGAAACTGGAATAACTGATGTCGAAATTATTGGAAATTGGTTTACATCTACAAAATATACCTATATGAAAAAAAATATTCCAACTGAAAAAGAAGTTCATTGGTTTCCCGCAAAAACAAATTCAATGGATATTTCTCTTTCAGAGGAACATACTGATTACATATGGATTGACATGGATAGTGCTGAAGAGATAATTACGTTTAAAGAAGAAGTTGCAGTTTTACGAGAAGCACGTAGAATCCTAGGATTCTGAACCTCTGGATGAAAGAGGAATCCATAGTACCTCCTCCTCTCCTAAAGTAAATGTTGCATGACGACAAGCGACAAAAAGCCAGTCAGATAATCTATTCAAATAAGCAAGTATTGCAGGCCTAACTGCGTCATCACCTTCGGATTGAGTTAATCTAACTGCACAGCGTTCCGCTCTTCTTGCTACTGTTCTTGCAACATGTAATGCCACAATTACTGGAGAGCCGGCTGGTAAAATAAAGGAGTCTAGAGGTGGTGTGTTTTTTGTCCATTCATCCATTTCTGAAACTAGTCTATCTGCCTGTTCCATGCTAATCAAAGCCATTCCATCAGGAAGAGTTTTTGGATTTCCGGCACACTCGCCACCAACATCGAATAATTCTTGCTGGAGGAGTGACAATTTTGGTTCAAGATCGGATTCAAGACGTATTGTTGCAATGCGTATCCCACCATCAGAAGCTTCTTTTGGAAGACGAGACAATTCCATTCTAACACCGCCTATTGATGAGTTTAATTCATCAATAGTTCCGAATAACTCGACCCTATCGATTGACTTAGCAACGCGTTCACCAGTCAAAAGACTGGTTTCACCACCATCTCCTCCACCAGTATGAACTCTTGTGATACGGACCATGTATTCTCAATATTCACACGAAATCGGCGGCTTTTGAATCCGTGTGGTGCTCGTGTTGAGCGATAATTCGAATTATCGTACGACGGAAAGCATAGACCAACAAAAATGTCCAAAGTATAATTTCTAAAACGGCAATAACCCACGCAATTGGGCCAAATGCTTCGAATAACATATTTGCATCAAGTGGATTTCCATAAGTACCAATCCAATATGCTTGAACAAGAAGATTTGCACCAAACCATGTTGATAATACCCACAATAGAACATTACCCTTCCCCCATGCGGAATTTGGAATATCCCAAGCCATGATATTATTCATGCATAGTAGTTTATCAATCCCTGTTTAGTGTGCGTCGAAAAATGGCTAATTATTCATCAGATTCAAGATTCGCATTTCCTTGCAATCGGGTATTGATTGCATCTAGCCATGAGGAATCTACTGAACCCCATCCACCAAATCTATCTAAACGATTAGCGTGAATTTCATAATTTTCAGTATCATCATTGAATTTGTAAATTAAAGCAAGGGCTGCATGAGCCATAGCACTCAATGCTGGATCTTCCATATCCCATGATCTTTCAAAATGAGAGATTGCACCACGGTCGCCCATAATCAATCCTCGTTCTAGTTGACGTAATCCAGATTTGGACCATGTTATTCCTTGTATTCCTACAACTAAACCTCGAAAAAGTAAGTATATCTCTAAAAGAACGAAAACTGATGCTAAAATGAAATTCCCTATCTGTTCTGTAGTAGTTTGCAAAGTCCAATCCAAGGTCACTAATCCAAAAATTCCCGATACAAGGATGATACCTGAGAAGGGAGCCACAATTACATCACGTTGTGTTCTTCCCATATGATAACCTCCGATAATTGTAAACCAGCCCCCCAATATTATTGCCAAAACAGGAGGTACGGGGCTACCTGGCAAGGTACCTGCAGTAGGCCTTGGGGCTTCCAGAGCCATATAGAGAACTAGAGCAGTTAATAGAAAAATAGAGGCTGCGATATTGCCATGCTCTGGGAATGGTTGATGGCGTGCATACCAAAATAACCCAATTGCAATAGTGATAAACAAAGTTACCCATATCAGCATAATTTCACCTCACAATTCAGTATTTGGAGAACCATCGTCTCCTCTCCACCCGGGCTTCCAAAATTCAATATCATCTAACCATTGGAGCCATTCTTCAGATGTTGCTCTCAGTAACCGAAATGCCCTTCTATCTAATCCCTGCAATAAGTCATCACTAATTTCCCCCCTTGAATGTGCATCAGTCCATTCAATTTGCATTTCTCTGACTCTAGCCTGTCCAGAAGCGGGATTTTGATACTCTCGTTCACATACCTCTTGCAATTCAATCAGCCACATTCTTGAGCCTTTGATGTGAAGATTGTCGACAAAGGTGTCCGAACTCTTCCTAGAGAATGGCCACCATGACATGATTGACCGTTGAGGGCGAGGCCTTTGAACCCTAAGTTTTGTAGAATGGATCAAGAACAATTACTATTTCACCAAGAATATGGCACGTGTCAATGTACATCTCCATGGTAAAGCAAGAGATGGTGCATATTCTACACTCATCGAAACTTATGCCAAGAGACTAGAAAGACGGGGGGTTAGTATCACTCGACATTCTGGAAGATTAAGTCTAGATGAATATGTTTCAAAATTACAAAGAGAAAAAGGCAATCTAATTCTTCTTGATGAAAATGGACCTGCGATTAGTACAGAACAATTTGTACAAAAATGGAATTCATGGAAAAGGGGTTCAAAGACGATTCATCTCGCTGTAGGTCCTGTAGATGGCTGGAAAGAGGAGTTACCATTAAAATATGAAAAACTAGGATTGGGCCCATTGACAATGACATATGAAATGGCAGCTGTGGTTCTGTTAGAGCAATTGTATAGATGCTCGGAAATAGAGCGTGGAAGTAGGTATCACCGACAATAGTAAATGAATGAATAATCAAGAATCTTGATAATTTCAAGGATTAGAGTTCAATAACCCTCGACTTGCAAGGTCTACAAACTTGTGAGTAGCCCTTCGACATCCGGTCGAAGGAGGACTACAGCAGGAGGTGGACAAATGGCAAGACGCGCGACTAGCACAATGAAGCAAGCCAGTATCAGCGAATTCTTTGAAAAGAACAAACATTTTCTAGGATATGATTCGGTACAAAGATCGATAATTACAGCTGTCAAAGAGGCTATCGATAATTCATTAGATGCTTGTGAAGAACATAGAATATTACCTACAATTTCAATTGAATTACGACGTATACCAAACAAAACTGATAGGATATTGATGATAGCACAAGATAACGGACCAGGAATTCCTGCTAAGTCAATTGAGAAGGTTTTTGGTTCACTATTATTTGGGTCTAGGTTTCATACTATCAGACAAACTAGGGGGCAGCAAGGAATTGGTATTACTGGAGTTGTAATGTACAGTCAGTTAACGACGGGCAAAACAACACATGTGGTTTCAAAAATTGCAAAAGATGCAACTGCATTGAAAATGGATATTGGCTTAGATACAAAAAAGAATGCTGCAATTGTCTCTAATCGAGAGAGAATTCATGGATTTGTCGATCATAATGGCTTACCTGTTGAACATGGCCTTCGGATCGAAGCTCCTATGAAAGCGAAATTTCAACGGGGGAAAAAAAGTGTAGGTCAGTATCTCAGAATGACTGCTATAGTTAATCCTCATGCTACGATACGTTTTCATGCATACAATGAAGAGAATGAATTGATAGATAGTTTCGTCTCCGAAAGGGTCACTGACAGGTTGCCACGTCCGGTAAGAGAAATTAAGCCACATCCACATGGAATCGAAATTGGTTCATTGAATAGATTGCTAAGGGATTCTTCTGAAAGAAACATGAGAGGTTTTTTGCGCCATACATTTTCTGGAATTCCGATGAGAGCGATGAAGGAAATTCTTGAACGGTCTGATGTGGATCAAAAAATCGCTCCTGGAAAAGTTACTCCGGAAGCATCTCAACAAATTCTTACATCGTTCAACGAGGTCAGACTGATGCCTCCCCCAACTGATTGTTTATCTCCAATCGAAGATTTGTTGATCAAAAAGGGACTAGAAAAGGGAGTTGATTCTGCCTTTGTCTCTACACTTACCAGAGCTCCTGGTGTAGCAAATGGTAATCCATTTCAAGTTGAGGTCGGACTAATTTATGGAAATTCAGATGTATCTGCAGATGGACCTATCGAAGTCCTAAGATTCGCAAATAGAGTGCCTCTGATGTATCAACAAGGAGGGTGTCTTCTTACCAAAGGGATAGAATCCGTGAGTTGGAAAGGATATGGATTAGATCAACCAGGAGGTAAGGGGTTGCCCAAAGGAGCAGCTACGATATTGGTTCATCTTGCCAGCACGAATGTTCAATTTACCTCAGAAGCAAAAGAAGCAGTTGCTGAAAATGAAGTAGTAATGACTGAAATCCGTAAGGCATTACAGGAAATTGGTAGGCATTTGAAAAACCATAAAAAGAAGAGTGCTCAAAAAGCGAAAACAAAAGAAAAATTCGAATTAGTTAATGAAATTCTACCTGCTATCGCCACAAAAGCATCTAGTCTCTTAGGTCGCACAGAGCCTGATTTAAGCCCCATTATTACAAAAATAATGAATGCTGTATTTTGTGAGGATAATGTTGTATGGGATAAGGAGGCTAAATTACATAGATGTGAGATAAAAATTCACAATTATTCCGCTAGGCCTAGAGCATATTCAATCCTTGCCCAATATCCTGAAAAAGATGGTGTAGAAATCATTGAGAATGAATTAGGAGGAAAGAGAGAAGTTAAAGGAATATGGTGTTGGAAATTAGAAACTATTCCTCCGAACGAAGAAGGAGTAATCCGATTTGCTCTGAAAGGCCTAGCACATAATGACTGGAATAGTACGGAGGTTTTCTTCCGTGGCGCTGGCGATATAATCGGGGCATCCAAAATAGATGAGGAAATTTTGATTGAAATTCAAAAAGAAGAAGAAAGAGCGTTGGAAGTAGCCAAAGAACAGGCCTCGATGATAGCAGAGGATGCTATGGAGTCAGATCAAGATAATTCTGGTGACCTTAATGAATTGGAATTAGCAGATGCCATGAAAGGTGTGTTAGGAAATTCAATACCTCAAAAATTACCTGAAGAGATTATCGATATACATGACCTAGATAATAGTGGAACATTAGATCAAAGTGAAGTTGAAAAGGCTATTTTACAATCTAACGAACCAAAAGAATGGAGATTTGATGAATATGAGGAGAATGATGAATAATGTCTGAAGCAAAAAATAGAGAAGAAGTGATTCAGAGTTTGAATGAAGTTGTAGAAGAAATGCATGACCGAATGTTAAAGGGTACTCCTCCAACAATGACCTTACCTGTACGAGCAAAAACAAATATAGAGTTTGATCAAAGATTAGGTGTTTACAAATATGGTAAGAAGAAAACAATACGTGATGCTAGTAGTCTAGGATCTGCTAGACAATTACTTCGTGCTTTACATGTGATTGAATTTATTGAAGAGATGATAGATAGTGAAAAATCATCTACACTCAGAGAAATGTATTACATTTCAGAGGGCTGGGGATTAGGGAAGTTTGATAATCAGAATGGAAGCAATAATCTTGCTGAAGATCTTGAAATCGTGACTAAGTGCATGAGAGAAGATTTCAAATTGCGACCCGAAGAAGATGGTGCTCGAATGATTGGAAATGTTACCATTGAAGAAAGAAACAGACGTGGGGAATGGATGTCAATAAATTGTCGAGATGACGTAGGAGATTCAGGTTATGGTTTACCATATAATGTAGAGCCAGAAAAAATTAGACTAATCGATGAAGACATTGACTACATTATGGCTATAGAAACTGGTGGAATGTTCGATAGGTTGGTAGAAAATGGATTTGATGAAGATTCTAGGTGCGCATTAATTCACCTAAAAGGCCAGCCTGCAAGATCTACGCGTAGAATGATTAAGCGTATGTCAGAAACGTGGAATAAGCCTGTTATGGTTTTCGCTGACTGTGATCCTTGGTCATTCAGAATTTTCGCTAGTATAGCATACGGTGCAATAAAAACCGCGCATATTTCCGAATATCTAGCAACGACCGGAGCAGAATATCTCGGAATTACAGCAGATGATATTGAAGCATATGATCTACCAAGTGACAAATTAACTCCAAAGGACATTGAAGCGTTAAAGGCAGAGCTCAGTGATCCGAGATTTTCTACGGGAGCTTGGCAAGACCAGATTAATATGATGTTGGAAAATGGAAAAAAGGCTGAACAACAGTCTTTAGCCAAATATGGATTGGATTACGTTACTGATGAGTACCTTCCTCAAAAATTAGCAGAATTTGGTCTAGGTGGATAATTCAGCATACAACACTAGGGGTTTCATTTTCATGACAAATGAACAAGAAAAGAAAAAGCCGTTGGGAAAATGGCTGGCCTTCATAGCAATGGGTTTGATTACAGTATCATTTATTTCATTTTCAAATTCAATGGATGATATTGAAAATCTTGTTGATCCTGGACAAAATAATTCTGGAATAATTGACCCCGATTCAAGCAAGGAAATTATGCTCGAAGATAATCGTATTTACACCATTTTGCGGATTGTTGAAAATATTAATGATGAAGCTAAATTAGATTTAGAAATTACAAATTCTAATGATAAAATGATAGACATAGATGAACCTACATGGATGCAGCCACAAAGAACCGGAGAAGGTGGAAGTGTAGTTTATGACCCTGTAGGAACTATCTCTTTGACTCAATCAGGAGAGTATAATTTCAAAAATAGTAATTCTACATCTGCAATATATGTTGTAGATGATCAGTCTGTTGACCTACAAGCATTTCAAGAACCAGGGATTTTAATTGCTTTTATTTCGTGTTGTTTTGGACTGATGATACTGCCCCTTTCACTTATAGTTCACTTATTTGTCAGAAGGGAAAAAGTCGAACAGAAAGTTATTATTCAAAAAATGCCAATGGATCGTATACCTACTACAGATGAATTATTTTTAATTCGCGAAGGTAAACTAGATTCGCAAAAAATACAAGGAACGAAACCGAAAAAATCTATTCCTCCCCCATTCACAGATATGTCGAATAAAAGAGTACATGCTCCTGCTTACAAGACACAGCCTGATTTTGAAGATGATAAAGAAACTAATCAGGGAATTGGTGCTGCAAAGAAAATCTCAAA
>CEUK01059463.1_pt1 | contig 12643 bp, 11 predicted proteins | sample 356451 | NCBI WGS metagenome assembly CEUK01 (sample SAMEA2622843, study PRJEB7988) | marine metagenome | isolation source: saline water (ENVO:00002010), including
GCCTTCTAAGCAGTGGGCCTCAGGTTCGAATCCTGAAGGGAGCGTGTTACTAATCCGTTTTGATTTTTAATATTATAAATAAAAAAATTATTTGACTATATTTAAATAAATATTAAAATTTATTTAAAATCTAGCTATTAAAATTTTAAAAACCAATTAAGACTAAAAAAAATATTTATTGATTCAAATAATAAAGAATGAAAACAATCAAAAGTTTAAGAAAATATTTAACATTAAATCCTTTTAATATAGAAAATTCAGAAAATATTTCTGGTCTTAGACTTTTTCATACAGGTATTCTATTACTTGCAGCAGCACCATCCATAGCATTCTTATTACTAATTATTTCATCAATAATTGGAAGTCTTAATAGAAAAGAAAATTACTTCGATGACAAATATAATCTCCCTTTTCTTGCAGCTTCAATACTAATGTTTATAAATTGCATAATCATAAATATAAGAGCAGATTTTATTAATAATCAGAATCCATCTCTTGCTTGGATAGGTCTTCTTAACTGGATTCCTTTTTTCTGGTTTTTTTGGATTTTCCAAATTTACTTAAAGAACGAAATCCTCAGAATTAAAGCTGCAAAATATCTTTTGATAGGTTCTTTACCTGTTCTTTTTAGCGGGCTCAGCCAATATTTTTTAGGTTGGTATGGTCCTTATGAGATTCTCAACAAGTTGATAATATGGTACCAAAGGCCTTTAAGTGAGGGTGGAGGCGTAACAGGCCTTTTTAATAACTATAACTATTATGGGGCTTGGTTAAGTATCGTTTTAGTTTTAGTTATTGGTCTATTTATCAAGGGAACAAACAATAAAATTTTTAAATCAATTAATTTAATTCTAATTTGCGCTTTTGTTTATATGATAATTTTATCGACTTCTAGAAATGCAATATTAGCTGTTTTAGGAACGTTCATTTTACTTATTCCTTTTAAAAAATTAAAGTTTTTATTGCTATCATTTTTTACTGCGTTGATCGTTCTCGCAACTAATCTTATTCCAATCGTCCCCTCATATATTAAAAATTCTTTATTTACATTAGTACCTAATTCTTTAGTAGAAAAAATATCACTTAACTCAGTTAGTGAAATCAATTCATTCCCAAGAGTTGAATTGTGGCTTAAATCAGTAAATCTAATAAAATCAAACTTATTAATGGGTTATGGAGGAGGCTCTTTTTCTGATTTATATCAATTAAATAATGGTCAATATGAAGGGATACAACATAGTCATAATTTAATATTAGAGATAGCATTTAATTATGGTTTACCAGCTTCTATTTTAATTATTGGCGGTATGATATTGATTTTATTTAAATGTAAAAATAGATTTATTTTAAATCAAAAAAGAAATAGTAAAATCCTTAGAAATTATTTATTAAAATTTGACTACGCATGGATAACATCTTTTATTATTTTCTTCTTTCTTCATATGTTTGATATTAGCTACTTTGATGGTCGAATAAGTTTTTTAGCATGGATTTTATTGGCTGGCATCCGTCAAATAATGAGAGAGAATCAAGAAGAATATCAATCTAATATAATCTAAATTATTTATTTTTTCCATAACCAACTTGCCATAAATTTATTCCTAAGTCACAAATCTTTTTTGGGTTAAGTACTAATCTAGTATCAAAGATCCAAAAAGGTTTTTTAACAATTGGGAGTGTTGACCTCCAATCTAAGTTCTTATACATATTCCACTCTGTCATAATTATGGCAGCATGTGCACCTTCTAAAGAACTATACACATCTTCATGATAAGACCACATTCTATTATTAGAGTTATTTTCATTAGATAAATCTTTATTAATAATTTCCTCTGTTACTTTATAATCATGAATATTTAAAAATGCGCCTTCATTTAGAAGATTTTTACATATCTCGATAGAGGGAGATTCTCTTGTATCATTGGTATTTTCTTTAAAAGCAAATCCAAGAATTGCAATTTTTTTATTAACTAAATTACCAAAAAGCTTCTCAACAACTTTTTCATATACTCTTGTTTGCTGCCAAGTATTAATTAATAAACTATTCTGCCAAAAATCTGCAACTTCGTTTAATCCATAATAACGAGATAAGTAAACTAAATTTAGAATATCCTTCTTGAAACAACTTCCTCCAAAACCGGGTCCTGCTTTCAAGAATTTACTGCCAATTCTTGAATCCATTCCAACGGCATGAGCCACCTCCTCAATATCTGCTCCTGTAGCCTCACAAATAGCTGATATAGAGTTTATCGAACTTATCCTCTGGGCCAAAAAAGCATTTGCACTTAATTTGGAGAGTTCGCTACTCCATAAATTTGTAAAAATGATTTTGTTAGAATCAACCCAATTTAAATAAATGTTTCTTAGTGAATTCATCGAATCCTGATTATCTCCACCTATTAGAACCCGATCAGGATTTTCTAAATCATTTATAGCTGTACCCTCTGCCAAAAATTCAGGATTAGATAAAACTGAAAAAGTTCTTTTATCATCAGATATTAATGTATCAGCAGAATAAAGAATATCCTTTATTGTTTGAGCAGTATTTACAGGAAGTGTACTTTTTTCAACAACAATAGTATGACCTTTAGCACTTTTGCAAATCTCTCTTGCACAAGATTCAACCCATCTCAAATCACTTGTTTGACCTGCTCCAATACCTGTTTTCTTTACAGGTGTATTAACAGAGATAAATATCATATCAGCATGCTCAATTGCATATTCAACATCATTCGAGAAAAAAAGATTTTTATTTCTTACCTCACTAATAAGCTCAGCTAGACCTGGTTCAAAAATAGGGAGTTTATTTAAATCTTTATCATTCCATGCTTTAATTCTATTTTGATTTATATCAACAACATCTAATATTATATCTGGACAGTTTTTTGCAATTACAGCCATAGTTGGACCTCCAACATATCCTGCACCAATGCAGCAAATCCTTTTTATATCTATCAAATTAAAAATATATTTTTATAATTTTATCATCTTTATTAAAAAATTAAAGTCTATATAAAAATATAAGAACAAAGGATAGGGTTTAAATAGGTAAATAAATATTTATTTAATTTCTTAGATTTAAGCTATACTTGATATAAATACTACTAAATTTTTAATTTATTTCTTGACCCTATCTCCAAAACCTAAGCCAAAGAAAGTAAGGAAAATATAATAAAAATAGCTGAGTAAATTGAAATTTCTTAACATTTTTCTTTCTGTTTTTGCTAATAAAATAGGTTCTGACATATCAATACCTCTAATTTGAGCCAAACCAGTTATCCCTGGTTTAGCATTATAAATATCAAATTGAAGCCTAGCCTTAATAAGCTCTTTTTGAGTTATCAAACAAGGTCTCGGGCCAACTAGACTCATATCTCCTTTTAAGACATTCCACAATTGAGGTAATTCATCTATTTTTGTCTTTCGAAGCACATTTCCAATAAGAGATATATTAGAGGGATCTACCAGATGAGTTGCATAATTACCAGTACCAATTGGCATTGTCCTGAATTTTACGAGTAAAAAAATTTTCTCTTTTCTACCAAGTCTTTCTTGAAAAAAAAGAGGACTCTGATTTTCTGAATAAATGATTAAATAAACAATTAAAATTAAAGGTGAAAATATTATTAAACCTAAACTGGATAATAAAATATCAGTAATTCTAAGCATAAGATAAGGTTATTTATTTATGTAAATTGATAATATCAAAATATAATTATTAGGAATTTAATTCATTATAAATTTCTAAAGTTTGTTCAATAATTATTGATGATGCAAATTTTTTTGAGGCAATCTTAAAACTTTCGCATCCCATTTTGAATCTAAGGTCTTCATCTTTTACTAATATTGATATAGCTCTAGCTAAGGCAGTTGAATTCTTAATAGGAACTAAAAAACCATTTTTGCCATCCTCAACAACATCTTTACAACCAACAGTATTAGTAGTTACTATTGGTAAACCTTGTGCAGCACCCTCGATTAAGGCTTTTGGAAGACCCTCTCTATATGAGGGTAAACATAGAATATCTATATTTTTCAGAATTTCATCTACATTATTTACAAATCCCAGCCAGTTAACTATTTCTTGATCATTCCAATTTTCTAATACTTTTAAATCTATGGATGAGGAATAAAAATGATCAACTCCTCCAATCAATAAGAATTCTGCTTTAATATTATTTTCTTTTAGAATTTTTGCTGCATCTACATATTCGTATATACCTTTATCTTTTAACATTCTTCCAACGAGAGCAATAATAGGCACTTTATTTTTCTTTTTATGCACAACAAAGTCTTTATAAATATTTACGCCTGCTCCTCTTATTAAGCAAGTATCATTATTTCTTACTGCTCCAATCTTTACAAAATAATCTAAATCATCATTATTTTCAAATATAACCTTATTTTTTTTATTTTTACTTCCATCAAAACTTAATAAATTTTTTAAAAGAAATTTAATTAAGGGCTTAATTAATAATGCTTTTATTGAATCTGAAGTAAATATGAATCCCATCCCAACAGGGGCATTCACAACAGATTTAATATTATTTATTCTTGCAGCTATTGATCCATAGATAATGGGCTTAAAAGCAATATGATGCACAATATCTGGTGACAATCTCTTATAAATATTTATTATTTTTATGAGGATTAAAAATTCATAAAAAGGATTTATACTTTTACGATTAAAGCTTATTTCTTGAAATCTAAAACCAAAGTCTTCAATATTTTTTTTATCTTTATTTTTTCTTGAACATACAATTATTTCAAAGCCTAATTTTTTTGCAGCTAAAGCTCTTTCTAAAAAATGTGAACAAAAGAACCAATCTTCAGTGATTAAATATAACAACTTTTTTTTCTTTTTCATAAAGGATTTCAAATATTTATTTACTTTGATTAAAAAAATGATTTCTTGTAAAAAACCATTTAAAACTTCTCAATACCAAAAAAATATTGGAGCTATATCTTTCAGGTAAAATATTAAAAAAAATATACCACATAAAAAAAATTATCAAAGGATAGCTTGAATCCTTTTCTCTCCATAACTTCCAATTAATTAATATATTCTTGGGTTTATAAAGTTCAGGATTTTTGTTTTTGATATATTTCCAAATATATGAATGATTTTTACTTGATTTCGAAATAAGCATTCCAGAATTACTTACATAATAATGGAACAGAGGCAAAGGTAATCTCTTCCCAAAAATATTATTTGATCCTAATCGAATATTAAGTTCCCAGTCTTCGTAACCTAATTTCATATTTTCATCATATCCATTATTTAATAACAAAGTATCTTTCTCTATAAAAATAGAGTAAGGGATCTGATTTAAAAAAAGTTGTTCAAAAAAATTATAATTTTTTTTAACGATTTTCTTAATATTCCCCTCAAGAATAATATCACTAAAAATATAAAATTTTTTATCATTCTGATTATTTTTTTTAAAAAAATTGAACATTATTTCTAAAGTATTTTTTTCAATCCAATCATCCGAATCAACAAAGAAAATAAACTTTCCTTTAGAATTTAACACTCCAATATTTCTAGCTGCAGATAATCCAAGATTTTCTTGATTTATTATTAATACATCCTCAAATGAATCAAGAATCATAAGGGTTTCCATATCATTTGTTCCATCATTGACTATTATGATTTCCTTTTGATCCCATGTCTGATTTTTTAAAGATTGAATAGTTCTTTTGATTGTTTTCCCAGAATTAAAACATGGAACTATTACTGAGATTAATTTAGAATTATTACTACTCATTAACGCAACTAACCCATATTTCACCCCAAAGAGTTTCCATTTCTTTAATTATTAGTTTTGAATCTGACATCTCTTTTTTAAATTCAGTTATTGAATGTTCAATTTTATGATCATCATCAGAAAAATAATCTATTCCTAGTTCTCTCATTAAAGGAATTTGCCAATCTCTCTCAAAAAGTGGAACTCTTATGAGAAAATGTTTAGCTTTTGTAATTAATTTTAAATTTTCAATGAATTGTACCCTGTTATCAATATGCTCAAGGACATTTGAAATAATAACTTTGTCAACGTTCAATTCTTTTTGATCATTGATATCTCCGTAAATCAATTGAACATTTTTTAAGTTTTTTTCTCTTATATAAGTTTTACCTTTTGATATATTATCTGCATTAATATCTATACCAATTACCTTAGTTCTCTTTCTCGTAGCTGCTATACTTGCCGCTACAATTGCTTGTCCACAGCCCACATCCAAAACGATTTCCCCATCATTTATTCTATCTATGAAAAAGTCATGGTAATTTGTTAGCCTATGTTTAGGGTGGATACCTGAATCATAAGCAATAGATCTTTCGTTAATAACCCATTCAAGTTTATTTTTTAATTTAAATAGTCTTACAAGTCCTAGTTTAGTTTTTGAACCTCTTGACTCTAAAATAAAAGCACTTGTAAAAATAAATCTACGAATATTTGAAGGTATAAATAACCAAAATTTAGAGAGCAAATTAGCTATTTTAAGTATTAATTTCTTATTCATTAGATTAATTAGTTTAATCTTGAAAATTCTAAAGAACTTAAACACATCTGTTTCAAATTGTATTCTGCTTGCCAACCTAATATCTGGCGAGCCTTAGTTGGATCTGAGTAACATGATTGTGCATCTCCATCTCTTCTTTTTACAAAACATTTTGGTAATTTCAATCCAGAAACATCTTCAAAAGTATTAATTAACTCTAAAACACTATTTCCATTTCCTGTCCCAATATTAAATACATTAAATCCTCTTGACTTTTCCATAAAAAGTAATGCCTTAAAATGAGCATTAGCTAAATCCATAACGTGAATATAGTCCCTAATACATGTTCCATCTGGAGTTTCGTAATCTTTACCAAATATTTTAATTTGTTCACTGATCCCTTTTACAACATCAAGGATATTAGGCATTAAATTTTTTGATTTAGTTGAAATTGGATCATCACCTATTAAATTTGAGGGATGCGCACCTACAGGATTAAAATACCTTAAAGAATTAATAGACCAACTTTTATCATACTTAGCTAAATCTGATAGAATCTTTTCCACAATTATTTTTGATTGGCCGTAGGGATTAATAGCTTCAATACTATGAAGCTCATCTATTGGTAAATATTTAGGCTCTCCATATACAGTAGCACTACTACTAAAAACTAAATTTCTTATATTATTTTTTTTCATAGCATTTAGTAAACTTATTGTTCCAGAAATATTAGTCTCGTAATAATCAATAGGCGAATTTAGAGAATCTTGGACTGACTTTAACCCAGCCAAATGTAACACTGATGAGATCTCATTATTCTTAATAATATTTATCAATTTATGTGTATCTCTAATATCAGCTTCAACAAATTCTAACTTTTGATTAATAATTTTTTCCAATCTATTGATAACACTTATCTTACAATTAGAAAGATTATCCAAAATTAAAAAATTGATATTATTCTTTGCTAAAATTGATGCAATATGCGATCCTATATATCCTAAACCTCCAGTTATAAGAATTTTTTTCATAGGATATGCTAGTTAATTTATTTAAATTAGATAATAATAACGCAAAAGAGATTTTTATACTATTTTTTCAAATCCTCATTATAAAAAAAGTCAACTATTTTTTTAGAGGGTGAATATCCATAGACTAACTTTTTCATCAATTTAAGGATTTCATCTAAATCATCTTCAATTATCAATTTTTCCAATAATTTTAATTCTTTTTCTAATTTATTCCATGAAATAAAATCTTCCTGTGCTCTGAAAATCTTGGGATGGATAGTAGGTAATGGATTATTTCCTATCAATAATTCTTCATAAAGTTTTTCCCCTGGCCTTAAACCTGTAATTAATATTTCAATATCTCCATATGGATTATTTTCATCTTTTAATTTCTGACCTGATAATTGAATCATCTTTATTGCAAGATTATATATTTTTACTGGTTTACCCATATCTAAAACAAAAACATCCCCTCCGTTCGCCATGGCCCCGGCCTGAATCACTAACTCAGCAGCCTCTTTAATAGTCATAAAGAATCGCGTAATTTCTGGATGAGTTAGAGTAATAGGAGCTTTTTCTTTTATTTGTTTCCTAAATTTTGGTATAACAGATCCTGAAGAATCCAAAACATTACCAAATCTTACAATCGAAAATTTTGTTATTTCTTCCTGCGTTTTATTTTCAAAAAGTGCCTGCAAGCATATTTCTCCAAGTCTTTTAGTTGCACCCATGAAGTTTGTAGGCCTTACTGCTTTATCAGTAGATATAAAAACAAAATTTGAAACTTTATTAACTAGAGCAGATTTTGCAATCACAAGTGTTCCAAAAACATTATTTTTTAGACTTTCAGTTATATTTTGCTCCACTATGGGAACATGTTTATATGCAGCAGCATGGTAAACAGTATCAGGACGCCATGTCTTCAATATATTATTAATAATTTTAGAATCTTGTATAGATGCTAGAAGAGGAATAATTTCAATACTACTTTTTTTATTTCTATCTTCAAGTTCATTTAAGATTGAATACAACGCATATTCATTCGAATCTAGCAATAAAACTTTATCTGGATTATTTTTTATAATTTCTTTGCATAACTGGCTCCCTATAGTGCCTCCAGCACCTGATACCAATACAGTTTGAAATCTTATATCTTTTTGCATTAGTTTCAAATCGGGGTTTACTTTTTCTCTTTCTAATAAATCCTCAATACCAAGATCTAATAATTTCAAAGAATCTGTATTACCTAAAACTATTTCATTTAAATCAGGAGAAGTTCTTACAGCAAGCTTATTCTTTATAGCTTCTTGAATTATTAAATTTCTCTTATTTCTCTCTGAGAAAGGGATAGCTATTATGATATGAGTAATATTTTTGGTTTTAATTATATAATTTAAATCCTTAAAAGGATATATTTGTTTGCCGCATAACAATCTAGACCATTTTTGGGGATCATCATCAATAAAGCCAATTACATTTAAATTATTTTTTTTATTAGAAGCGATTACCACCTCTCTACCTACCCTGCCTGCTCCGTATATTAATGCTCTAGGGATATTAACTTTTTTAAGCCTTTGTTTATACATATCGCCGAGCCAATATGCAATAAAAGACCTTGAGACTCCGACCGCAAAAAATAAGAGTAATGGTTGAATTATGCCTAAAGTTCTTGGTACTCCCTCAAAACTTATTACGCAAATGAAAAATGAATAAAATATACTATATAAAAAAATTGACTTGGAAACTGCCAGCATTGCTGGCCATCCAGAATATCTAAAAATAGTTCTATAAAGACCTGATAAGAAAAATAATGGTATCGCAAAAGCTATTGAAATAATAGTTGCTATAAATACTGGATGATTAATTGGTGCAAAAGAGCCAATTCGAAGAAAAAAGGCAATTATTACTGTAATGAAGCAGAGAAATGAATCTACAGAAATAGATAAGCAAAGTTTATAAAATCTTGGTAAATCTAAAAAAAATAATCTTAATAATTTAATTTTAGACCCCATCTTTTCTTTAAAAACTTCAGAAAGTATTTTATTAAATGATATGTGCATAAAATCTCAACTCCTCATACCTATTTCCTTTGCAGGGACGCCTCCCACAATTGAGAAGGATTTGACTTTGGATGTTACAACTGCTCCCGCTGCTACTATAGAACCTTTGCCTATAATAACATTAGGCAAAATTACTACATTAGATCCAATCCAGACATCATCTTCTATTATAATTTTACCTTCCGACATCCCCTGCTGATTTATAGGCTTTTGTAGAATCTTGAAATTATGATTATTACTTCTAAGTACAGAATTTGGACCTATTAAAACATTTTTACCAATTTTAATTTCTCCAATACCACGTGAGTTAATCATGACATTAGAGTTACAAGTGAATTTATCTCCAATTACAATTTTACTGTTACTAGATGCAAATATCTTGCAATTAAAACCAATATAGACGTTGGCTCCAAAAAATATATTTCTCTTGCACTCTGCAATGAAACCTCTTTGAATTCTACAGTTTAATAAATTACCTTTAAAAAGATTCTTGTAATAATGTTTTCTAAAAAAAAATCCAGAGTTCCCGGGAAAATTATTAATAATAAATTCAAACCATTCCCTTATTTCAATAAGAATATTTTTAAAAAACTTTAAAAAGTTTTTTAAAAATTTTAAAGATAAAAAATTAATTTTCATAAAAATAAAATGTTGAAAAGAAAATGAAATAGATTTCTTAAAATTTTTCTACTTTTAACAATTTTTTCTTTATCTTTCAAAAGTTGCTTGAATAAAGTGATGTATTTAGTAGACATTTGTTCGGCTGTATGAGGATATTTCTCCAAAACTTTTTTAAATTTTGAATAATCTTTCTTGATTAACTTTATTTTCTGAAGGAAATCATCATTTATGAATTCTAGACCATATCCATTACAATACTCAGGCAAAGCACCACTTTTTCTATATATAAGTGGTAGACCTGACAAAGCTCCTTCAATATGATGCATGCCTGCTGGTTCATTAATTGATGCCGTTAAATATACATGATGTTTGGATAATTCTTTAGCTAAGTCTTCGCCACTAATAGGTTTTATATGAGTAGAATTTATAAAAGAAAAATTTTTTGGTAAGTTTCCAATGTACGTAAAATTAATTTTCTTCTTTACTTTCTCACTAGATAATAAAATATCTAATTTCTTGTAAACATCAAATCCTTTCATATAATTACCTCCCCAATGATGAGTTACCAACTTTAAAGGTTCTTTTTTATCCCATTTAATATTATTTTTCATATTAAATAATTTATTGTTTCCCCCATTAAGAATCACGATACTTTTGGGATTTTTTTGAGTTAAGTTTAAATCTTTCAACCAAGATGCAATAAAAATAGTAAAGTCTGCAGAATAATTAGCTAATCTCAGCAAAAAATTCATATGAGATGTTTTTTTTCTTTCATCACACTCATTAATACGGTGAACAACTAAAGCTTTTGAATTCTTAAAAATAAGATATTTAATAATATCTCCTGAACTAAATGACACACATGAACTCCATTTCCTAGGATCTGTAAGGAGGATAATATCTAAGTCATTTCGAGAAAGATTAAAAAATACTTCATGTCCATCTTCTATTAATTTATTTTTAAGAGCAAGAGCAAACTGATTTCCTCCTCCCCAAGGCCCATCATTTAATTTATAACCAATGGCTACTTTCAATTTAAAAATAAATATTTTTATAATTTTATACTCTAAGTATTATTCTTGTAATTTTTCTAGAGCAGATGGAATATTGGTCTTATAAGCTTCAAATATCTTCAATAAAGATTGCTCAAAAGTAACTTGAGGCGACCAATTCAGATCAATTTGTGTATTTTTTATATAGGGAACTCTTTTTTGCATATCTTGATAACCTTCTCCATAATATTCTTTTGACTTGACTTCAGTTAAATAAACTTTGGATGCAGCTTCTTCATATTCAGGAAATCTTAAAGCAAATTTGATCATTTTGTCTGCGAGCTCTCTAATAGAGAGATCATTATATGGGTTTCCGATATTATAAATTTTTTTATCAGCTACTTTATTTTTATTTTCTATTATTTTGATTAACGCTTCAACTCCATCTGAAACATCTGTAAATGATCTTCTTTGACTACCTCCATCTACTAATTTAATAGCTTCTCCTCTTGCTATATTTCCAAAAAATTGCGTAATTACTCTACTAGAGCCTTCTTTTGAAGAATTAAATGAGTCCAATCCTGATCCTATCCAATTAAAAGGTCTGAAAAGTGTATATTGAAGATTACTCTGTTGACCATAAGCATGTATAACCCTATCCATCATTTGCTTTGCACAAGAATATATCCATCGAGGTTTATTTATTGGACCTAGAACTAGATTTGTATTCTCTGGATCAAATTCCTTATCTGTACTCATTCCATAAACTTCTGAAGTAGATGGAAAAATGACTCTCTTTTTATATTTAACTGAATGCCTAATAATTGGTAAATTAGCTTCAAAATCCAATTCAAAAACTCTTAGAGGTTCTTTCACATAAGTTGCTGGTGTAGCTATTGCTACTAGAGGTAAAACAACATCACATTTTCTTATATGGTATTCAATCCATTCTTTATTAATAGTGATATCTCCCTCAAAAAAATTAAAGCGTGGATGTTCTAAAAGACTAATTAACCTATCAGAACTCATATCCATACCATATATTTCCCAATTAGTAGATTCAAGAATTCTTTTTGATAAATGATGTCCAATGAATCCATTAATTCCTAGTACAAGAACTTTTTTCATAAATCAATAATTGAATTTAAAACAGAGAAATATTTAAAGATTTTTCCCTAATAGTTTGTTTGACTATATTAAAAAATGAATAACTAAACAAAATAAAATATACCACTTTATAAACTATATTTTAATAATATAAACATTTAAAAATTCAATATAATCTTTTCTAGACTTTCATTTTCAAAGTTATTCAATAAAAAATAATTATATAAATATTTGCCAAGTATTTTTTCACAAATTAATTGAGTGTCTCTATCAATTTTTATTTTTGATTTAGATAATCTTTTTATACTTATTTCCTTAATAGGATTAAACATTCCTCCAGACCCAGTTA
>CEUK01017233.1_pt1 | contig 12625 bp, 8 predicted proteins | sample 356451 | NCBI WGS metagenome assembly CEUK01 (sample SAMEA2622843, study PRJEB7988) | marine metagenome | isolation source: saline water (ENVO:00002010), including
ATCAAATTCACCTGATTCATTGAAGAAACCAGGCCTAAACAATACAGATAACCTGTCTACTATTTCAACAATGGAAAAAGGCAAAACCAGGTCAGCTAAAGAGGCAAAAAAGATTAATTTACAACTTCCCAATCTAATTAAAAATAGAAAAGTAAGGTCTATAAAATCATTTAAACAAGTTCCTGATAAATACAAAAACGAAGAATACTCCACTTATGATTTAGTTGATTTTTCAGGTGGAGATGAAAATCTGGAAAAAGAGTTAATGCTTAAATTAAAAGACAAAATTAAAGACGCTCATGTAGCCGGTGAAAACAATTCAATTGTGTTTAAGTTTAGTGTTACACCTAATGGGAAAATTAAAGATATCAACATACAATCTCGCGTAAATACAGAGCTTGAGGAAATAATAAAAGAAACAGTGCTTGATTTAAAAACATGGATTGAAGGGGGAAAAAAGATACCTGTAATTTATACTATTTACATAACATTTAAATAAATGTAGTTTAAGTTATAGGATAAAGAAATATTTCTTTACCTATCTTTAGATAATTTTTGCATCCTTTTTATGTGTGGGATAGTTGGAATTTTCGCAAAAGACGAAACCGGAAAACTTAATTTTTCCAATCTTAATGGCGCCATAGATGCTTTGCACTCAAGGGGGCCAGATTCAAAGGGAGTATTTATAAATGAAAATATTGGCTTAGGACACACCAGGCTTAGCATTATAGATACCAGCGACTCTGCCAAACAACCTTTTTCATCTCCCAATCAAAGATATACACTTGTTTTTAATGGTGAAATATACAACTACAAGGAGCTAAGAAAAGCTCTGAAAAAAAAAGGATATACTTTTAAAACATCCTCTGACACAGAAGTTTTACTGTTTCATTTGATTGAATTTGGGGAAGCCGGAATACATGACTTAAATGGCTTTTTTGGATTTGCTTTTTATGACAGAGAAAAACAGGAAACCATTGTTGTCAGAGATAGATTTGGGATAAAACCTATACATATATATGAGGATAAGCATCAATTAATTTTTGCTTCGGAAATGAAGGCGATTTTTCAATTTAATGTCTCAAAAAACATTAATGCATCCTCCCTTCAATTATATTTTAAATTCAATTATATTCCACAGCCCTTATCCATTCTTGAAAATTGTAAAAAACTTCAACCTGGTGAATTGTTAATTTGGAAAAAAGGAAAAGTAACAACAAGGAAATATTATACATTATCTTACATACCCGGGAAATATAATTTTTCAGATTACAAAAAAGCTCAATTTAAACTTCGAGAATTATTAGAAGAAAGTGTTTCAAAAAGATTAGTTTCTGATGTGCCTATTGGTGCTTTTTTAAGTGGCGGAATCGATTCTTCTGTAATTACAGCTTTAGCATCCAGACACACTAAAAATCTTAATACTTTTTCCATTGGTTATAAAGACGAACCGTTATTTGACGAAACAAAGTATGCAAAACTTGTAGCAGAAAAATATAAAACAAACCATACTGTTTTCGAACTGAAAAATGATGATTTGTATAAACAGCTGCATAAGGTCCTGGAATACAATGATGAACCATTTGCCGACAGCTCCGGACTAGCTGTCAACATTTTAAGTATGCATACTCGAGAAAAGGCAACTGTAGCGCTATCAGGAGACGGTGCAGATGAAATATTCAGTGGATACAATAAGCATAAAGCAGAACTTCTCGCAAGAAAAAATGGTCTTAAAAATAAAATTGTTTCTGCAGGAAGACCACTCTGGAAAATATTACCAAAATCAAGAAATTCTAAAATCGGGAACTTTAATCGTCAACTTCTGAGATTTGCTGATGGAATAAAAAAAGGAAACACAGAAAGATATTGGGATTGGGCTGGAATATTAAAAGATAAACAAGCAGCTGATTTTCTTTTAAATCCGAATCCATTTAAATTTCAATCCGATAAAAAAACACTTTTAAGCCCTGCATTGGAATCCAACGATTTTAATGGAGTCCTCTACCAGGATGTAAATCAAGTATTAGTAAGTGACATGCTTACAAAAGTTGATTTGAATAGTATGAGCAACAGCCTCGAAGTAAGAGTTCCTTTTTTGGATCATAACGTTGTGGAATTTGCTTTTCAAATACCACAGGAATTTAAAATTCAAGAAGGAATAAAGAAAAAAATTCTTCAAGAAACCTTTAAAAATGATTTACCTGATGAACTGTTTAATCGTCCAAAACACGGTTTTGAGGTACCTTTACTAAAGTGGTTTAGAGGAGATCTTGAACAAGAAATAAAGTCCAATTATTTAAATAGAGAATTTATTGAGGAACAAAAATTATTTAACTGGAACTATATCAATGATTTAATTAAAAAACTTTATTCCAGTAACCCGGAAGATTCTGCTGCATCCATTTGGGCATTTATTGTTTTTCAACATTGGTGGAAAAAATGGTATAAAGAATCTACTAAACTCTAGTTTTACGCAAGCTTTATCTCCATTATTTTACTTATTTTTGCGATTGATAATTTTTGAAATGCCAAAGGTTTTAAGGATAATTAATAGGTTTAACTTGGGCGGCCCAACTTACAACGCCGCATATCTTACGAAATATCTTCCTGAGGAATACGAGACATTACTTATTGGTGGTGATAAAGAGGATAGTGAAGACTCATCTCAACACATACTGGGTGAATTGGGATTAAACCCCATAATTATTCCAGAAATGAGAAGAGCTATTCGATTTGGAAATGATTATGCTGCTTACAAAAAAATAAAGCAAATAATCGAAGAATTTAAACCCGACATCGTCCACACCCACGCCTCCAAAGCAGGAACACTTGGAAGAATGGCAGCTTTTTCGTGTAAAGTTCCAGCTGTAGTGCACACCTTTCACGGACACGTTTTTCATAGCTACTTCAACAAGACAAAAACGAGAATTTTTAAGCGAATAGAGAAAAAACTTGCTCAAAAAAGCTCAGCAATTGTTGCTATTTCAAACATACAAAAACAAGAATTAGGTTCTGTTCATAAAATTGCTGACCTGGATAAAATTGAGGTTATTCCACTTGGTTTTGATTTAAACCGATTTCAGTGCAACCTTGATAAAAAACGCGCTGTTTTCAGAACTGAATATCAAATTGATGACGATGAAATAGCTATTGGCATCATAGGAAGATTGGTTCCCATCAAAAATCACAAACTTTTTATTAAAGCTTTCAAAAAAGTACTTGAGATCACCAATAAAAAAGTACGGGCTTTTGTTGTTGGTGATGGTGAATCAAGAGATGAAATAATTGCTATTGCAGATGAGTTAGGTATTGAATACTCAAGAAGTAATATAGCTTTTAAAAAGACCCCTTTAACGTTTACTTCATGGATAAAAAACATTGATGTTGTAAATGCCGGTATGGATATAATAGCACTATCGAGTCTTAATGAGGGAACCCCGGTTAGCCTTATAGAAGCTCAAGCAGCAAATAATCCAATTGTTTCAACAAATGTTGGCGGTATTGAAAATGTTGTGATTCAAAATAAAACAGGTCTTCTGAGTGAAATGGAAGATATTGAAACATATGCCAAAAACCTACTTGAACTAATAGAAAACGATGCTAAACGAATTGCTATGCAAAAAGAGGGTTGGAAACATGTAAAAGATCAATTTAGCTACAGTCGACTTATCAATGATGTTGACAAGCTATATAAGAAAATATTAAATAAATGAAACCTTTTTTATTTTTTATAGTTGTAATCAGCATTCTTTCCAGTTGCTCTACACTGGACAAGAGTAGAATGCTAAAAACTCCCGTTAATTATAAATTCAAAGAATTTGTAGACTCTGTAGATTACAAAGAGTCGTATAAAATTGCCATAGATGACGAAATATTAATTCAAATGTTCTCTAATGATGGATACAACATTGTTAATATCGGGGGGAACCAAATGAATAACAATACAGGTGGATTGGTAAGCGGAAATATTAATGGAGGCAGCAGTCCGATCGGAATGGGAAATCAAAGGAATGGTATTGGCTACAAAGTCCGCTCAGACAGTACAATTAAAGTTCCTGTTATAGGAAGAATTAAAGTTGTTGGCTTAACCCTGAATCAAATTGAAGAGAAACTTGAAGTACTTTTGGAAAGTCAGGTTAATTCCCCTTTTGTAATCGCAAGAATATTTAACCGAAGAATTTATATTTTTCAAGGAGGATACTCAGCAAGTATTTTTCAACTTCAAAATGAAAATACTACTCTCTTTGAAGTACTTGCTCAAACAGGTGGTGTATTTCAAGAGGGAAATGCCAGTAGAATAAAAATAATTCGAGGAGAACTAAATGATCCTGAAATATATCTTGTAAATCTCTCCACCATTGATGGAATAAAAGATGCAAATTTAAATATGCAGGCTGGTGACATAGTATACATTGATCCGTTTATTAACTATGGAGCCAGACTTTCAACTGATATAGGATCATCAATTGGTTTTATAAGCTCACTTTTACTGGTTTACACCCTTATTCAACCCTAAATGGAAAAAGAAAAACTTTCAATCCTTAATGACGAATTTGATCTTAGTTTAGCAATACTAATAATAAGAAAAAATCTACTTTTTATCGTCTTATCAATATTTTTAGGATTCTGTATAGCATTCTTTATAAACAGGTACACAACTCCTCAATATTATTCATCAAGCATTGTTAAGATCTCAGAAAAAAATGATGTCAATCAAATGATGAATTTTGAAAATATTTATGAAACTAATTTGGTTGCTGAGTTAAGTAGACTGAAATCAAAAAAGATGCTCAGTGAAGCCTTAAAAACCCTTAACATAGATGTGAATTATTACACAAAAGGGAAATTTCTTAATACGGAAAACTATCAATCGAATCCCTTTTCGATTTCATATCAACTCAAAAAAAGAAAAGCAGTTAACTATCCATTAATGATTAATTTCAAAAATGGATCAGCCGTAATATCAAAAATGGATATTGATTCAGGATCTTTTATAATTCCGGTAAACAAATGGATTTCAATAAATGGTCTGGAACTAAAAATCAATATAAGCAATCGAAATTTAAATGATCTTAATGACTCAGGAAAAAGATTTCTTGTCAAAATTGTTGACAAAAGTCAATTAATAAATAACTATTCAAAAGGTCTGTCTGTTAATATAGAAAACTCCAGAGCGAATACAATTAAAATATCCTACACTGGAAATCATCCAAAAAAATGCGCTGATATTGTAAACAGTCTTTCTTCGCTCTTTTTGATATCAAATATTTCAAAGAAAAAAGAATCTGCCAATCAAATGATTAAATTTACGAATGACCAGATTCTGAAGATTAATCAAAAACTGGAGTACTATCAAAAATTGCTTCAACCATACAAAGACTTGCAAAAGGATAATCAGGAGATAAAAACTGACTACGGTAAGTTAGCTTTGGACTTAGCATCCAAAGATCAAATAGAAAAAACAAAATTAGAAACTACACTTATAGATTTTAAAAACTTTTACAGTTCCATCAGTAACAAAATAAGTCATGAAGAGCTCTACTCCGTTTTACTTTTAAACTCCAAAAATCAATATATTTCAACAACTGCCTCAAGACTTAGAAAATTACTATCTGATAAAAGATCTCTAAGTTTTCGAATTACCGAAGAGTCCTATCAAGTAAAAGAAATCGACTTCCAGATTAATCTTGAAATTGAGGATTTATTGGAAGTGACAAAAAATATAATTCTTGATTTACAAGACAACTTACAATTAATAAATGACAGACTAGAAAGCTACCGTATTGCACAAAAATCTCAAGAGGTAAACTTTGATCACAACACAGATTATCTTCACCTTGAAAGGATGTATGATATCAATAGTGAATACTATTCAAGATTACTAACGAAAAAAGCAGAATACGAAATGGTTAAAGCTGGCTTTGTTTCAGATAATGAGATCATAGAGCCTGCCAAGGCTAATCTTGTTCCAATTTCTCCACAAAAAAAATCAAACTACCTTATATTTATTGGATCCGGACTGGTAATTGGATTATTAATTATTGTTCTCAAGTACCTTCTTCACAATACCGTATCCTCCACATCTGATGTCTCCAAACACACAAATAACATTCCGATTTTAGGAATGATCCCTTCCTATAAAGATGTTATACCCGTTTCTCAATTAATTGTAGATAAAAATCCTAAATCCCTCATGTCAGAAGCCTTTAGGTCAATACGATCAAACATGCAATTCATATCTAACAAAGAAGGATCTAAAATCATAACCGTAACTTCAACTATTTCCGGTGAAGGAAAAACTTTTGTAGCCATTAATCTTGGTGGAATAATTGCATTTTCAGAAAAAAAAGTTATTATTCTGGATCTGGACATGCGAAAACCTAAAACGCATATAGGTTTTAATGTTCAAAATACAATTGGAATGAGTACGCTTCTGATTGGTAAATCTTCATTGGAAGAGTGTATACAAAAAAGCCATTTGGAAAATCTGCATTTCATAACTGCGGGTCCCATACCTCCCAACCCAGCTGAATTAATCATTAGTAACAGAATGACAGATGTCATTGACGAATTAAAAAAATCCTATGACATTATAGTGATTGATACACCTCCCGTAGGAATTGTTACAGATGCTTTTCCAATAATTTCCAAAGTAGACTATCCGGTATATATTGTTCGTGCACATTTTTCTAAAAAAGTATTCTTAAAAAATATTCAAATGTTAAGAGACAAGAAAAAAATTAAGAATTTGTCAGTGATTCTTAATGGGGCTGGTGGAGATATAAAATATGGAGGATTAAAAAAATATGGATACGGATATGGGTATGGATACGGATATGGGTATGGATACGGGTATGGATACGGCGGAAACCATGGTTATTACGAGGAAAACCCTAAAAAAGAAAAGAAAACTTTAAAAAAAATCTTCGTTAAGAAATGAAAGTAGAAAAAACCCTTCTCAAAGATTTACTTATAATTTCACCAAAAGTTTTTGTAGATGAAAGAGGTTATTTTATGGAATCTTTTAACAGAAAAACTTTAGGTAATCATATCGGTGATTATCAATTTATTCAGGATAACCAATCTTTATCAGTAAAGGGGGTATTGCGTGGATTACATTTTCAAAACCCACCATTCCATCAAGGAAAATTGGTAAGAGTAATTAAAGGGGCTGTTAATGATGTTGCGGTTGATATCAGAAAAAATTCACCAACATATGGAAAGCATTTTAAAATCAGATTATCAGAATCTAATTTTAAAATGCTTTGGATACCTCCCGGTTTTGCGCATGGTTTTGAAACACTAGAAGACGATACCATTTTCGCATACAAAGTAACAAATGACTATGATAAAGAATCTGAAGGTTCAATTTTATGGAACGATCCTACATTAAATATTGAATGGGAAACAAAAAATCCAACCATATCAGATAAAGACGATAAAAGTGAACTGTTTGAAAATTTCAAATCACTATTTTAACGAATAAAATAATAATTTCGCATCAACAAAACCGTAACAAATGCAATACATAATATTCTTTATCACTGCAGTTGCATTCTCTGTTCTTATAAATGGTTTATTCCTGAAATTCTCAAGAACAATGGGAACTAAAAATAACCCTGATGGAACTCAAATCAGATGGGGAAGTGTTTCCAAGCCCGCCTTTGGAGGAATTTCTTTTTACATAGTATTTTTGCTTTCATTTGCTGTTTATGCAATAATTTTTGCTTCACAGGAAATTCCGTTGGAATTTTTCGGGGTACTTATAGCCAGTTCCATCGGCTTCTTAATTGGACTCGCTGATGATGCTTACAATACAAAACCTGTTCTTAAATTTTTGGGACAATTTACCTGTGCGTTTGTCCTAATTGCTACTGAAAACTATATTACATTATTTGAAAATAATCTTTTAAATTACAGCTTAACAGTTGTTTGGGTAATCGGAATGATGAATTCGATAAACATGTTAGATAATATGGATGGAATCACAACTTCCGTTTCAATCGGAATTATCTCTACCATTTTATTTGCTCTTGTATTGACTCAAAATATGTCTCATCTGTATTTTTGGGTACTTTTAGGAACTGTGGCCGCACTGTTAGGCTTTTTATATTACAACTGGAACCCGTCCAGAATGTACATGGGCGATACAGGAAGTCAATTTTTAGGCGCATTACTGGCGGCAATTGGAATTTATTTCTTTTGGAATGGGTATCAGTTCTCCGACACTTCTTTTATACCAAAAGCAATTACTCCTATTTTAGCATTTTTACCCTCTATTATTGACACAACATGTGTTACAATCAACAGGATCTCCAAAGGTAAAAGCCCTTTTGTAGGCGGAAGAGATCATACTACACATCACCTGTCATATCTTGGCCTAAAAGACAGACATATTGCAATATTTTTCTTATCTCTGACGTTTATTTGCGGAGGAATCAGTTTATACTTTAATTATGAATTAAAACAATGGTCTAGAAATGCTTCCATAGGAATAATTGCTTTTATTTTAATTGCTTTTATCTTCCTTTTTGGAATAACAAAAAGAAAGCACGTCAATGAAAACAAATAGAAAAATATACAAAATTATCATTTCTATTTTTGCTGTAATAGGCTGTTTTCAAGTATTTACCTTCTCCAAAAAAATAATTAATATAAATTTCAGCAACAGTTTTTTTTATGTTGCTAAATCACATGATATACCCTCAAACGTTAATTTTTGTGGAGAAGAAGTTCCTATAGACAGTAAAGATATTCTGGAACGTCTGGATAAAGAAATTATAAAGAACAGCTATTGGCATTCTTCGATTCTACTTTTTTACAAGAGAACTGGTAAATATTTCCCAATAATCGAACCTATTTTAAAACAGAATAACATTCCCGATGATTTCAAATATCTTGCAATCGCTGAAAGTGGTTTAGATAATGTTGTTTCCCCCGCAGGAGCAAAGGGTTTTTGGCAATTCATGGAAAAAACAGGAAAAGAATACAACCTGGAAATAAACAAAGAAGTTGATGAAAGATACCATTTAGAAAAATCTACTCAGGCTGCATGTGATTATTTAAAAGACGCATATAAAAAATTTGGTTCCTGGACACTCGTGGCAGCTTCCTATAATATGGGAATGTACGGACTGGAGAAAAGTTTAAAAAGGCAAAATGTAAATTCTTATTATGACTTATTATTAAATTCTGAAACTGCAAGATATGTTTTTAGGATTATAGCCTATAAAACTATTTTAGAAAACCCGGGTATATATGGTTATAATTTGAGTGAAGACGAAAAGTATGCTCCCTTAAAATTCACCACTTTGTCAATTGATTCAAGCGTTTCCGACTTTTCTGATTTTGCTCTCTCTCAAAAAGTAAATTACAAGATTTTAAAAATTGCCAACCCCTGGTTAAGGCAAAAACACCTCAAAAACCAAAACAACAAAACCTATACAATAAAAATCCTGAATGAAAATTACAAAGTATATACTAATTACGACACAATTCATACGGACTCAAGTAATTTGAAGCTAATTATTCCAATTGACTCATTGGTGTATCAAAAGCTAGACTCTCTTCCAAAATCAAAACTCATAAGTTCTGACACTATAAAAACAGAAGCCAACCTTGAAAAATCCAAAAAATAATTGGAATCAATTTTCGGAATCAAAAAACATCGTAATTGAGGGTGCTAATGAAAATAACCTGAAAAACATTTCGGTTACTATACCAAGAGGTAAACTTGTGGTAATAACCGGCTTAAGTGGCAGTGGAAAATCAAGTTTAGCATTTGATACTATTTATGCAGAGGGACAAAGAAGGTATATGGAATCTTTTTCTGCATATGCTCGACAATTTATTGGTGATATAAAAAGACCTGATGTAGAAAGTATAGAAGGGTTAAGTCCGGTTATTGCCATAGAGCAAAAGACAACTTCCAGAAGCCCAAGATCAACAGTGGGTACTATTACGGAAATATATGACTTATTACGTTTGCTATATGCAAGAGTTTCGGATGCATATAGTTATGAGACAGGAGAATTAATGGTAAGTTATACAACCGATAAAATTGCTGAATTAATAACTAAAGAGTTTGAAAATCAAGCAATAAGCTTATTGTCTCCAATAGTTAAAGGACGAAAAGGACATTACAGAGAACTTTTTGAAAAACTAGGCAAACAAGGTTATTTGAAAGTTAGAATTGATGGAAAAATTCATGAACTTGAAAAAGGACTTCAAACAAACAGATATCAAAATCATGATATAGAAGTAGTAATTGATCGATTTAAGATTGATGAAAATTCCTTTTCTGACAATAGATTTAAGAGGTCATTAGACAAGACATTAACAACAGGTAAAGGAACTGTAATAATAACCGATAAAAACCAAAAGAAAGTCCGGTTTTACAGTCAACATTTAACTTGTCCAACCACCGGTATTTCCTACAAGTTACCGGAACCTAATTTATTCTCATTTAACAGTCCTTATGGGGCATGTCCAGATTGTAATGGTTTAGGTGAAACATACTCTTTTGATGAGGAAAAAATTATTCCAAATAAAAAATTATCAATAGCTGACGGTGCTATTTTTCCGTTAGGAAAAAAGAAAAAGAATTTCATTTTCAATTCTATAGAGCAATTGGCAAAAGAAATGGGTGAAAACACAACTAAACCATTTAAAGAACACAATGATGAATTCATTAATGTATTGATGTTTGGAAATCAAAATAAAATCATTAATTCAGACTTTGATTTTGAAGGAATAATACATTACTTAAATCAATTAAATGAGTTTAATAAAACTTCAGAAAACAAATGGATAAAAAGCTACATGAGAAGTTCAACTTGTTCTGCCTGTAATGGTGGCAGGTTAAAAAAAGAAGCATATCATTTTAAAATTAATAAAAAATCAATCGCTGAAGTTGCCTCTTTAGATATTTCAGAACTTCAATTATGGCTAAATCAAGTACCCGTTAAATTAGATAAAACAAAACGAAAAATCGCAAAAGAGATTTTAAAAGAAGCCCAGAAAAAAGTGTCATTTTTACTTGATGTAGGTTTAGATTATTTACATCTGAACCGAACAGCAAAAACTCTTTCAGGCGGAGAAAGTCAAAGAATACGACTGGCCACACAAATCGGTTCTCAACTGGTAGGTGTTTTATACATTCTTGACGAACCCAGTATTGGATTGCATCAACGTGATAATCAAAGATTAATTTCAGCGCTGAAAAAACTTCGTGACAACGGAAATAGTGTAATTGTAGTTGAGCACGATAAAGAAATTATGGAGCAGGCAGATTATATAATTGACATTGGTCCAAAAGCCGGAAAATTTGGTGGTCACGTTATTGATCAGGGAAAATTAGGCGAACTCAAAAATATCGAAAGCTCAACCTTTCAATACTTGACCGGAAAAAAGGAAATATCAATACCGAAAAGAAGGAAAATAAACAATGAATTTATTGAAATTAAAGGAGCATCAGGAAATAATTTAAAATCTGTAAATCTTAAAATCCCGGTTGGAAATTTCACTTGTGTCACCGGAATTTCTGGAAGTGGAAAATCAACACTGATAAATAATACCCTTGTACCATTACTTTACAATAAGGTATACAAAAGTAAAGCATCCCCACTAAGTTTTAAATCCGTTTCCGGATTGGAATTCATAGATAAAGTAGTTGAAATTAATCAATCCCCTATAGGAAGAACACCTCGCTCAAATCCGTCAACATATACGGGACTGTTTACCGACATAAGAAATCTTTTTGCACAACTTCCTCAGGCAAAAATAAATGGCTTTAAAGCCGGAAGATTTTCATTCAATATGAAAGGAGGAAGATGTGAAGAGTGCAAAGGGGCAGGCGTAGAAACTATTGAAATGAATTTTCTTCCAGATGTTTTTGTAACCTGCAAAACATGTAATGGAAGACGTTACAATAATGAAACCCTTCAGGTTCTATTCAAAGGGAAAAACATCAGTCAGATTCTGGACATGCCTATATCGGAAGCTCTGGAATTCTTTGATGCTCAACCAAAAATTAAAAACAAACTTGCTTCATTAAATAACGTAGGTCTTGGATATGTGCAATTAGGCCAATCTTCCACGACACTTTCCGGAGGCGAAGCTCAACGCATAAAATTAGCTACAGAGCTTTCTAAAAAAGCAACAGGAAAAACTATTTTCATTCTTGATGAACCTACTACAGGGCTACACTTTGAAGATATAAACATACTAATCGAGGTACTTCAAAAAATTATTGAAAAGGGGAATTCCGTGGTTGTGATAGAACACAATATGGATGTGATAAAAGTAGCCGATTATATTATAGATTTAGGTCCTGAAGGAGGTAAAAAAGGTGGTGAGATTTTAATACAGGATGTTCCTGAAAATATAATAAAATGCAATAAAAGCAGTACCGCTGAATATTTAAAAAAAGAACTGAAGTAACTTTTTAAAGTCTTAATTAGTATTATATTATCCGGACACAGGCCTATTCGGAAAAAATCAAAATTTAAAAACTATGAGCGATCAGGACAAAAAAATTATTGAGGCATTCTCAGAAAGAAACTGGAATGAAATAAAAACAAATGACTCATGGGCTATTTTTAAAGTAATATCCGAATTCGTTGAA
>CEUK01117091.1_pt1 | contig 12613 bp, 11 predicted proteins | sample 356451 | NCBI WGS metagenome assembly CEUK01 (sample SAMEA2622843, study PRJEB7988) | marine metagenome | isolation source: saline water (ENVO:00002010), including
CATCAATTTTACAGCCTTTTAGTTTATCTCTTTGCATCTATCTTATAGTAATGCTTGTATTAGTAGTTTTTTCAGCTCTTCTTTCAGGGACTGAAGTTGCGATATTTAGTCTGAATAATGATGATAAATTAAAGCTCAAAGAAGAAAAAGAAAGCAACAGAAATAAAAGAGTTCTAGATTTACTGGAAAACCCTAAAAAATTACTTGCTACAATATTAATTGCAAATAATTTAGTTAATGTTTCTATAGTAATGGTATCCACTTTTGTGATGGAAAAGCTATTTATTATTGACAACATGTCAGAAATTAATTTATTTATAATTCAAGTAATTATAGTAACATTTATTATTTTATTATTTGGAGAAGTTATTCCTAAAGTATACGCTAATAACTATAATGTATCTTTTTCTAAGCTAATGTCATTACCAATTTCTATCCTAAAAAAAATTTTTAGCTTATTAAGTGACATATTAATATCCAGCACATCAATTATTGACAAAAAAATAGAAAAGAAAACAAATCCATTTAATGCTGATGAATTAGAACATGCATTAGACTTGACAAAACATAGTGTTGAAAATGAAGATGAGAAAAAAATCCTAGAAGGCATAGTTAAATTTGGACAAACAGATGTAAAGCAAATCATGACTCCTAGAACTGATGTAACTTCTTTTGACACAGAAACAGATTATAAAAGCTTAATGAAAGAATTTAAAAATATTAATTTTTCCAGAATTCCAATCTATGAAGAAACTTTTGATAATATTAAAGGCATCCTATATGTTAAAGACTTATTAAGCAAAATAGAAGAAGATGTTAATTTTAAATGGACTAAATTATTAAGAGAAGCTAAATTTGTCCCAGAAAACAAAAAACTTGATGACCTTCTCAAAGAATTTCAAGAAGAAAGAAAGCATATAGCAATTGTTGTTGATGAATATGGTGGATCTTCTGGGATTGTCACTCTTGAAGATGTGTTAGAAGAAATAGTTGGAGAAATTACTGATGAATTTGATGAAGAAGATATCACCTTTCAAAAAATAGATAATTACAATTATATTTTTGATGGAAAATGCACATTAATTGATATTTACAAAATTTTAGAAATAGAAGGTGAAAACTTTGAGTTAGCTAAAGGTGAAGCAGATACAATTGCTGGATTTTGCATTGAGCAAGCAGGGAAAATAATGCTGAAAAATGAAAAGGTTAATTTTGACAAATATACTTTTACTGTTGAAGCAGCAGATAAAAGAAAAATTAAAAAAGTTAAAGTAACAATTAATGAAACTTCATAATTATTTACTTTTTTTAAGTCTAATTTTCTTGTCCATTTCTTGCCAAGAAGATAAATATTATCCTAAACCAAAGAGTTATTTAAGACTTGATTTCCCTAACAAAGAATATTATAAGATTACTGATTCCTGCCCTTTTACTTTTAAAGTACCTGATTATAGTGCCTGGACGAATAGATTTAAAAGAGAAAACTCTTGTGAAAAGACTATTATATTTCCATCACTAAAAGCAGAAATATTATGTGATTATATAGTACTGAACAATAACTTAATTGAAATATCAGAATCATTTAGAAAAATGGTCTATGAACACAGTTTTAAGTCTACAGCAATTATTGAAAGACTATGGGTGAATGATAGCACAAATGTATACGGATTAGCATATGAAATAAAAGGAAATACTGCATGTAATTATGCCTTTACATTAACAGATAGTTCTAAACACTTTTTTTCTGGACAGCTAATGTTCCAAACCAGTCCAAACTATGACTCATTAAAGCCAAGTATTTATTTTATTAAGGAAGATATTGAAGCAATGATTGCTTCGTTTGAGTGGGTTAATTAAATGCAGGAATACCTGTAATATCCATTCCTGTAATTAATAAATGAATATCATGAGTTCCTTCATATGTTAGTACTGATTCAAGGTTTGCCATATGTCTCATTATAGAATATTCATTCATTATTCCCATACCTCCATGAATCTGCCTAGCTTCTCTGGCAATTTTAACTGCCATATCCACATTATTTCTTTTAGCCATAGATATTTGAGCAGATGTAGCTCTACCTTCTTCTCTAAGTTGACCTAATCTAAAAGTTAATAATTGAGCTTTTGTAATCTCAGTTATCATTTCAGCTAATTTTTTCTGAACTAATTGAAAACTTGCAATTGGTTTATCAAATTGTATCCTCTCTTTAGAATATCTCAATGCTGAATCATAACAATCAAGAGCCGCGCCAATTGCGCCCCAAGCAATACCATATCTTGCAGAGTCTAAACATAATAATGGAGCTCCCAAACCATCTTTATTGGGTAATAAATTTTCTTTAGGAACTTTAACATTATTAAAAATTAGTTCACCAGTTGCAGATGCTCTTAAAGAATGCTTACCGTGCATTTCAGGAGTTTCAAAACCTTCCATTCCTCTTTCTACAATAAGTCCTTTAATTCTTTTGTTTTCATCTTTTGCCCAAACAACTGCTATATCAGCAAATGGAGCATTTGAAATCCACATCTTAGCACCATTTAACAAATAATGATCTCCTTTATCCACGAAATTAGTAATCATTCCACCAGGATTAGATCCAAAATCAGGCTCTGTTAAACCAAAACACCCTATCATATCACCAGATGCTAATTTTGGTAAATATTTTTTTCTTTGCTCCTCGTTACCAAACTTATATATTGGATACATTACTAAAGAACTTTGAACTGAAGATGTAGATCTTAATCCAGAATCACATCTTTCCAATTCTTGCATAATAATACCATAAGCAATTTGATCCAATCCAGCACCACCATACTCAACAGGTATGTAAGGACCAAAACCACCAATTTCAGCTAAGCCCTTTAAAATCTGATGAGGGAATTCTGACTTTTCATAATATTCTTCAATTATAGGAGAAACCTCTTTTTTAACCCAAGATCTAGCAGTTTCTCTAATTAACTTATGTTCGTCAGAAAGTAATTCATCCATTAAATAATAATCGTGTGACTGAAATTGATCGGTACTCATAATTTTAATATTTTGACGACAAATGTAGATTTAAAAAAAAAATATACAAGAATATGTTATATCATTTTTTTAAACAGCAACTAAATAAAATACTTGAAATAAGATTTTATTTTTGAAATTAGCTTAATTTTAATTTAAAATAGATTTTTTTGATTCCTCAAGAAACAATAACTAAAATTTTTGATGCTGCAGATATTGTTGAAGTCATAAGTGACTTTATTAATCTCAAAAAATCCGGATCAAATTTCAAGGGGCTGAGTCCATTCTCTAATGAGAAAACACCATCATTTATGGTTTCTCCAGGAAAAAGAATTTATAAAGACTTTAGCTCTGGAAAAGGTGGGAATGTTGTATCCTTTCTAATGGATCACGAACATCTTTCTTATCCAGAAGCTCTAAAGTGGCTGGCAAATAAATACAATATTGAAATTGTTGAAGAAGCTGAAAGTGAAGAACAACAAAAAAATAAACACAACAGGGAATCACTTTATTTAGCTCATCAATTTGCAAACGAATTTTTTAAAAAAACCCTTAGAGAAACAGATGAAGGTAAATCTATAGGATTAAGTTATTTTAAAAAAAGAGGTTACAACCTAAAAACTCTTGATAAGTTTGAATTAGGTTATTCTCCAGAAAAAACAGATGCACTTTTAGAAGATGCTATCCAAAATAAATATAGCCAAGAACCACTATTTAAATCTGGGTTAATAAAAAAAAGTGAAAAAGGAACTTATGATTTTTTTAGAGCTAGAGTTATTTTCCCAATTCATAATATTTCAGGTAGAATCATTGGTTTTGGTGGAAGAACTTTAAGAACTGATAAAAAAGTAGCCAAATATTTCAATTCTCCTGAAAGTGAAATCTATAATAAAAGTCAAGTTCTATATGGGCTTTACCAAGCTAAAAATGAAATTGTAAAAAATGATTCTTGCTATTTAGTTGAAGGATACACAGATGTGATTTCTCTTCATCATAATAACATTAAAAACACTGTAGCATCTAGTGGAACATCACTTACTGAAGGACAAATAAGATTGATAAAAAGATTCACTAACAATATTGTTATTTTATATGATGGAGATGAAGCGGGAATAAATGCTTCATTTAGAGGGGTAGATATGATATTAGCTGCTGGGCTAAATGTTAAAGTGGTTGTTTTTCCTGAAGGAGAAGATCCTGACAGTTATTCCCATAAGCTCAGCACAGAAGATTTTAAAAATTATTTAGAAAAAAATCAAAATGATTTCATCACATTCAAAGCCAATCTTTTACTAAAAAAATCAAAAAATGATCCAATTAATATCTCAAATACTATTAATGAAATAATTGCTTCAATAAGTGTAATTCCAGATGCAGTTTCGAGATCTATATATATTAAAACTACAGCTCAGATTTTTGAAATGGATGAGCAACTTTTAATTAATGAAGTTCAAAAGAAAACTAGAACTAAAAGCTCATCCAAAGACAGTCAAGTTGCAACTAACTTTAATACCCCAACTATTACTGGGAAAGCATTTGAGAAAGGAATTAAACACAGTTTGAAAATTCAAGAAAAAGATTTAATACGACTCATGTTAAATTATGGTGCATTATCCATCCCATTAGAAATTCAAAAAGAAAATGGAGAAACTGTTGAAGAAGAGTATCCTCTAGCACAATTTATTATTGAAGAAATTCTAACTGATAATTTATCCTACAGCAACGAAAAATATCAAGAAATTTTCAATGAATTTATCGATGGTCTAGAAAACGGATTATTGGTTAATGATCAGCATTTTATACAAAATCCTGATTTAACAAGCTTAGTAGCTGATTTAACAACATCCAGAAATATATTAAGTGAAAATTGGAAAAACAAACACCATATTCACACAAAAACTGAATCAGAAAGATTGAAGCAAGCAGCAGTTGAATCGGTTTTTATTTATAAATTGAGAGTGACAGAAAATTTAATATTAGACAAACAACAAAATTTAAAACTCACCAAAGAAGCAAAAGAAGAAGAATCAATTATTGAAGAAATTCAAGAATTAATCAAAGTTCGTAATATCTTTGCTGAAGAGTTAGGTATAATTGTAACACAATAAAATGAATATTTTTCTTGAAATATTAAATTCCGTTTCTATTATCTACTTACTAAACTTTAGTTTATTAGGAGTTATCATACTTTTTTGGCTCATTACAAATAGATGGATAAACAAGAATCTAGAAAGCTTTTTAAAACTTAAAGGTTGGTTAGTTTCTGGTAGAGAAAAAAATATTAAAAAGTTAATTAAGCAAATACTTCTTCTTACCTGTTTCTTTTTGTCTTATTTATCCCTTTCCTATGGGCACCCTTCAATATCCGTTGCAAAATTAACTCATCTTGAACTTTTTGGATTTGATTTAGATAGAAAAAATTCCGCTGGAGAATTCATAAGATATAGCTTTACCCTATCAAGAATTTTTATTTTAGTTTTTGTAATTCTTACAGCAAAAATAAGCTTAAGTATTTTCAGAGTTGTTATTTACAGATCTACTAGAGAAAAAAAATGGATTGATGAAGCTGGAAGATATACTATTAATCAGCTTAGTAAATATCTAATCTACACATTTGCTGTAATTTTTGCTCTTCAAGGAATTGGGATTGAACCAACTGTACTTTTAGCAGGTTCTGCTGCGCTTTTTGTTGGGATTGGTTTTGGATTACAATCGATACTAGGAGATGTCTTTTCTGGAATAATTTTACTTTTTGATGGAAGTATTAAAGTAGGAGATGTTGTTGAAATGTCAAATGAAGAAATATGTCAAGTAGAACATATTTTCATAAGAACTTCTCACGTTAAAACATTGGATGGGAAAACTCTTATAGTTCCTAATTCCAATTTAACAAAAGAAAATGTTGTAAACTGGTCTATCAGCGATAGAGTTACTAGATTTAATGTTGAAGTTGGTGTTGCCTATGGTTCTGATACTCAAAAAGTAAAAGATATTTTATATCAATGCGCTTTAAAGCATCCTTTGGTTGAGAAAAAGAGAAATATTACTGTAACTTTGGAAGAATTTGGAGAGTATTCATTAAAATTCAAAGTATATTTTTGGGCAAAAAAAACATGGGAAATTATAAATATAAAAAGTGATATTAGATTTGCCATTGATCAATCATTTAGAAATAATGAAGTTAAAATTCCATTCCCTCAAAGGGATCTTCACATTATTTCAGACAACACAAAAAAAGAAAACAATATCTAGTTTTTGAATTTAACATCCTTTATTATCAATTGTAATTTTGAAACTCCATTGAAATGATTTTCATTTAAAGCGGCCACAAGGTCAATTGATTTAATGTTTTTTAAATGATTGTAATTATGGGAACTATTAAACCATATACCATCAATCAAAAAATTGTACTTATTAGATGAAAACTTAAACCTCATATGTTTTTGACCTACAATTTTTGGAGACTCATTTAAAAGAATATTCTTAAATAAGAAAATTGGTTTCGGATTACTAGGACCAAAAGGTTCCATTTGATTAATAATCCTATATACTTTAGGAAAAATATGAGCAGATGATTCCACAATTAAATCATCAATGCACAACTCACTATCAATTTTAATTTTAGGAATTAACATATTAGGCAAAATGGTTTTTTGAACTTCATTTTCAAAATCATTAGAAAATGCAATTAGATCACTTTTTTTAATTGTTAACCCAGCAGCATATTTATGGCCTCCGAATCTTATAAAATAATGTTTTAATTTTTGCAGAACTTGATAAATGTCAAAATCTTTAACTGACCTTGCTGATCCAGTAATAGTATCTCCTTCTCCAGTAAAAACTATAGTTGGCTTATAAAAACTTTCAATAATTCTTGAAGCAACAATACCAACAACTCCTTTATGCCAATTAGGAGAATATACTATGTTAGTTACCCTGCCAGATGATTGATTAGATAATTGTTCTAAAGCTTCAATAGTAATCATTTCATCCATTTGTCTTCTCTCTTTATTAATAGATTCAATTTCATAAATAAGATTTTCAATATCTTCTTTAGATGACATTAATAATTCTGTAGCTTTTTTAGCATTTGACAATCTTCCAGCTGCATTAATTCTAGGAGCAATTTTAAAAACTAAATCTGAAGTATTCACCTTTCCTTTCTTTTGAGCTATTTGAAATAACTTTTCAACCGCAGAAATTGGGCTATTATTCATTTCATTAATTCCTAAATAAGTTATTACTCTATTTTCATCAATTAATGGGACAATATCTGCTGTTGTTGCAATTGCAGCTAATTGAATTAATGGCGAAAGATCAACGTCAATATTATATTTATTTACATATGACTGTATCAATTTTAATCCAACTCCACATCCGCAAAGTTCTTTAAAAGGATAATTACATTTTTTTTGTTTAGGATTCAAAATTGAATAGGCATAAGGTAATTCAGCTCCTGGGTTGTGATGATCACATATAACCAAATCAATATTGGCTTCCTTAATTGCTTTTGCACTTTTTAAATCTTTTATGCCACAATCCAAAGAAACTACTAAATCAATGTTGTTATTAATCATCCAATCCAAACTTTTTAATGATATACCATAACCTTCTTCTTCTCTGTCCGGTTGATATGTAAAAACATTAGCATTCAAAGATTTGAGAAACAACGACATCATTGCAACTGAACAAGTTCCATCCACATCATAATCTCCATAAATCAAAATATTTTCTTCATTTTGAATAGACTTAAAAAGTCTTTCAACTGACTTTAACATGTCTTTCATTTGAAACCCATCATGAAAAAACCCCCAATTAGGTCTAAAAAACTTTTGAGCCGATTTGAAATCAAAAACACCCCTTATAACTAATAGTTTAGCTAACACCTTACTTATCTTTAATTCTTTAGACAGTAGATCTACAACCTTATCATCTGTTTTTTGTAAATCCCATATGTAATTAGTTTCAACCATATTAAATATTATATTTAATTTTTTATCTTAACATCAGTAAATATATTCACACTTTATGATTAAGTTGTTGTTTTTTATTCAATGTACATTTATTACAACCTATTTTTGTTATGCTCAAAAAAATATAGATTCATTCTATTTTAAAAGCCCACAACCTAATCACATTCAAGAGGTAAATTCTTTCGACGAAACTATTCATGGTTGTTATTATAAAAATACAGATTCTCTTATTCAAGTATGTATTAGTTATGATAGCATATATACTAAGTATTCAATAATATTAACTATTCCAAAAATAAATTTAAAAAATAAAGGATACTCAATTGAAGATAGTCTTCTGCATGGAATTAAAGATAAAAAAGGAATACCATTTAGAGAAATCAATGACACTTTATATGGTATTCTTCAACAAACAAGTTTATTTTTTAAAATTGACTCTAATAGTGTTTTAAAAGTAGATAATGGGAATTACTATCTTAACGAATTACACCAAGAAAAATATTATAGCACAATAGAGATCTCCAAAAACAAAGAAAAACTATTTATTAAGGAATGTGATCACCAACAAAAACAATTCCCAAATAAAGATTTAAATATTGATGAAATTATTGAAAAAAAGCAGAAAATTCTACTTGCTAATCCTAATGAAATGAATTGGATAAACTTTATAAAAAATAATGGTTTTAATGAACAAACATTATATCATCAATGAAAAACCCGTCTAAAGAATTAGCTCATCTAAGAAGAATCGTTTTAGATAATCAAGAAAAATTAATTGGTGAGATATTACATAATGTTAAAATTTATGAAGTAAATGAAATTGATTTTGCAAAAATGAAAGAAGCTGTAGAAAATTATACTAAAGAAACTTTTAGAATTACAAAAGCCATAGAATCCCAAGAAGTAATAGAAAAAGTTTTAATAAAAGGATTAAAATAACTAAACAAAAAAACAATCCACATTAATTAATCGCTAATTTTGGTTGCTTTATTATGGATATACTTGATTACTACAACTGGAGATACGCTACTAAACATTTTAATCCTAAAAAAAATATAGCCGATTCAGATCTAGAACTTATTAAAGAAGCTATAAGACTAGCCCCTTCTTCATATGGACTGCAATTATTTAAAGTTATAATAATCAAAGATGAAGATTTAAAAAGAAAACTTAAATCGGCTTCTTATAACCAATCACAAATTTCTGATGCATCTCACCTATTTGTTTTTTGTAACTATACTAAAATTTTTGAAAAAGATATCGATTTATATATTGATACTAAATCTAAAATTCAAAAACAACCTATTAATGAATTACAAGGTTACGGAGAGTTTCTAAAAAACAATTTACTAAAGAAAAATACTACCGAAACTTCTATTTGGACTACCAATCAAGTATACATTGCACTAGCCCACTTAATGACTGCATGCGCTACTCTACAAATAGACTCATGCCCAATTGAAGGTTTTGATGTGCAAAAATACAATGAAATATTAGAACTTGAAGAGAGACATATGAACGCTGCTGTTGTTGCTCCTATTGGATACAGATCTGAGACGGATAAGTCTCAAAATGATAAAAAGGTGAGGAAGTCATCTGGAATTCTATTTGAATCAATATGACATTTATTTTAAATGTTTGATCTCACTAAAAAAACTAATCAGCTTTTCATTTTAATTTTCCTAGCATTAATATGGGGGAGTTCTTTCATTTTAATGAAGAAGGGCCTATACTCCTATTCTCCTGTAGAAATAACTCTTTATAGATTATTCATTGTATTTATTGTTTTTTTACCATTTGGAATTAAAGAACTGAATAAAGTAAATTTAAAAACTGGCTCAATTCTTTTAATTTCTGGATTAATTGGCAGTGCTATTCCTTACTTTTTATTTATTAAAGCACAAACTAAAATTGATAGTTCACTAAATGGTATCTTAAACTCTATAACTCCTCTTTTCACAATTATATTTGGATTTATTTTATTTAAACAAAAAATCAAGTCACGAGCATTTATTGGAGTTTGTACTGGATTAATTGGCGCAAGTACTCTAGTATGGGTGTCATCAAAGGGAATTAACATAAAGAAAAACTTAATTTATTCTATTCTTCCAATTATTGGATCTGCATGTTATGCTTTAAATCTTAATATAATCAAAGTGTATTTAAAAGATATATCAGCAGTAAAAATTACTAGTTGGTCTTTTTTATTAATTGGGCCCTTAGCGGGTATTTATTTATTTTTTAATACGGATTTTAATTCACATTTAATTAATAATGACCCTAATATGATAAACTTTTTATATATAAATATATTAGGGATTCTTGGAACTGGTTTTGCAGTATGGTTATTTAATATTTTAATAAAACATACCTCATCTGTTTTTGCTTCAAGCGTTACCTATCTAATTCCAATTGTTGCCATTTTGTGGGGTATTATTGATGGAGAAATATTTACAATTGTTCAAGCCATATTAAGTGTATTGATTTTACTAGGAGTTTATCTAATAAAATCATGAAATTAATTATAGCTATTTCCAACTTAACTTTTTAGAAGCATAAAACATAAGTAAAATAAATATTGACATTAAAACATGACTTATATCATGGTAGTTAAACCATCGGCTAATACTAAATTGATTTTTGTAAACTAAAGCCGGAATTAATGCATAAACAATTGCCAAAATAATTGCTTTACTACCTTCAGACTTAGTTTTTAAAAAATTAAAAATGTGCATTGGCAAAATAAAACCAATCAAAACTGAAGATCCTGCAATTTGAGCAATTTTAAAATCACTATAACTAGGATGTATCATTAGAAAAATAAAAACAGATAATTGAACTATTAGAAGCAAATTAAAAAAACTTATCCATTTTTTGGAAATTGTATTTCCCATAACTTTTAAAGTGGCTATTGAAAGGAAAAATTGTCCCATGGCACTAAATACCCAACCAATTATTTTAACCTCTTTCGGTAAATAAGCTTGGAAAGCATGTCCTAAAAAAGCAGCAGAAGTCATGCCAATAAAATAGCAGAGAAAATAAAATTTAAAAAAAACAAAAGATTTATTTTTACTGTTTTTCTTATAAAATAGAAATAAAAAAAAACTAACGCCGCTAACACAAGCAGTTAAAAAATCTGTTAATGAAGTTATTGGCTCTCTAATTTCAAGTTCTCCAATAAAAATTGTAGGATTTAAAACATCCAAAAAAAATGACATTATTTTATTTGATATTTTGAAGTTCTATTTGTCAAATCAAAAATATTCTGATTTTTAAAAACAGCAAATAACCATATAATTAAACCACTACAATATAAAAAGGAAGTAATTGTAATTAAATAATAATTACTCACATCACGAAAACCTATTAAAACAGCAAATGGAATTATCAATAATCTTACTAGTTCTAAAACAAATGAATGCTCTTTATTTTCTAACATAATAGAATGAGAATAGATAGAAATCAATATCATGAATAATAAGATTAGTATATGTTGATTAGAAATTAATTCAATAATATTAATTTCCTCTCCTAAAGAAGATTTATAAATCATTAGAGAGATAAAGCAAGAAAGCGTAATCAAAGAACTAAAAAAAGTGTACCACATATTTTTTACTGGTAATTGAAATTCTTGATGAATCCTATCACCATTTTGATCACTTTTAAATACTGGTTCTAAATGTTCAACATCGGGGGGGGTCCATTTTGGACCTTTCAAAAAAACAAATAACTTGTCAGAAAAACGTTTAGCTTTTTTAGCTCTAACAAATAGATTTTTCCAATAAGAAAAAGTAGCATTATATGCATTAGCACTATCAAAACCTGATGTAATCCCATAATCTGGTTCTTCTTCTTCTTTAGTAAAAGTACCAAAAAGTCTATCCCAAAATATAAATATATGTGCATAATTTTTGTCCATATATTTTTCATTTCTAGCATGATGAACCCTATGATGGGAAGGAGTAGTTAGGAAATATTCTAAAACACCTAGATTACCAATAACTCTAGAATGAGTAAATAATTGGTAAACACCTAAAAACAGAGATGTTGTGACAATAATAAAGACATCAAAACCTGCTAGTGCCATCCAAAAAAAGAAACATGCTCTAAATACTACTGCGAAGAAAGAAACTCTAAAAACTGTTGTAATATTTAATTCTTCACTTTGATGATGTACTATATGAGCTGCCCAAAGAAAATTCACCTGATGACTCCACCTATGAAACCAATAAGCAATAAAATCAGTTACAAGGACTCCTAAAAGCCAAGTATAAATATTTGAAGGGATATTAAAAATAGCATAATTATCATACACATAATGGAAAACATAAAGAGCTAATATTGAAAAAAAAACATCAAAAACCCTTTCCAACATACCACAAAAAAAGTTTGTGAAGCTATCAGAAAAATTATAAATTTTAATTTTCTTTTTTTTAGCTAAGATTAGTTCAGTTATTATTAGTGAAATAATAACTATTGCTAGAAAACCAATAAACCAATTAATCATTTAGTTATTAAATTTAAAAACAAAATTAAATTATTTTACAGTCCTTGCAATTATAATTTTTCTAAAAAACTTGTAATAAGCAAAAACAATTCATTGACTCTACTTAATGACAATTTTTCTGACCTA
>CEUK01181932.1_pt1 | contig 12601 bp, 7 predicted proteins | sample 356451 | NCBI WGS metagenome assembly CEUK01 (sample SAMEA2622843, study PRJEB7988) | marine metagenome | isolation source: saline water (ENVO:00002010), including
AAAATCAGGAATGACACTAATTTTTTCGTCAGTATAATCCGCAATAGGCCCAAAAAATATTTCTGGATCAGCAAATGGAACGTTTGCACCAGCGGCAACAACTTCTATTCCAGTTTTAATCATCCGGTCAATTTGATCTTTTGTGATTAGTCTTGAAGCTGCACAAGGGATAAATACTTCTGCTTCAAGATCCCATATTTTTTCATTTACTTCATCAAAAGATAGCATGTTTTCAGCATGTAATGCATTTCCATTTTTGTTGAGAAACAGATTTCTTATTTCTTCAAAACTAAAACCATCTTGATTAATTAAACCTCCGGCCTTATCAATTATTCCAACAATTTTAGCTCCTTCTTGAGCTAAATAATATGCTCCAGCTGATCCAACATTTCCCCAACCCTGGACAATTACTTTTTTACCATTTAAATTCCCACCATATATGTCATAATAATGTTTTACAGATTCAGCAACACCATATCCTGTAATCATATCAGCTACAACATATTTTCTGTCAATGTCTGGTGAATACTTTGTGTCTTCAATAGCCTTTAAAACACCTTGTCTTAATTGGCCTATTCTGTTAATTTTTTGTGCTTCTCTTGGTTGGTAATGCCCATTAAATACACCTTCCTGAGGATGCCAAACTCCACAATCTTCAGTTATTGGTATAACTTCGTGAATTTCATCAACATTTAAATCTCCTCCAGTTCCATAATAATGTTTAAGTAAAGGAGTTACAGCTTGGTACCATCTTCTTAATACTCCATCTTTTCTTGGGTCGTTTGGGTCAAAATTTATTCCTGATTTAGCTCCGCCAATAGGGGGGCCAGAAACAGTGAATTTAACTTCCATTGTTTTAGCTAATGAAGTTACTTCGTGCTGATCTAATCCAACTCTCATCCTTGTGCCGCCACCAGCAGCACCCCCTCTCAATGAGTTTATAACAACCCACCCTTTTGCTTCAGTTTCTGAATCTTGCCAATTGAAAACAATTTCTGGTGTTTTATTTTCAAATTTATTTAGTAATTCTTTCATAGTTAAAAGTCAAATTTTCAATGGCAAATGTAAAAAAATATACATCTTATTTTGCAGTTTGTTGATATTAACAAAGTCAAATTTTTTAAGGGTAATGAATTATTCCTGATTTTAAGTTTTTTGAGGCTCCAGTTACTGATGAATATGTATTTTCTATTTCCAATATTCGAAGTAGACCAAGAAATGCAAATATTAATGCTTCTTTATAGTCAATAAGCACATCATTTGGTAGTTTAACATCAATGTTAAATGTGTTTTTTAATGTATTTATCCAAAATGAATTGTATGCTCCACCACCAGTAATAAGTGTTTTTTTATTATTTTTTACAATTTTGTTAATTGAATAACATAAATGATATCCAGCTGTGTGTAATTTGTCTTCTGTTTTGATTTTAAATTGATCAATAATTGGATAATACCAATTGTTAAAATCTTCTTTTGCAATAGATTTTGGGAATTTTTTAGAAAAAAACGGTAAGCTTTCGATTTCATTAAATAATTTCATGTTTAATTTTCCTGATTGAGCTAATTTTCCATTTTCATCATAGTTTGCACCTTTTTTCTGCATAAGATAATTACTAATCATATTTGCAAACCCAATGTCTCCTGCAATTCTTTCAGATTGATTGTTAAAAGAGATGTTAGCTATTCCTCCTAAATTTAAACAATAATCATATTCTTTAAATAATAATTCATCTCCAACTGGTACTAATGGAGCGCCTTGGCCCCCAAACGCAATATCTAGTGTTCGAAAGTCATTAACTACTTTAATGTTAGTTTTGCTTGCTATACTTGCTCCACACCCAAGTTGAAAAGTAAGTTTTTTATCAGGTTGATGAAAAATAGTATGGCCATGAGAGGCAATTGCGTCAATTTTTAATAAATCTATCTTTTTGTGTTCAATAAATTTGGTTATTAATATTCCTAAATAATCCCCATATTCTTTATGTTTAATGAGTATTTCATTTGCACTTAGTTCCTGACTTTTATTTAAAATATTAAGCCATTTTTTTGAATATTTAACGCAGGAGTAATTATGTATTTTATATTTCCAATTAGCATCTTTATTAAATGAAACATGAACAATGTCTACTCCATCTAAAGAGGTTCCAGACATAAGGCCAATAATGTTGTATTTTTTCACAAAAAAGAATTAACAAATTCAGTGAACCCTAATATATGATTAAATTTATAGCTTTGCATACTAAATTTAACCTATTATGAATTTTGAATTAACTGAAGAACAAATAGCAGTAAGAGATGCTGCTAGAGATTTTGCAATCAATGAATGCAAGGAAGGTGTAATTGATCGCGATCGTGATCAAGTTGTAGGACATGAGCAGCTAAAAAAATTAGGTGAGCTTGGTTTTATGGGAATGATGGTTGATCCAAAGTATGGAGGTAGCGGAATGGATACATTAAGTTACGTACTTGCTATGGAGGAAATTTCTAAGATTGATGCTTCTATTTCTGTAGCTATGTCAGTTAATAACAGTCTTGTTTGTTGGGGTTTAGAATCATTTGGTTCTGAGGGTCAAAAACAAAAGTATTTATTGCCCTTGGCTACTGGTAAAAAAATTGGAGCTTTTTGTTTGTCTGAGCCTGAAGCTGGTTCAGATGCAACTTCTCAAAGAACAACAGCAATTGATAAGGGAGATCATTACTTGCTTAATGGAACTAAAAATTGGATCACTAACGGAAGCACTGCATCAACATATTTAGTAATTGCTCAAACAGATGCTGATAAAGGTCATAGGGGAATTAATGCTTTTATAGTTGAAAAAGGTTGGCCGGGTTTTGAGATAAGTGCAAAGGAAGATAAACTTGGAATTAGAGGAAGCGATACTCATACTTTAGTTTTTACTGATGTTAAAGTTCCTAAAGAAAACAGAATAGGTGAAGATGGTTTTGGGTTTAAATTTGCAATGAAAACACTCTCTGGTGGAAGAATAGGAATTGCTGCTCAAGCTTTAGGAATTGCTGCTGGTGCTTATGAATTGTCATTAGCTTATTCAAAAGAAAGAGAAACTTTTGGCAAACCTATTTCAGAACATCAAGCTATTCAGTTTAAACTTGCTGATATGGCTTTAGAAATTGATGCTGCAAGATTATTGGTTCATAGGGCAGCATGGCATAAAGATAATGGTATGGATTATTCAGTATCTGGAGCAATGGCTAAGTTAAATGCTTCTGAAGTTGCTATGAAAACAACAGTTGAAGCAGTACAAATACATGGCGGATATGGTTATGTTAAAGAGTATCATGTAGAACGTTTAATGAGGGATGCTAAAATCACGCAGATTTATGAAGGAACTTCTGAAATACAACGTATTGTAATAGCAAGAAACATTCTTAAGGATTAATTGAAAGAAATGTTGATTAATAAAAAAAGGGAAGCATGCTTCCCTTTTTTTTGATTAAAAGTATTGTTTATCTAAAAATACCTAGTCCAGTTGGGCTTCCAATTCTATCCATAGCACATCTGAAGCCAATTGTGGCAGTTGATCTATCTTGTTCTAGGAATCTTCTAGTTCCAGGACTTAAATAATATGCTCTATCTTTCCAAGAAGCGCCTTTATAAACTCTAGAATTATCTGAAATTAGTGATGAAGCAGTTCCACCAGGACCTGGTACATATTTCTCTTTTCCTCTTTGATACATTGCCCAGTCTTCATTTCTTTGGCCTTGCTCAGCTAGTTTAAAAAACTCTTCATTACCTTCAGCTGGATAAAAAATTGATGATTTCAAATCCCCATCTAAATAGTCAATGTTATCAGCTATCCTGTAATTGCTCCTTTTAAGGTTTTCTTCAGCAGTTACTTCTCTCATTTGAACATTTCCAGGTGTATTTATAATATAATCGGAGATGCCTTTTCTTAGCATTGGGCATATTTGAATTAAATACCCTTCAAGATCAGGGTCGTTTTCAACTTTAGAGACAAATTCATCAAATACATCTTCAAGTAGAATTTGAATTTGTTCAGACGCTTTTCGTTCTTGTTTAGTTTCCATAAACTTTTTAGCTTCAACTATTAATTGATCAATACGTCTTAAAAGTTGTGCTTCAGTAGAATCTATTTTCTTTTTGTTTGGTACATAACCATAATTTCTATCTGCTTTTCCTTTTCTTTCAGATTTAAACTCTTCTATGTATTGTTCAATACCATAAATATCATATATAGCTGCATCATATTTTTCAGCAACTGATCCAGAAGCATCTAAAACTTTAGTTTTAAATACGTTACCTCTAAAAGGTCTGAATTCATCCGCATCTTCAGAAGTAAGAGGCCTGTAAACATCTAAAACCCATTCACTTACATTCCCAGCCATATTATAAAGACCATAGTCATTAGGCCAATAAGAATAAGCAGGAGCAGTAACGTCAGCATTGTCATTTAAATGCCCAGAAACACCCATGTAATCTCCTCTACCTCTAACAAAGTTAGCCAGCATGTCACCTTGATAATTTTCCTGAGGATTTCTTACCCAATGACCATCCCAAGGGTATAATCTTCTTTCTATAATTCTTTCATCAAGAGTGTTTCCAATTAGGCCATATGCTGCAAATTCCCATTCGGCTTCAGTTGGTAACCTGTATCTTGGAAGTAATATACCATCTTCCATTCTCACATTTCTAGTTGCTAAATTACGAGCTTTAAATTTTCCAGTATTTGGGTCTAGAGCAGCCCCCATGTTAGGGTCTAAATTAGCAATTTGGCCTTGAGGGTTTAACCCTTCTTGATATTGCCCTGCAAGGTAAGAATCAGTTGTAAAAGGATTATCATGTTGAACAGGATTCATAACTAAAACCCCTTCACGAATTAAAATATATTCATTAACACGATCAGTTCTCCAAGCAGCAAAATCATTTGCTTGATTCCATGATACCCCAACTACTGGATAATCTCTGTAAGCAGGGTGTCTTAAGTAATATTCAACATAAGTTTCATTATTTCCCATTTTTTCTCTCCATGATAAGGTGTCAGGAAGAGCTTTTTTGTAAATCATTGGATATGAAATATATGTTCTATTTATCCAATATAGATACTCACACCAATTATAGTTCGTAATTTCAGTTTCATCCATATAGAAAGAGGAAACGGTGACTCTTCTTGGAACATTATGATTTTCAAAGGTTACATCTTGTTCAACTTGACCCATGGTGAAAGTACCACCTTCAATAAGAATTAAACCAGGCCCAGTTTCTTGCTCCCCATAAGGAACTTTTTGAAATCCACCATTTCGTGGGTTATTATAATCCCATCCAGTGATGTTTGAAGTTTCATATTCAGTTGAACAACCAACAATAAAAAGCAAGCTTATTGCTAAAATATTAATAATCCAAAAATTATTCTTTCTCATAATATTATATTAATCTGAATGGCTCTAAACGTAGACCATTGCTACAAAGTTACAAAATTAACTGATTTTCTTAGAATGAAGGACAACTTATTGTTCGATATGTTCTTTTTTTAGGTTTGCAAACAAAGTTTAACTGAAGTGAAAGTTCGTGTGAGCCAGATGAAGCCATTGATAATTTAGATACAGTTACATCATAACTATACCCAAATTTCACTTGCCCCATTTCTAATCCAACTAATAAAATAAATGCGTCTTGATTCCTATACCATATTCCACCTACAATAGGGCCTTTAGAAAGGTAGATGCCCATATTTATTTGCTGAAAACTCCCTTGCTTTCTGTAGAGAATATTTGGAGATATAAATGATTCTTCTGTTTCATATTTAGATGCGGGTCCAGCAAGAGGGATTTTAGCTCCAATATGACCTGTATATTTTCTTGGAAGAGGACTAGTATTGTTAGATAACATTGATTCGTCAGGTTCCGTTAAATGATGTGCAGCAAACCCAATATAAAATTGATCGCTAAAACCCACAATCCCAGCAGATAAATCTAAACCACCAACCGTGCCACCTCTTGGAATATCTTGTGTTTGGTAAACAAATCCTCTAATCGGGTCAATCATGTCTCCAAAAGTTAATTGGTTCCAATCCAATGTTTTTTGCCAAAAAGTTGCTTCAAAACCTGTACGAATTGAAAACTTTCTTGAAACTTTCATTTGATATGAATATATACCACTAATTCGATTATTAACTAGTGAGTTAGATGCTTGGTCATTAACAAACATAAGTCCAAGTCCACCGTGTAAACTGCTAACATTTTGGTCATATGAAAATGCAGAGGTTACAAATGTTCCAGAAATTCCAGGCCATTGATTTCTATAATTCACAGAAACTCTTGGACACATGTGTGTTCCTGTAAGTGCTGGATTTAAATAAATAGGATTAGAATAAAACTGAGTAAATTCAGCATCTTGTGAAGATATATTAATAGAAAACAAGCAAAAAAATAAAATTGCAGTTAGATTACTTTTTTTATAGTTTAATAAATATAAAATTATTCGTTTATTCACAAGATTGTTAAAATTAAAGTTCAATTATACGAAAAATCAATTATTCATTATTCAATTAATTTCTTAATCTACAATAAAACATTCTAAATTTGAGTTTAATTCATGATGACAAATAATATTTTAAATAAATTTTGTAAAATTTCAATACTTTTTGTTTTGTTTTTTTCATTTCATTTTGTTTCTAATTCTCAAATTAATAATGAATTAAATGTAAATCTGGAATATTTAAAAATAAAGGATGATGCAGATGAAAAAAAGATTCTTTTTTATCCTAGCAATGGGTTTTGGGATTTAAAAAACAATGTTCCTGTTTTTCAAAAAGTAGTATCAAATAATATTGGATCTTATTATTTGACTGATTTTGTTTTTGATGAGATAGAATTAACAAATGATGAAATTCATTTGTTTGATAAGGAAAATATAATTGATACCTATTCATATAGAATTGTTCAAAATGAACAAAATGCAAATGATATTTATCAATTATTGATGTTAAATTGCGTAAGAAAAGACATAAATGGAGACTATTTCAAGTTGGTTTCTTTTAAAGCAAAAGTCAAAAAACAAATTCAAAATTTTATTCAAAAATCCAGTTTTGTTAATCAATCCGTTCTTTCATTGGGAAGCGATTGGTTTAAATTAGGTTTTTCAAAAGATGGAATATATAAAATAGATTATCAATATTTATTGAATAATAATATTATATCAAATGATGTTCCATCAAACTCTTTTCATCTTTATGCTAATAATAATGGGATGCTAAATCCTTTGAATGGATCATTTAGACCCGATGATTTAAAACAAGTTTCTATTCATGTTGTAGATGGAGAAGATGGTGTTTTTTCAGAAGGAGATTATATATTGTTTTATTCAAAAGGTCCTCATAGAATTGAATTTGATGGGAATTATTTCTCTCATGTTAATCACTTATATTCAGACAGTTCATTTTGTTTCTTACTTATTGATGAAAACTATCCTTCAAATTTTATTGATAGTAATTTAATTCCAACTCAACCTTTTACTCACGAAGTAAATTCTTATTTAGATTTTAAATATATTGAAAATGATGAAATAAATCTATTGAAGTCTGGTTCTCAATGGTTAGGAGATGTTTATGATATGCAAACTACATATGATTATCCTTTTTCTTTTCCAGAAATTGGGGATTCTTCACACGTCAAATTAAGACTAGTTAGTAAATCTTCCTTTAATTCAACCTCTTTTAATATTGATTTATTTAATCAACAAAATTCAGTCTCGGTTTTATCTTCAGGTGGAGGGTATTATTCTCCTGCTGGGAAAGCAGTAATTGGAGAGTTTGATTTTGTTAATGGACTTTCAAATGATTTTATTTTGTCGGTTTCATATAATAAAAATGGATCGCCATCTTCTAAAGGTTATTTAGATTATATTGAAGTGAATTGTAAAAGGGAATTGTATGTGAATGATAATTCTTTTATATTCTCTGACCCATCTTCAACTTTTTCAGGAAGTATACCTAAATTTAATTTGTCTAATGCTCAAAACGTTGATATGATTTGGGATATTTCAGATCTACAAAACGTGAACATTATTCCTTATACCTCTTTTGGCTCATCAAAAAGTTTTTCAATAGAATATGATTCTACAAAAACTTTTGTAGCATTATCAGGAAATAATTTTCCAAGCCCAACTTTTGTAAGTAAAATTCCTAACCAAAACTTGCATGGGCTAACAACTCCTGATATGATAATTATTTCACCAAATTCTTTTTTCACATCAGCATTAGAAATTAAAGAATTACATGAGAATGAGGGATTAGATGTTCATTGCGTTACAGATCAAGAAATATATAATGAATTTTCATCTGGTTCTAGAGATGTTACTGCTATTAAACAGTTTTTAAGAATGTTTTATGTTAGAGAAGGAGGAGATCCAATGCAGATTCCTAGGTATTGTTTGCTTTTTGGTGATGGAAGTTACGATAACAGGAATCGTTTAGGACATGGAAATAATTTATTACCAGTTTACGAATCTTGGGAATCTTTAAGTGTAACAGGCACTTATGCAACTGATGATTATTGCGCTATTTTATCTGATGGATCTAGCATGCAGCCAACAGATTTATTAAATATATCATTGGGAAGACTGCCTGTAAGTAGTTCTTCAGAAGCACAAGCAATGGTGGAGAAAATAAAAAATTATATGGTCACAGATTTTTCTGGTCAACAAATAGCACATTGTTCTAATGGAGATGAAGAAAGCGTTTTAAGAGATTGGAGAAATAAAGTGGTTTTAGTAAGTGATGATGAAGATAATGATGCTTATTTTACTGATATAGAAATCATGTCTTCAAAAATTGAGCAACAAAAACCCGAAATGAACATTATAAAAATTCATTCAGATGCTTATAATCAAGAGTCTTCAGCTGTTGGGGAAAGAATTCCTGGGGCTTCAGAAGCAATTAAACAAAAAGTACAAGATGGTGCTTTAGTAGTTAATTATATCGGGCATGGTGGAGAAACAGGTTGGGCACATGAGCAAATACTTACTGTGCCTACTATTCAAAATTGGACTAATTACAATAAAATGCCGGTTTTTATGACTGCAACATGTGAATTTGGGCGTTTTGACGATCATGATCGTGTTTCTGCAGGTGAATATGTTGTTTTAAATCAGAATGGAGGAGGAGTTGGGTTATTTACAACAACTAGATTGGTATATGCCACCCCAAATGAATGGCTAAATAGGTATTTTTATGATACTGTTTTTGATTATGTGAATTTAAAAGCACAAAGATTAGGAGATATTTATATAGGAACTAAAAATAAATTTGCTATTAATAGTGCCGATCAGAATTATAGAAAATTTGCCTTACTAGGTGATCCAGCATTAAAATTTGCCTTACCTGAATTGAGTGTTATAACTGATTCTATAAATTCTACTATGCTTTCAAATTTTACGGATACTATTAAAGCACTTAACAAGGTGAGAATTTCAGGTCATATCGAGGATAGATTAGGTCAGAATATGTCTTCTTTTACAGGTACATTATACATTACTGTATTTGATAAAAAATCTTCATTAAATACTTTGGGAACAAATTTATCTTCAAATTCATATCCTTTCCAGGTCTGGAAAAATATAATTTACAAAGGTAAAGTATCTGTTAATAATGGGTTTTTTAATACAGAATTTAGAGTGCCAAAAGACATTTCATTTGAAGTTGGAAATGCTCGAATTAGTTATTATAGTGAAAATCAAGAACTAGATGGTTCAGGATATGACGAATCTTTATTGTTTGGTGGGATTGATTCAAATGCTGAAATTGATGAAGAAGGGCCTCAAATTAAATTGTTTTTAAATGATGAAAATTTTGTTTCGGGAGGTCTTACAAATGACCATCCTTTATTTAGAGCTAAAATTTTTGATGAAAATGGAATAAATACTGTTGGAAATGGTATAGGTCATGATATTGAAGCTGTTATTGACGATGATTATTCTTCTTCTATTATTATGAATGATTATTATGAATCTGATTTAGATACTTATAAAAGTGGAGAAATAAGTTATGCTCTTTCAAATCTTTCAGTTGGGGAGCATAAAATAAAACTTAAAGTGTGGGATATTTATAATAATTCTAGCAGTGAAGAATTGATGTTTAACGTAGTTGAAGAAGAAGAAATAACTATTGACAAAGTTTTAAATTACCCCAATCCTTTTACAACATCTACAGAATTTTTCTTTGAGCACAATCAAGTTTGTAATTTTTTAGATGTTTCCATCCAAATTTTTAATATTTCTGGAAAAGTGGTTAAAAATATTAATGAAAGAATACATAATGATGGCTTTCGTTCAAGCGGAATTCCTTGGGATGGAAAAGATGATTTTCAAGAGATTATAGGTAAAGGGGTTTATCTATACAAAATAAAAATTACCAATGAACAAGGTAACCAGGCTGAAAAAATTGAAAGATTATTCATTCTTTAAATATTATTAATGTATACTAAATACATATATTTGTCGTTATTAATCTTAAATTAGATTTTCTCAAGATGAAGTTCATAAGAATAAACATATTAGCTTTTATTATATTTTGTGTTGTAATTGTTCCAAAAGCACAAAATATTAATACTAATGGTCAAGAAATTAATACAATAACAACTGCTGTTCCATTTTTATTAATATCACCTGATTCTAGGTCTGGTGCTATGGGAGATGTTGGAGTTGCCATTAAGCCTGATGTTAATTCCATATATTGGAATCCTGCAAAATTATCTTTTATTGATGAGTCTAAGGATATGGCATTTAGTTTATCTTATTCTCCATGGTTAAGGGCTTTGGTTAATGATATAAACCTTGCATATCTTTCTGGGTATAAGAGGCTTGATAAAAATTCAGTTGTGGGTGCTTCGCTAAGGTATTTCTCTTTAGGTAGCATAACTTTTACAGATAATTTTGGAGGCATAATAAGAGATTTTAAACCAAATGAATTTTCATTTGATGTTGTATATTCTAGAAAACTTAGTAATAATTTATCTGCTGGTTTAACAGCTAGATATATCTATTCTAATCTGACTGGAGGCACTAATGTTGGAGGAGCTGATACTAAACCAGGACAAAGTGTAGCAACAGATTTATCTCTATATTATGTTTCTAATAAGTTTGATATTTCAGACCGACCTTCTGATATAACATTTGGAATGAATATTTCTAACATTGGGGCAAAAATGGCATATACTGATAATGCTGATAGAGATTTCTTGCCTACTAATTTACGTATGGGAACAGCTTTAAACATTGATTTGGACGAGTATAATCAATTCTCTTTTTCTTTTGATGCAAATAAATTATTAGTTCCTACACAACCTGTTTATCAAGAGGCTAATGGGGCAGTTGTTTATGGAGTTGATGGTCTGCCTATAATTTATTCTGGAAGAGATCCTAATGTTGGAGTTGCTTCAGGAATATTTGGTTCATTTACTGATGCTCCAGGCAATGTTGTTTTTGATGAAGATGGGAATACTGTTGGTGTTGAAAACGGGAGTAGGTTTGTTGAAGAATTAAATGAGATTAATTTATCAGTTGGGGCTGAATATTTGTATAGTCATTTATTCGCTGTTAGAGCAGGTTATTTTCATGAACATCCAACAAAAGGAAATAGAAGGTATTTGTCTTTTGGAGCTGGTATTAAATATAAAGTTATTGAATTGGATTTATCTTATTTATTAGCTCTTACTCAACAAAGTCCTTTAGCTAATACCCTTAGGTTTTCCATTAAATTTAACATGGGTGCTGAAGCAGAATCTCAGGTTAATCCCTAAATTTTCTTTAAGGTTTAATTTTTTGATTTAACTTTATTATCACTTTAATACAAAATGAGATGATTAAAGAGGTATCTTTTTCGTTCACTATTTTTGATTCTATTGATGATTTATCCAATGAGGATAAAATACTTATGTTAGAGTCTGAAAAAGCTTTAGAAACTGCATATGCTAAGTATTCGGGATTTAATGTAGGAGCATCTTTATATTTAGATAATGGTGAAATTATGTCTGCAAATAATCAAGAAAATATGGCTCTGCCTTCATCTCTTTGTGCCGAAAGAGTGTTATTGTACTATTGTAAAGCAAATTTTCCTAAATCAAATGTCAAGAAAATGGCTATTTCAGTTAAATCTTCCATTGAAGTCATAGATAAGCCCATTTCTCCATGTGGTTCTTGTAGGCAAGTTATGTTAGAGTATGAAAGAATGCAGAATAATAATATTGAAATACTTCTAAAAGGTGAAAAAGGTCAGGTTTATTTGATTAAATCGGTTAGTGACCTTCTACCATTAGCGTTTAATACAAATGCTATTAATCGTCATTAATTTTAATTAATTGGTAAGAACAATTCTTTTCATTTATATTTGTTAAAATAAATTTTTTTCAATGTCTACTAATACTATAGAAAAAACTAAAAAACCATTAAAGAAGAAGCCTAAATTGCCTTTTTCTAATCAACAATATCTTAAATGGTATGAAGATATGTTGGTGATGCGTAAAATTGAAGAAAGAGTTGGAAGTCTATATATTCAACAAAAATTTGGTGGATTTTGCCATTTATATATTGGTCAAGAAGCATTAGTGGCTGGTACGGCATCTGCCTGTC